>Ga0209846_1000067_pt1 | contig 13060 bp, 9 predicted proteins | sample GWRWS3_20_30_FD_187244 | JGI IMG/M metagenome (GOLD analysis project Ga0209846, IMG submission 187244) | Riverbed sediment microbial communities from areas with vegetation nearby in Columbia River, Washington, USA - GW-RW S3_20_30 (SPAdes)... | ecosystem: Environmental > Aquatic > Freshwater >... | reverse complement strand
TATCCCGGCGTAGAGGACCAGACTGTAGCCCCAGCCTGGTTCCTTCCGCCGGATTTTCACCGCATGGATGTGAAACAGACTGGTCACCCCCAGCACCAGCGCGAACCCGCCGATAATCTGCAGCCACTTGGTGACCTCCGTGAGCATGAATTCCGAGCGCGGATGCGGGACATAGTATTGCGCGGCGAAGAGCACGCCCGTGACGAAGGTGATCAGCAGCGGCAGCTGTCGTCTCAGGAAGATCATTTGAGATCCTTGAACAGGTCCAGCATGATGCGCGGCCAGTCCGTGTCGAACAGCACCCCCCCGGTCGCGAGGATTGTGCCTAGCGCCAGCACGACGAGGATGAATCCCTTGCCAAGGTCTTGCCCTCGCAATGTGCCGACCTGAATGGGCTCTCGCGACAGATAGGCGCTGGCGGCATAGAGCTCTTCGCCGATCAAGGTGTAGTCGCAGGTCGTCACGAAAAAGGGCATCTGGTGGTCGGAGTCGGTGCCGGCAATCTGGATCGCGCCGGTACTCGCCCCGGTCTCGGTCAGTAGGAGAGCCTCGGCAAAATAAGATCCCATGAAGAAATTGGCGGCCGGCTTGCGCCGCAACATAATGCCGTCCACCGCCGCGGTATAGCTGAACTGATCGGTGGTGATGAAGAAGTTGGAGTCTTCCTTGAACACATCCGGCTTGCCGGCTTCCAAGTATGACTGTTTGGTGATCTCCTGGCAGACGGCCATGACGATCGGGTCCCGGTGCGGCACCAACAGGTCGGTTTCATAGGCCGCCACCCGTTTCGCCACGCGTCCCAGGATCACAGCGGCGGCAATCGTCGCGGGCTCGCTCATGTCGCCCGCGCCCGTCAAATAGAGAATCGGCTTGCCCAGCTCGGTGGCCCTGCCGATCGCCTCATCCACCGCATCCAGGCCGGGAATGCGTCGCAGAAAGATGTCGCGTTGCTTCGCCCTTCTGATTGAGCCGAGCACCACCGCTCCGAAGAGGAGGACGAGCAAGAGGTTGTTCATCTGATTCCAGTTCACCCAATTGGGCCCGGGAATGGCCCGGAGCGATAGAGCCTCCACTCGCACAGTGCCCTTCACGACGGCAAGAGTCACGGTATAAGGCGTGCCGTTCTTCAGTTCCAGGCCTTTGCCGGATTTCAGGTTGAACTGATGGACGTCTGGTCGGTCAACACGGGCCCACCAGGGCCACTTCACGTCACGGACATAGTGAGAATTCGCAGGAAACTCAGCCACCATCCTCTTCTCGGCCCCTTCGCCAACCAGTATCTGATAGCGAACGTCCGGAGCGTCGTAGTCGGCTTCGGACCATAGGACGATCAGCCCTCCTCCAGCATCGCTGGGCGCATCAAGGACTCGAAGATTCTGAGGTGGCACGATGGCTTGTTGGGATCGAGCCTCGGGCGTCGTGAGGGGGAACAGGCATAGACAGACCAGGGCCGCGAGAAGTCGCAACGTTCCGCAGTCAGCCTTCATCACTATCCCTCGATAATTTCCACATTGGCCCGAGGAATGATCGCCGATGTGCCATCGGTAAACTTCACTTCCAGGACTCGAACCACACTCTCGGTCTCGATCTGCCTTAGGTCTGTGGGCAGCGCCACCACCTGCCCGATCCGACCAAACAAGGGATCTCGGATGACACGGACCTGAGTTCCCACCGTGATTCCGGTCCGTTCATTGCCCAAGGCCGTCGCTTGGGCCGGTATCATTGTCTCGGCACCAGCCTGACGAGGGATAATGATCTCCGGACGAATCACCCCTGCCCGGATCTGGGTCGCGCCTGAGATCGAGGCTTTCTGGCCAGCATGTGTGGCCAGCAACTCGAAGGTTTTGGTCGCCATCGGGATCGTACCGAACCCCTCAGTGATGACCAGTGTAAAGCCGACCTGCTCAGTCCCGGTGATGGCCACGCCCAGGTCATATCCGAGCAATTCCCGGAGATCCTTGTCATGAATGCCGCCGACGACCAGGCTGGCCACGCCGAGCTCACGCGCTCGCCTCATCGTCTCGATTCCCAGAAAGGCCCCGCCAACGATGATTTTGTTCTTCATGGTGGGGAGCAACTGAGACGCAGACAAAGTCTTCTCCGGTGAGTCCACGGCCATCATGAGTTCCCCCCAGGTTTCACCGCCGATGCCGAAAATGCCTTGGACCATGCTGCAGGTGGTCTCAACCGTCACTCCTTGTCCCGGATGGATGTCCACCACGGTCCCATCCACATAGGCGAGCCGCTCAAGCAAACGCGGCGGTTCACGCAGCAGCGCCTGTCCTGTGATGGTGGAGACCGACTCCAACTTGCCTTGAATGGGCGAGCGCACCTCTGTTTTGAACCATTTGATGAAGGGTTTGTTCTCCGCGAAGACTTCGTCCCGTTCGAGGGACTCCCCCTCTTTCTTGACGAGGTAGTCGCGGGTCTCATCCGGCGCGATACCAAGCAGGTTCGCTACGTTCACCACATGGACTTTTCCCGGCAGCTCCGCCCGGGCCACCACTGTCTCTGCGTAAACGCGATCACCGGCTTTGGCCAGGACCGTGCCTGGAATCGGCAAGAGCCGGCGCTTTCTGATGACCGTCTGCTCTGTGACGGTTAAGCCTGGTGTGTAGGCATGGCCCATAAACAACTAAGAGCGTATGGCTGATGGCAGATGGCTAATGGCACGGAGCCAAGAACGAGCAGTTTCTGACCATATGCTATATGCCATAGGCCATTAGCTCTTTCCCGGATAAAGATCCACGGCCCGATACCAGCGGGTCAAGGCTGCCAGCCGAGCCTCCGCTGTGGCCGGAAGCTGTAAGGGCCTTCCGCGGCCATCCAGCAGGAGGCCGACCTCGCCGCCCTGCACATCGCGTGTTACCGACCGGCCCTTGCCTTCGCCGAGATCCACCTGTTTGGCCGGTCGCAGCTCGATCTGCGCGCGTTCGTCGCGACCCAGCGGGAACAGCCGTAATTCGCCAAAGGACAGCGTCCCGCTCTCCGGACGACGGCCTGCTGTGAAGCGGATGGTATAGTCGGCGCACGGTTCCCCGTCCTTGCCTTGTCCGATCGGAGCCACACAAGTGCCGAGGTAGATCATGCAGTCTCGCACGAACACGTCCATCGCGGCCTGCTCGTTCACGGTGGAGAGCACACCCAAGTGCGGCATCATGAAGATGCTGTCCACGGACAGCCGGGTGAAGCCGAGCGGTTCGTAGGCGTCCACCATCATCAGCATGGACTGGACGCGTCGCGGCGCGTGCGACAGGATGCCGCCGCTCCCCACGATGAGATCCAGTTGAAGCATATCAATGAGGGTCTCGCCGGAGGCCCGCTGCTCGAAGATATCCGAAATGGTGCGCTCCTGCTGCACGCCCTTCAGACCCGTGGCCAGCGACTTGTGGTGGATCAGCGCCAGCCGCAAGGCTTCCCGTGCGATGGCATGCTCGATCTGCAGCTCGTCAAGCGTCTGTGGAATCGTGGTCGGACGGATCATCTTGTTCTTGATCCGGTTGCGCAAAGTCTGCTCTTCGATCGTGAAGGGTACCCACCGCATGATGTTGGCCAGGCCGGCCTCAGCCAGGACGTTGGAGATGCTGTAGGACAGCCCGAGATTTGCGCTGACGGTTCGATTGAAGATGCCGCCAAAGACCGAAAACACGTCCGTCGTCGCCCCGCCGATATCCACACCAATCAGGTTCAGGTGCTCCCGTTTCGCGATGGTCTCCATGATGAGCCCAACCGCGGCGGGCGTCGGGATGATCGGCGCGCCGGTCCACTCGATCAGCTTCTTATATCCGGGGGCCTGAGCCATGACGTGTTCCAAGAACTGGTCATGAATCTTGGTGCGAGCCGGCCCCAGGTTCTCGCGCTCTAACACGGGACGGAGGTTGTCGGTGATCACGAGCGAGGTTTTCCCGCCCAGAATCTCCTTGATTCGATCCCGGGCGTCTTTGTTGCCGGCATAGATCAAGGGAAGCTGGTAACTCATGCCCAGTCTGGGACGGGGCTCAGCCGCTGCAATGTATTCGGCCATCTCCACCACGTGGGTGACCGTTCCGCCGTCTGTCCCGCCGGAGAGCAAAATCATGTCGGGACGAAGCGAGCGGATGCGTTCGATCTTCTCATGAGGGAGCCGGCCGTCGTTCGAGGCCAGCACGTCCATCACAATCGCCCCTGCGCCCAGGGCGGCGCGCTGCGCGCTCTCGCCGGTCATGCTCTGGACCGCGCCGGCCACCATCATCTGGAGCCCACCACCCGCGCTACTGGTCGAAATGTAGATGTCCACGCCAACTTTCGGCTCGCCCTGAGCGGCGCGGTTCGGGGTGATGATGCGCTCGCCGTCCAGGATTTTGCGGCCGGACAACTCCTCCAGCTCCGCGAACGAATTCAGGACCCCGCGCGTGACATCCTCAAACGGAGCTTCCACCGTGGTCGGGGCTTCGCCTCGGTAGGTCTGCCGGTATTCGTCCCCTAATTTTTCAATCAGGATGGCTTTCGTGGTGGTGCTGCCACAGTCAGTGGCAATGATCACAGAGAGAGGCTGGGCTGGGGCTGTCATCGAGCAGACGACCCTAGAGGATCAGATTTCGCCTCGATGAGAGCAATCAGATGAGGGATACTATCACGACGTTCAAGCAGGTGGGCGACGCGCTCAATCTCACTGTTTTTGCAGGCCAGGTCAAGGATGGGGGTCAAAAAATGCAGAGCCTGACTGCCGAGAAAGTTCATGGGGCCGATGGATTCGAGAAACACCGTCGCAGGCGCCGCCATGCCACGCTTCACGACTGTATCGGCGACTCGTTCCAGGAGGGTGAGATCATCCAAAGAAAGAGCTTGCTTCTCTGGAGCAACAGCAAAGGCATGCTTCAGGCGGACTTTGAACCCACTGACTACTTGCGCCAAATTGTACTTAGAAAACGATGCCATCGTCAGTGCAGGCAGGTCATGGAACAGAAGCCGGAGGCCATTATAGGGAGGGGTCAGAGGAGAGTCAATTAAGCCAACGAAGATCACAAGGTGAGCCCAATGGCCTTGCGCGTACATCCAGACAAGATTCCTGGCCCCGTGCTATGATGACGCCATGGCCGCACTGAGAACCCTCGAAACTCTCCACTTCGACAACACCTTTGCGCGCCTGCCCGATGCCTTCTACGCGAAGGTGACGCCGACGCCGCTCAAGAATCCGTTCCTGGTGAGCGTCAACCCGGACGCTGCCGTCTTGCTCGATCTGGACCCGGAAGAGGCCAAGCGGCCGGAGTTCGCCGGCAGCTTCGGCGGCCAGTACCTGCTGCCGGGCAGCGAGCCGCTCGCGATGGTCTATGCCGGCCATCAGTTCGGCGCTTATGTCTCCCGCCTCGGCGACGGCCGCGCCATCCTGCTGGGTGAGGTCCGCAACAGCCGGGGCGAGAAGTGGGACCTGCATCTCAAAGGCGCAGGCCTGACGCCCTTCTCGCGCGACGATGACGGCCGGGCGGTGCTGCGCTCCTGCATCCGAGAGTACCTCTGCAGCGAGGCCATGTACGGCTTGGGCATTCCCACGACGCGCGCCTTGTGTGTGGTGGGGAGCGAAGAAGAGGTGCTCCGCGAGCAGGTCGAGACCGGCGCCACGTTGTTACGGCTGGCGCCTTCTCATGTCCGGTTCGGCCACTTCGAATTCTTCTACTGGCGGCAGCAATTCGACCACATCAAGACTCTGGCGGACTATGTGATCACGCAGTACTATTCGAATGTGTCGGACCTGGCGCGCGGGCCTGACGCGTACGCCCGGTTCTACCACGAAGTGGCGGTCCGCACGGCGCGTCTGATCGCCAAGTGGCAGGCGGTGGGCTTCGCGCACGGCGTCATGAACAGCGACAACATGTCTGTCCTGGGGATGACCCTCGACTACGGCCCGTTCGGCTTCCTGGACGACTACGATCCTTCCTTCATCTGCAACCATTCCGATCGCCATGGGCGCTATGCCTTCCGGAACCAGCCGGACATCGGCTATTTCAACCTGCGGTGCCTGGCCCAGGCGCTCACGCCGCTGGTGCCTGACGAGGCGATCAAGAGCGGGCTCGACGCCTACGAGACCCTGTGTGCGAAGCACTATGCCGAACTGATGCAGGCGAAGTTGGGGCTCAGTGACTCGCGGCCGGCGGATGATGCCGGGGACGAGAGATTGCTCCGCGACCTGCTCGAGCTGATGCGCGGGAGCTGCGCCGACTACACGAACGTCTTCCGTTCCCTCTGCGACTTCCAGCAGGCGCCCGAGGCGAAGAACGAGGGGCTCCGGGACTTGTTCGTGGATCGGGACGCGTTCGAGGCCTGGGCCACCCGGTACAAGGAGCGCCTCCACGCGGAGGGAAGCAAAGACGAGATGCGGGCGGCGCGGATGCGGCGGGTCAATCCCAAGTACGTGCTCCGGAACTATCTCGCCCACGCGGCCATTCAGATGGCCACCGAGCAGAAAGATTTCTCCGAGATCGAGCGTCTGTGCCGACTGCTCCGCGACCCCTTCGCCGAGCAGCCGGAGATGGTCCGCTACGCGGCCCGGCCCCCGGATTGGGGGAAGCGCCTGATCGTGAGCTGCTCATCCTAAATCAATAACAATTGCTTACCTAGTCCACCGGCACTATAATCTCAATAATGTGGCCTAAGCGAGAACACGCAGGCGCAACTTCCAATCGACTCGGTCGTCGCACGGGTCTGAACCTCCCGCTGTCCTACCGATTCGACACGTGTTCAGAATGCAAGCGCCTGACTCCCACAGGCCTGAGCGTTGGCACATGCCTGGTATGGATCGCACTCCTGGCCATAACCGGGTGCGTGGAAGAAAATAGGTATCAGACCGTGACTGCCGAGGTCGAGCAGGTTAAGGCCGATGTCGAGCGTATGCAAGCCGAGGCCAAGGCGTTGGAGCAACAAGTGGCGCCGCTCCGAGCGTTGAATGATCAGGAAGATAGAACGTTAACCGAGTTACTGACTGAGCTCCGGAAGAAGAACGATGCTGCCACCCGCAGGCAGCAGCAATATGAAGACAGGGTGGCCACGCTCCAAGCGAAAGCCAACAGCCTCCTGAGCCAGAACCGAACGCTGATGCGTGAAATGAGAGAGGCCAAAAAGCAGGAGACTTCCCTTCTGGCCCTGGTGACACGGTATGAGAAGGAACTGCAGCTTTCAGAATCTGGTCTCGAGAACGTGACAGCCCCGACTGTCCCTATTCCTGATCCAAGCATCAGCCGTGGAACCGCACCGCAGTCATCTCCAGCCACGCCACCCCCGCCGGAGACGCTGGCATCCGCCCCTGCCCCTCAGCTGCAACCACCTCCTCAGACGCAACCCCCCGCTCCGGGCCGGACCGCGCCGCCGCCGCGTGCCCCCCAGCAGCAGCCGGCTACGGGCGAATCCGACGAGTCCTGGTGGTCCACCATCAAAGACTGGCTCACGACAGCCTGGGACTGGTTCTTCTCCTAGCGTCCGCACAAGAAATGGTGGAGGCGAAGGCCGGGTGGGGGTTTCGCCGCGGAAGACACCTCCAGGCGCACCCAACTACGCCTAGCCCGCTCGAATCCGGTAAACTCGGCCGAGGCGGCCTCACACAGTACCGTCTTCACCCTTGCAGTAGAAGAGCAAGGGCGCGTGCTGCGGCAAGTTGTGTCCCGCCCCCTCCCGGGGACCCATTGCCGGGCTTCGTGCAATGGGTGAACGCGGCACCAACTCCCACACGACCTTCTGGGTGTGATATGCGAAGCGCAAAACGGCTTTGATGCAACTCTAGCAGTTCAGCCCGTCTGGTTGGAATGATGCGCGCATCCGTTCCATCCAAGACGCGCGGTCAAGACAAGACTCCTGACTCCCTTCCTTCTTCGATCAATCGCCGGTGCGTCCTGACCTTCAGCAACTCCCTGGTAGAGACAGATGACAAGGAGCGAACAGTCTGCGCTCGCTGTGTGCGACAGCTCGGCTGGCAGTGAGTATGATTGAATGGCGAAAGCGTACGGGGGTTTCGAAACTGCGATGGACTCGTTTGTAGCGCGCGAAGGCAAATCAGGTGAGTGACATTTTGATGATCCCATCTTCGAGCCACTCGGCTTTTCCTGCAAGAATATCTTTTGCAAGTCGGTATACCGTGGTGTCATCATCCCAGAATGACGTCCGGGACGAGAGCAACGGTGTGGGATGGAAGTCTTCTTTGACTCGTGAACAGAAATACGTGATCAGGGACTTCGCAAGCTCCTTTTCTTTGAGCTCCTTCTGGGAGCCGTACCAGACGATCGCTTCAATGGACAAGAGGTGCATACTTGCCTTGACAAGACGTTTCATGAGCAGTTGCTTGGGCACGAGCCTTCGCCGATGACGCGCAGCGGCCCCAAGCGTCTTTCTGGCCAATTCTCGACTCTTCTCTCCCACAAAACGTTCCCATGCTTCATAGGGTCCTGTCGCGGAGCCGTTTTTCTCATGGGCGGACAGGGTGTTGAAGGACCGGGACAGGACCTTTACAAAAAAGGGAGTGGCGCGCAGCATGTCCTTGATCTGCCACTCGAGGAAGGCGGTTCCCTGCTTAAAATACTCCTCCAGTCCTTCCCTCCCGATCCAAAGCGTCAAAATGCCGTTCGTCCCTTCCCAAATGACGTTGATCAAGGCATCTCGTATCATCCGTTCGATCGGCACCGGAATTTCACCGCGGAGACGAAGCGACTCCGCGGTCTCGAACGCGCGCCCGCCGTAGATGCGGAACAGATCGAGCAATGATTCCAACATCCATTCAGTGGCTAAGATCTTTGCGGCCGCCGATTCGAGGCGAACATCCTCCTTGGCATCTGCCCAGAGACCCGTGATCTTTACGAGCGCTTCGAGCGCGAGCACGCGTGAAGCCATCAGCACGACCTTCGATCCAATGTCCGTGTGCTCCCCTATCGGACGATCATACTGGACTCGTTGCTGCGCGCGCATCCGGGCAAACCACAGGCACTTTTTCAGAATCCCCAAGCATGCGGCAGGAAGAGTGAGACGGCCGACGGTCAGGGTTTCTAACGCCCGGCGCAACCCCTTCCCCTCTTCTCCAAGCCGGTTCTCCATCGGCACAAAGACATCGCGCAAATGCACCTCGCCGTTGTAGATGCCGCGCACGCCCATAAAGCGCAAACGCTTGCAGGTGCACCCGTGGGAACGTGTTTCGACCACAAACGCGCCGAACTGCCGTTCTTCCTTGGGACGATTGGCCTCGTGTGGCGCATTCACGATCTGTGCGATGACGACAAGCAGCGAAGCCAAAAATTGATTGTCTCGGCGAGGGGCATTCGTCGTGAACAATTTGTCGCCGGTGAGCCGATAGCCGACGATCCGGCCATCTTCCTTGACGGGGATCGCATAGGTCTTGAGGTTCCAGATATCGCAGCCGGCATCCTTCTCGGTCAGCGCAAATCCTGAAATCTCTCCTTTCGCAAGTCGGGGCAAGAATCGTTGCTTCTGCTCGTCATTCCCGACGAGCTTGACAGGTTCCGCAACACCGATCGAATTATGCGCCGAGAGAAGGACGGTGATCGAGGCATCATGACCCCCAAGCAGTGTCGCAACCGTATGGTATTCAGACTGGGAGAGGCCGAGACCGCCGTATGTTTTCGGGATTTTGACGCCGAAGGCACCAATCGCCGCACAGGCCGTCACAATCTCTTCCCGAATCTCTCCTTCTTGATCGATTTGTTCCGGATCCACCTTCGCGAGCAACAGACGGAGCCTTTCTAAAAAGTCGTTTGCCGCCTCGCTGATGGGCGAAATCGAATAGGAGCTAAAGATCTTCCTCCGAACGATTCCCTCGAACACACCGGAGATAAAACCCGCGTAGGCGTTCGTATCCCGGGAGGCTTCAGCTACCGCAAGGGATCCCTTAAAAAGTGTTTCGCTGGTGGCCATTTCGGTCTTTCTCCCGTTGTTCCCAACAAGGACGCGCGACTCATCCTCGCAGCCGACGGATGCGGGCCACGAATAGACAGCATCAGGACTGACTATTCAGAATGCCGGAGGACCAGCCTGCGCGACGTCGAGCGGACGCCAGCGCGGGCAATGAAGCCTCGGTTGCACCAGAAAACTGCGCCATTCGTGCCCTTATTCGCTCCTGGATGCGGCTGAGCGAGATGGAAATGCCGTGGGCGGCAAACCGCCCTTGAACCCGCTCGAACTGCTCTTTGATCGCCTCAGCCACTGATAGATAGCCGCAGCGCAGCAGATAGACTCGATCCCGGAAGCTGAGAAAGCTGCGTTCAAACAGCAGGCATTCGCTGGGGGTCGGTGAGATGACGAGAAATTTATCCGGATGTTCCCGTTGGTACAGCTCAGCCGCGAGAGAGAACCGCGCCTCCAGATTAATGCGCGAGGCCTGATCCCCGATAGAGAGAAAGCCCTTCTCGCCGACGCGCGAAGAAACACCGCTGCGGGGCTGGCCCCACGCGGCTCCCGTCCCGGCGAAAAGGTGCGGATGAATGATCAGCATAAAGTCGGCCTTCTTTTGGAGCGCCAGTTCAAAAAAGGCGATCCGACCGATGCCCGCGTCGATATAATCTCGCCCGTCAATCCGGACTGGGCAGAAGTAGATGGGAGCCGCCGATGATGCGGTGATAGCCCGGGAGATCGGAGTCTGGCGCCATCCTTCTTCGCCGAAGATGACGTTTTGTCCCGTTTCCAGATCAATGACCGGAATGTAGAGCTCCTTGTGCAGCTTTTCAAAATCGTTACTCAGCCCCTTTGTCGCAAACGTCATCTCCAGGTACCGGGCGAATGGCTCCAGCTTATAGACGCCGCTGGGGAGTGCCTGCTGCGCCTTATCCAGCAGGTCAATGAAGCTCATCTCGCGCCTGTTCTGGACGTACAGCTTGAACAGCGGGATGAGCTGCTGGGCTGCCCGCACGAAGGTCTTGAGCCCTTCCCCCATGGCCGGGGCGAAGATATCCCGGCGCTCGAAATAGTATGGGCGCTCGCCGGACAGATTGGCTTGGAGAATCTCTTCCGGTTTGACACCGTTGGCCATGAGCGCGGCACCCGCCGCCCCGGCACTCACCCCCAGGAACAGATCAAAATCATTGACGGTGAACCCGTCGTCGAACAGATCATCCAGCGCCGTCAGCGCCCCGATCTGAAACAGATAGCCGGTAAAGCCTCCACCCGACAGCGCCAGCGCCAATTTACACGGCTGTCCCATACGATGCCTCACCCGAGATTCCCGCCCGCCTCCTACCTTCCTCGCACGTTAGCGGTCCTGAAAGCGCGGCTGCCGCTTTTCCAAAAACGCCGAGGTACCTTCCTTCTTGTCTTCTGAATCACAGAGTTCACCGAACAGACGCGCCTCCAGGTCCAACCCCTCGCGTAACCCCAGTTCCGAGCCCTGATGGATCGCCCGAAGCGCGGACCGGACCGCCAGTTGGCCTTTCGATGCGATCTTTCGCGCCAATCCCTGAGCCTGGCGTAGCAGATCCTCCGGCGGGACGACCTGCGAGAGGAGTCCTAAGGTTTTGGCCTCCTGTGCCGAGATAAGATCCCCGGTCAGGATCAGCTCGGTCGCCTTCGAGCGCCCGATCAGCCGGCTGAGGCGCTGGGTGGCACCGAATCCCGGGATAATCCCAAGGTTGATCTCAGGTTGGCCGAGCCGGGCTCCTTCCGCAGCGAGTCGGACGTGGCAACACATGGCCAACTCCAAGCCCCCGCCCAGGCAGACCCCATTAATCGCCGCGATGACCGGTTTGGGACATGCCTCGATCTTGTTGAAGATCGCCTGTCCCCGCATCGCCATCTCCGTCCCTTCACGGGACGAAGGGATCCCGGCAAGCACCCGGATATCCGCGCCGGCAATGAAGAACCGGCCGGTTCCAGTCACAATGATGGCTTTGACGACGCTGTCGGCAGCCAGCGCATCAAAGGCAGCCTCCAGTTCAAGGAGCAGGTCCAGAGTCAGCGTGTTGGCTGGAGGATGATTCAGCGCCAGCGTTGCCACGCCGTTTTCAACCGTTCGCGTGAACATGGCTTTGGCTGTCGTGGTCATGTGCAGTCACCTCGAGCTAGTAACTCATAGTGAGTAGCGAACAGCTAAGAATTTCAGGCATATGCTATAGGCTCTTCGCTTTAGTAAAGAAAAAACCCCCGACCGGCGTTGCGCCCCGTGAACCCGGCTTCCACCATGCGTCGGAGCAGGGGCGCCGGCCAGAAACGGGCCCCCAACGTCTGCGTGAACTCCTCTAACTCATGAAGCACCTGCTCGATCCCGAGCCGGTCTGCGTAGTGCAGCGGTCCTTCCTTGTCCTGTGGGAACCCCGTACCAGCCACCATTGCGAGGTCAATGTCCCGGGCAGAGGCGATCCCCTCCTGGAGCGCCATCACGGCCTCATTGACTATCGCCAGCAGGAGGCGCGTCTGCGTCCGCTGCGTCCGCTGCGGGCCGGTCTCCTGCCCGAGGGCCTGAATCAGCTGCTCCACTGTCTGCTCGGGCTCGCGCGGCTCGCTCGGGTGGTACTCGTAGAATCCCCGGGAGGTCTTGACGCCCAGGCGTCCGGCCTTGACCATCGCCTCGAGCAAGGGAGCTGGGGCCATGCGCGGGCCATAACTCTTGTGGAGGATCCGGGCGACCTCGCAACAGATGTCCAGACCAAGGGTATCAATCAGGGTGAACGGCCCGACCGGCATCCCGAATGCAGTCATGTCCTGGTCGATTTGTTTGAGAGAAGCGGCACCCTCCTGGAGAGAGAGGATCGCTTCATTCAGATAGGGCATCAAGAGCCGGTTCACCAGGAAGCCGGCACATTCCTTGACCACGATCGGCGCTTTCCGGATGCTTTCGGCAAACCCGACGACATTATCGACCGTCTGGGAATCGGTCGCGAGTCCGGGGATGACCTCCACCAACGGCATCGCATAGGCGGGGTTGAAAAAATGCAACCCCAGCACCTTGCCGGGACGTCTGGTGGCAGCCCCAAGCGCAGAAATCGAGAGCGCCGAGGTGTTGCTGGCCAGGATCGCTCCGGGCGAGCAGACGCCGTCCAGTGCGCGGAACACGTCCTGTTTCAGCTTCAGATCCTCCGGCGCCGCCTCGATCACGAGATCG
>Ga0209846_1000065_pt1 | contig 13175 bp, 9 predicted proteins | sample GWRWS3_20_30_FD_187244 | JGI IMG/M metagenome (GOLD analysis project Ga0209846, IMG submission 187244) | Riverbed sediment microbial communities from areas with vegetation nearby in Columbia River, Washington, USA - GW-RW S3_20_30 (SPAdes)... | ecosystem: Environmental > Aquatic > Freshwater >... | reverse complement strand
CAGGTCGTTGGTGACCGCGAATTGGCCCCAGTCGGTGAGCGCCTGCTGCCCGTCGGCAAGGGCGCGCTGGTCCACGGTGGTGGTGGTCGTCACCGCCTTGCCGCCGCCGAGGCCGTCGACCGTCAGCCACGCCAGGAAGACCGCGACCAGCACGAGCGCGCCGATCAGCAGCCAGGAGCGGCGGGCGGCCGAGCGGCGTTTCTCGTCCAGCCAGACCCGCTCGCTCTCTTCGATGGAGTCGAAACGGTCGGACACCTTGTGCCCCCTCCAGGCGGAAACCCCAGTCTGCCCTGCCAGAACGGGCATTGACAACCCAGGCCCTGCCGGTTGAGATCAGCCATCCGCCCCGGTCGGCGAGGAGGCAGCCATGGCACCGGAGATCGTGACCAGCCCGCACCCGGACATCCAGATCCCCGACGTGTCGCTGCACGAGCTCGTCCTGGCCGACGCGGGACGGCACGCCGACGCCGCGGCCCTGGTCGACGGCCCGAGCGGACGGACGCTGACCTACGGCCAGCTCGCCGGGGGGGTGCGCCGGGTGGCGGCGGGGCTGGCCGCACGCGGCTTCGCCAAGGGCGACGTGTTCGCCATCCACAGCCCGAACGTGCCGGAGTACGCGCTGGCCTTCTATGGCGTCTCCGCCGCCGGCGGGGTCAACACCACCATCAGCCCCCTCTACACCGTGGACGAGCTCGCCTTCCAGCTCCGCGACGCGGGCGCCCGGTTCCTGCTCACGGTGCCGCCGTTCCTCGACCGCGCGCTCGCGGCCGCCAGCGCCAGCGGCGTCGAGGAGGTGTTCGTGCTCGGCGAGGGCGAGGGCGCGACGCCGTTCGCCAGCCTGCTCGCCGGCGGCGACACGCCACCGGCGGTCGACATCGACCCGGCCACCGACCTCGTCTCCATGCCCTACTCCAGCGGCACCACCGGCCTGCCCAAGGGGGTCATGCTCACCCACCGCAACCTGGTCGCCAACCTGGCGCAGTGCCGCCCGGTGCTGGTCTCGGAGGAAGGCGACCGGCTGATCGCCGTGCTGCCGTTCTTCCACATCTACGGCCAGGTGGTGCTCATGGCCGCCGCCCTCTGGCAGGGCGCCACGCTGGTCAGCATGCCCCGGTTCGACCTGGAGGACTTCCTTCGCATCCTCCAGGAGCAGCGCATCACCCAGGCCTTCCTGGTCCCGCCGATCGTGCTCGCGCTCGCCAAGCACCCGATGGTCGACAAATACGACCTGTCGTCCCTGGGGTTCATCATGTCCGGCGCCGCGCCGCTGGACGCCAGCCTCGAGCTGGCATGCGCCGGCCGCCTGGACTGCGACGTGATGCAGGGCTGGGGCCTGACCGAGACCAGCCCGGTGCTGACCACCAACGCCGGCGCCCCACTCGGGCCGCGCCACGGCTCGGTCGGGGTGCTGCTGCCCAACACCGAGCTGCGCGTCGTCGACCCGGCCACCGGCGCCGACCTCGGCCGCAACCAGACCGGCGAGCTGGTGGCCCGCGGGCCGCAGGTCATGAAGGGCTACCTGAACAACCCCCGGGCGACCGCGGACATGCTGGACCCCGACGGCTGGCTGCACACCGGCGACCTCGGCCACGTCGACGACGACGGCTACGTCTACGTCGTGGACCGGGTCAAGGAGCTCATCAAGTACAAGGGCCTGCAGGTGGCGCCGGCCGAGCTGGAGGCGGTGCTGCTCGCGCACCCCGACATCGCCGACGCCGCCGTGGTCCGCAGCCCCGACGAGGAGGCCGGCGAGGTCCCGAAGGCGTTCGTGGTGGCCAGGACGCCGCTGGAGGCTGAGGAGGTCATGGCCTTCGTCGCCGAGCGGGTCGCCCCGCACAAGAAGGTCCGCCGGGTCGAGTTCGTGGACGAGATCCCCAAGGCGCTGTCCGGCAAGATCCTGCGGCGGGTGCTGATCGAGCGGGACCGGGCGGCCAGCACCTGAGACTACGCCACCTGGGCCACCCGCACTGCGTAGAGGTACCTAGGTCGCGCCCAGGCCGCTTCGTGTACGGTCTCGTCACCATGGTGGCAGCAACATGGCCCGAGCCGGCCGGCGAGCCCACCGACCCCGGGCTGGCTTCTCACGCGCCTCCCGCCGGTCGCGCCGCGCCGTCGCCGGGGCCCTTCGCCGAGCTGCTCGGCCACCCCTACCAGCGGCTCAAGGCCGCCGTCCTCCGCGAGCTGGCCGCGCTGCCGACCCCGAGCTGGCGGTTGGCCGACGCCGAGCGGGCCCTCACCTGGCTGGAGCCGGCGACCGCGGTCAGGCTGCTGGGCGAGCTGCGGGCCGATGGGCTGCTGGTCGAGGCGGACGACCCCGGGGGGAGCCGGCCGCGCGAGCGGGCGGACGCCTGGCGGTTGTCGGACGAGGGGCAGCTCGTGGCGGCGGTCTGCGCGGTCCTGGCCACCCCGCGGATCGCGCCGGAGCGCGCCCTCAAGGTGCTCGGCGCCGCCTTGGCCCTGGCGAGCGCCGCCGGGGTCGACGACCGGGCCGCGTTCGCCCCGTTCGTGGCCGCCACCGCGGTGCTGGAGCGCGACCACGCCGACCTGGTCAGGCGGATCGGCGAGGGCGCCGACGACGCCCTGCGGGCCGCGGTCGGGCTCGCCGCCGTCCACCTGGCCGACATGGCCGCGCTGACCGAGCTGGCCGAGCAGGTGGGCCCCGGCCACGAGGCCGAGCGCCAGCGGGCGGCGACCGTGACGGAGCGGTTGCAGGCCCTGGTCGACGAGGTCACGAACGCCCAGCGGGCAGGTGGCGACGTCGGCGAGGCGGCCTCGGGGCCCGGGGCAAGGGTGCTCAGCAGGGAGGATCTGCGGACGGTGGTGGCCGCGACCGACCTGGCGACGTTGGCCGGGCTGGTTGCCGGGCGGACCCAGCTCCGCCCCGCCGTCCCGGCGGGGCGGGCCGGCGCCGCCCTCGCCGCCCTCGACGAGCACCTCGGCCGGCCGGAGCCGGTGGTGGTGCCGCTGCCCGAACCGTTCCTGCTGCCCATCGAGTCGCCGGAGGTCGTGCCCGACTTCGTCCTGCTCGCCGCCGACGTGATGACCTGGCTGGCCGGACTGGGCGACACCGACCTGGCCAGATGGGTGGTCGGGGGGACCTGGGCCGAGGCGACCGCGCGCATGGCCGCCGCGGTCGAGGCCTGGTCCCGGTGGGGCCCGGCCGGTGACGGCAGCCTGGCCGCCGACCTCGACCCGCTGCCCCGCTTCGAGGTGGTCGGCCACGACGAGGTCGGCATCGTCTCCTGGACCGGCGTCCGCGCCCCACGCGCCCCAGGGGAACAGTCCGGGGAGCAGGGGGATGGCGACGCCGAGGCGCCGCGGACGCCGGCCGGCGCCTGGGCCGGCGGGCAGGAGCGCGCCTCGTGAACGCCACCGAGCTGTGCCGCGTGCTGCTGGTCGGGTCGGTGGCCGCCGCCGACGTGCCGGAGCTGGGCGAGCAGGAGACCCGCGAGGAGGTGCGCCGGCGGTTGGCGGAGGCAGGCTGCGAGCTCGCCTACTCGCCCCGGTCGGAGCGCTGGCTGGCGCGGCTGGACGGCCCCCTGCCCGACGCGCCGGGCCTGGAGCCGGTGGTCGCCCTCGGCACCGACGAGCTGGCGGTGCTCGCCACCTGCTGGCTGCACCTCCGCTTCCTGCCGGAGGAGCGCGCCAGGGCCGGGGAGGCGCCCGGCGAGCCGTGGCTGGACCCCGACGACGTGACCGAGCTGCTCGGCGCCCGGCTCGACGGCGCCGGCCTGCCCGGCGCGCTGGAGCGCCTGGACCGGGCCGGCTACCTGACCCTGCGCGAGGGACGGGTCGAGGCCGGCGCCCTGCTCGACACGCTCGACGAGCCGGAGGCGGCCGAGGCGGCCAGGGCGCTGGTCGGCCGCCACCAGCGGCTCGCCCACCTGCGGCGGCGGGCCGCGGAGCTGGGCGGGGGGTCCGGGGGGCTCAAGGCTAGCCCCCCGGAGAACGGGGCGGAGGGGGGCGGCGATGCCGAGGATTGAGGAGGTCCAGCTCGTCCACTGGGGGTCGCTGCGGCCCGACCCGATCCCGCTGCTGACCGACGGGATCAACGTGGCCACCGGCCCCAACGGCTCCGGCAAGACCTGCTTCCTTGACGGCATCAAGCTGCTGCTCGGCATCACCAGCTTCGCCCCCGGGCGCAGCTCCGACGGGTACATCTTCGACGGCGGCCCCGGCGGCACGCCGGCCGAGCGGGCCCTGCTCCGGGCGACCTTCGCCAACCCGGTGCTGCCCGAGCGGGGCGAGCGCCTGTTCGCCGCCGCCGGCGACGAGCTGCGCGACGCCGACCGGGTCAGCGTGGTCTGCCTCGTCACCGCCGAGCGCCGGCGCTACCGGGTGCTCCCCGGGCTGGTCCGCTGGGGCTTCGAGCACCCGATCGCCGAGGACCTCGACGGGTTCCTGGAGGCCAACCCCGAGCCGGACTGGCTCGGCCCGCGCCGCTACGACGAGCTGTTGGAGCGGACCGGCATCACCCGGGCGCTGCGCGAGGTGCTCGCCCTCCCGCAGGGCGCGATCGACCGGACGATGGAGGAGCGGCCCGCCGGCCTGCTCCGCAAGCTGCTGGAGCTCACCGGCGAGCGGGTCCTGCTCGACGAGGTCGAGGCGCAGCGGGAGCGGGCCGACCAGGCCAGGGAGGCGTACCTGGCCGCGATCGAGGCCGCGCGGGTCGAGCAGGACCTGCTCGGCGAGCTGCAGACCCTCGCAGCCCGCCACCTCGAGTGGGCCGGGCTGCGCGAACGGCTGGAGCTGCTCCGCAACCTCGCCCGGCCCGCCGCCGAGCACCGCGACGTGGCCGTCCGGGTCGACGCCGCCAAGGCCGAGCGGGAGCGGGTCGCCGAGTGGATCGCCGCCGACCGGCGGGAGCTGGCGACCCTGGCCAAGCGGCTGCCGAGCCTGGAGGCCGCGGCCAGGAAGCTCGCCGACCAGGCCGAGGCGCTCGCCGGCGGCCTCAACGAGAGCCGCGACGCCCAGCACGGCGAGGTCGTCCGCCTGGCCGCCGTGGAGGCCAGGGCCGAGGAGGCCAAGGCGACCGCCGTGCGCATGGCCAGCCTGGCCGGGGAGCGGACCGTCGAGCAGGCCGAGGTCGAGGTGCAGGCGGCCGAGTCGAGCCTGGCGGCCATGCTCGCCAGGCGGCAGGAGATCGGCGCCGCCCTCGCCGACCTGCAGGCCCGCATGGCGGTGCTCACCGAGGGTGGCGTGGTGGTCCCGGCGGAGGTGGAGGCGTTCAGGGCGACCCTGGCCGAGGCCGGCATCGAGGCCGTCGTCGCCGCCGAGGTGCTGGAGCTGGCCGACGAGGCGACCGGGGACGCCACCAGGGCCCGCGCCGAGGCCGCGCTCGGCGACGCCCTCTGGGGCCTGCTGGTGCCCTCGCACACGTACCGCCAGGCGACCGCCCTGGCGGTGGAGGCCGGCTACCGCTGGCCGATCGTCCGGGGCGGCGCCGGCGAGCCGCGGGCCGCGCTCGCCGGCGTGCTCGGCCCGGTCGAGGCCGGCCTGCTGCTGGAGCGGGAGGACGCGCAGGCCGCCCACGACGCCGCCCAGGCCCACAGCCTGGCCGGCAGGGGCCTGGCCGCGGTCGCCCCCGACGGGATGCGCTACGGCGACGGCATCTCCCGCCTCCAGGCCCCCGAGCGGCCGGTGCTCGGACGCAGGGCCGGGGAGCTGCACCTGCTCCAGCTCAAGGCCGAGGCGGCCAGGCTCGGCGAGGAGGCCGCCGGGCTGGACGCCGGCATCCCCGAGCTGCGGGCGGCCGGGCACCGTGCCCTGCAGGTGCTGGAGGCCGTGCGGGCGCTCCCCGACCTCCAGGCGCGGGTCAAGAAGGCCGAGCGGACCCGCACGAAGGCCGGCGGCGGACCCGCCGACCTAAAGCGGTCCGCGCATCACCAAGACCACGGGATCCCTGAAGGCGATCAGGTCAGACATGAAGGTGATGCGCGGACCGCTTTAGCGGAGGGCGAGCGTGCGCTCGCGCGCGAGCTGCGCGAGCTGGACGAGCGCCGCGGCGCCGCCAACGCCGAGTGGGCGATGGCACGGCAGCGCCACGCCGAGGCCGAGGCCCGCGTCGCCAAGCACCTTCCCGAGCTGGCGGAGCTGGACAAGCGGCTGGAGGCGCTGGGCGCCGAGCTGGCCGCCCGGCCGCTCAGCCAGGAGCAGCAGGCCCTGCTCGACGCCGGTGACCTGCCGGGCACCGAGTCGGTGGTGCGCGACATCGAGTGGCTCAGCGGGCAGGTGGACGACGAGGAGCGCTTCCCCGCCGAGGTGCGGGAGGCCGACCTGCTCGCCGGCCGCGAGGCCAAGGCGGACGCCGTCGAGGAGGCCAACCTGCTGGCCGAGCGGCGCAAGCACGAGCTGGACGAGCAGCTCGGGCGCGTCGAGCAGGCCCGGCACCGCTTCGAGGACGGGGTCCGGGAGGTCGTGCAGCGGCTGAGCGGCGAGTTCGCGCGCGTCTGCAAGACGGGCGGCGCCGAGGGCGAGCTGCGGCTGCTCGCGGGCGAGCGGCCCGAGGAATACGGCGTGGACGTGCTGGTCGCGCACGTGCCGGGGGAGCGCCGGCGCTCCTACCGCGACGCCGCCCATTCCGGCGGCCAGCGGGCCAAGATCGCGATCCTGCTGCTGCTGGCCACCATGGGCACCGCCGACGCGGCCGACCTGCTGATCATGGACGAGCACATCGCCCACCTCGACTCGACCAACATCGACCACGTGGCCGAGCTGATGCACGCGCTCGCCGACCGGGTGCAGTTCCTGCTGGCCACCCCCACCAACGCCGAGTCGCTGCGGCTGTCCTGGTGCGACCTGCAGCTCGCGTTCCTGCCGAGGGACCCGGGCCGGGCCTACAGCCCGCCGATCCGCCTGCTGTCCAGGCTCGGCGTCGGCGACCTGGAGGCCCGCGCCCCCCAGCCGGAGCTGAGCGTCCCCTGAGCGCCTAGAGCGCTCCGCGCCGCCGGCCGGCGACCAGCCGGTACAGCAGCAGCAGGATGATCGAGCCGACGATCGCCGTCAGCCAGGTGCTGATGTCGAAGAACTTGTCCACGGTGGACGTGTCGAAGATGAGCTGGGCGAGGAACCCGCCGAGCAGCGCGCCGACGATGCCGATGATCATCGTGATGATGATGCCGCCAGGGTCGTCGCCCGGCAGGATGGCCTTGGCGATGGCCCCGGCGAGCAGCCCGAGGACGATCCAGCCGAGAATGCCCATACCGTTACTCCTCCTCTGTCGCGTACCGACGGCGCAGGAATAGACCTCCTGGACATTCGCTTGGTTTCATTCGATCCGGGTACCTGGAGAGCACCATGCCAACCGCAGTCGACACCACCGCCCTGCAGGCCGCGCTGGCCCGGCTGGCCGAGCTGGTGGCGGCCGCGGTGCCCCGCGCCCCCGAACCCGGCGACCAGAGCCAGGACCGCCGGCGCCGGCTCGCGTGGCAGCTCGACGACTACCTGCTGCCGCGCGTCCGCGACCTGGAGGCGCCGCTGGTCTGCATCCTGCTCGGCTCGACCGGGGCCGGGAAGTCGTCGCTGCTGAACGGGCTCGCCAGGCACCAGGTGAGCCCCAGCGGGGTGGTACGGCCGACCACCATGCGGCCGGTGGTGCTGCTCGCCCCCGGGCAGACCGACGCCTTCATGGCCGGCAGGGTGCTCGGCGCCCTCGCCGCGGCCGACCGCCTCCAGCTCGTCGTGCACGAGCGCGCGTTCCCCGAGATCGCGCTGGTCGACGCCCCCGACGTCGACTCGGTGGAGGCCGCCAACCGCAAGGCGGCCGACGAGCTGCTGCAGGCCGCCGACCTCTGCCTGTTCATCACCACCGCGCAGCGCTACGCCGACGCGGTGCCGTGGGAGTTCCTGCGGCGGGCCAAGGCCAGGGGCGTGCCGCTGCTGGTGGTGGTCAACCGGCTGCCCCGCCGGGAGGCCGACCGGGAGGCCGTCCTGCGGGACTGCCGGCGCCGCTTCGAGGAGGCCGGGCTCGGCCACGCCGGGCCGGGGGGCCGCGACCTGCCGCTGCTCGGCGTCGTCGAGGGGGCGCGCGACCCGGCCGTCGACGGCCTGGACGCCGCCGCCATCGAGCCGGTCCGCGCCCGCCTCGCCGAGCTGTCCGCCGACGCCTCGGCGCTCGCCGCGGTCAAGGCCCAGGCGCTCCGGGGCGCCCTCGCCGGCCTGCCGGCCACGGTCGACGAGGTCGCCCGCGACCTGGAGGCCGACCGGCTGCGGGCGGCGGCGCTGCGGGCGGCGGTCGAGCGCGCCTACACGACCGAGCAGGGGCGGCTGCAGGACCGCCTGGCCGGCGGCGACTTCCTCCGCGGCGAGGTGATGCGCTCCTGGCAGGAGTTCGTCGGGGTCGGGGACGTGAGCCGCTGGCTGTCCAGCGGCATCGGCCGGGTCCGCTCGTGGCTGGCCCGGCGCTTCCAGCCGGCGCGCGGCGCTCCCGAGCTGCAGCGGACCAAGGAGCGCGCCTTCGACGAGCTGGTCGCCGCCCTGGTCCGCCACGCCGACGTCGCCGCCGGCCACGCCGCCACCGGGTGGGCGGCCGATCCGGCGGGGTCGCTGCTGCTCGACGACCACCCGGGGCTGTGGGGCCACGGCCCCGAGCTGGAGGCCGAGGCGCGGGCGCTGCTCGGCGAATGGCTGGGCCGGCTGACCGCGATGGTCGAGGAACGCGGTCAGAGCCGGCGGGCGTTCGCGTTCGTGACCTCGCTCGGCGTCAACGCCATCGGCGTGGTCGCCATGCTGGCGGTGTTCGCCCACTCGGCCGGGCTCACCGGCGGCGAGGTGGCCATCGCCGGCGGCACCGCGGTGATCAACCAGAAGCTGCTGGAGGCGCTCATCGGCGAGGCCGCCGTGATCGACATCATCCGCGACGCCGAGAAGGACCTGCGCCGCACGCTGCGGACCGCGCTGGACCGCGACGCCGCCCGCTTCCTGGACCTGCTCGAGCACCGAGTGGCCGCTCCAGGCGAGCTGCGCGCCGCCGCCGGCCAGGTGCTCGCCGAGGCGGAGCGCCTGATCGCCGCCCTCGACGGGAGCTGAGGGATGGGCGCGGCGCGCAGGGACCTCGGACGCTGCCTGGAGGGGCTCGAGCGGGTCGCGGAGGCGGCCGAGCGGCTCGGGCTGGACGCGGGAGCGGCCCGGGCGACCCTGGTCGCCTCCCGGACGCGGCTGGGCTTCCCCGGCACCGCCTTCGTGCTCGCCCTGGCCGGCGGCACCGGCGCCGGGAAGTCGAGCCTGCTCAACGCCTTGGCGGGCGCGGAGATCAGCCCGGCGGGAGCGACCCGGCCGGTCACCGACGAGCCGGTCGCCTGGGTGCCGGCCGACGCGGCCGCCGAGCTGCGGCCGCTGCTCGGCTGGGTCGGGGTCGAGAAGGTGGTCAGCCACGACGACGCCCGCTTCGGCGAGCTGTGCCTGCTGGACCTGCCCGACTACGACTCGGTGGAGCGCCGCCACCGGGCCACCGTCGACGAGCTGCTGCCGAGGGTGGACGCGGTCTGCTGGGTGCTCGACCCCGAGAAGTACAACGACCGGGTGCTGCACGAGGACTACCTGCGGCCGCTGGCGCACCACGCCGACCGCGCCGTGTTCGTGGTCAACCGGCGCGACGTGATCGGCGGGCCCGAGCAGGTGGCGGCCCTCACCGCCGACCTGCGCCGCAGGCTGGCCGCCGACGGCATCAGCGGCCGGCCGGTGTTCGTGGTCGCGGCCGACCCCCCGGCCGACCGGGAGCCGGACTCCTCCGGCCGGCACGGCGAGCTGGAGGAGCTGCGGGCGTGGCTGTCGCAGCGGATGCAGGCCAAGGTGGTGGTGGCCGAGCGGATCGCGGCCGACTGCGGCGCCGCCGGGGCCGAGCTGGCCAGGCGGGCCGGCCTCGCCGGGCCGGCGGCAGCGCGGCCGCTGGTCGGCGAGGACGCCAGGCGAGCCGCCGGCGAGCGGGCGGTGGCCGCGGCGCGCTCCGCCGTCGACGTCGACGGGGTCCGCCGGGCCTGCCAGCGCCGCACCCGGGCCGAGGCCAGGGCCGCCGGCGCCGGGCCGCTTGGCCGCCTGCTGGCGTTGCTGGCCAGGGCACGCGGCGGCGGCGAGCGGGGACCGGCCTCGCCGCGGTCGATCGACCCGGTCGCCTACGCCCGTGGCTGGCGGGGGCGGTCGACCCTCAGCCGCACCGTCAACCCCGTCCACGACCTGCTGCGCCGGGCGGCGGTGGCCGCCCCGCCGGCGCTGCGCGCGAAGGTCATGGCCCTGGCGGCGCCGGACCGGCTCGAGGAGCGGCTGGCCGAGGCGATCGACGGGGCGGTGGCACTGGCGTCGGTCGACCACGCCCGCCCGCCCCGCCGGCGGCTGTGGCCGCTGGTCGGCGTGCTGCAGACGGTCGCCACCGTGGTCACCGGCGTCGGCGTGCTCTGGTACCTGACCCTGTACCTCGCCGGCCGGGCCCAGGCCGACCTGCCGGACCTGCCGACCTGGCGGGGCGTGCCGATGCCGCTGCTGCTGCTGGTCGGCGGGTTGGTCGCCGGCTGGCTGCTCGCCCGGCTGCTGGCGGCCAGCGCCCGCCGGGCCGGGCGCCGCTGGGCCGACCGGCTGACCGGCGGCCTGGACCGGGCGGTCACCCGCGAGGTCGAGGCGACCATGACCGAGCCGCTCGCCGAGCTGGAGGCGGCCCGCTCCGAGCTGCTCGTCCGCCTCTCCGACCTGCGCGCCTCCTGCTGAGGGACCGGGCCGGGTCCAGGTGGCCGGTGGGCCGGGTCAGCCTTGGCGGTAGCGCGCCACCGCCAGCGGGACGAAGACCGCCACGATGGCGGCCGCCCACAGCAGCGACCGGACCACGTAGAAGCCGGCGCTGTGGCCGAGCAGCGCCTCCGCGGCCGGTCCCTGGGTGAGCGCGCGGACCGCGTCCACCATCACCGTGATCGGCTGGTGCTCGGCGACGGCCTGCAGCCACCCCGGCATCGACTGGACCGGGACGTAGGCGCTGGACACGAACGTCAGCGGGAAGACCAGCAGCGCCATCCCCTGGGCGGCCTGGGCGTTGCCGGCGAACAGCCCGAGGGTGATGAACAGCCACTCGAACGCGAACCCCAGCACCAGCAGCAGGCCGAAGGCGGCCAGCGCGGCCAGCACGCCGCCGTGGATGCGGAAGCCGACGGCGAACCCGATGGCCGTGGTGATGAGCAGGCCCCACACCTGCATGGCGGTGTCGGCCAGCGCGCGTCCCGCCAGCACGGCGCTGCGCGGGATCGGCAGCGACCGGAGCCGGTCGACGAAGCCCTGCTCGAGGTCCTCGGCCACGCCGGTGGCCGCGCCGATGCCGGAGAACAGGATGCCGGTGGTGATGAACCCGGGCACCAGGAAGTCCACGTAGCTCAGGCCGCCCGCCCCGATCGCCCCGCCGAACACGTAGCGGAAGATCAGCAGGAACATGGCGCCCTGGATGGTGCCGAGGACCACGAGCTGGGGGGTGCGCAGGAACTTCAGCAGGGTCCGCTTGGCGATGCCGAGCGTGCTGACCGGCAGCGTGGCCGGGCGTTGGATGGGTGGTGCGATGCTTGCCATGTCGGTGTCCTTCCTCGGTCTCAGGCCGCCGTGTGGCCGGTCAGCGCCAGGAAGACCTCGTCCAGCGTCGGAGGACGCAGCGAGATGTCGTCCACGGTGGCGCCGGCCGCGTCCAGCGACCGCAGCGCGTCCCGCAGCCGGTCGGTGCCGGCCTCGACCGCGACGCTGACCCGGCGGGTGGCCTCCTCGACCTGCGCCTCGCCATGGTCCACGGCGGCCAGGGCCGCGGCGACGGCGGCCAGGTCGGCCCGGTCGCGCACGTGGACCTCGATGACGTTGCGGCCCGCCCGCTGCTTGAGCTCGGTCGGCGTGCCGGCCGCGACCACACGGCCGCGGTCGATGATCACGATGCGGCCGGCCAGGTGGTCGGCCTCGTCCAGGTACTGGGTGGTGAGCAGGACGTCGGTCCCCTGCTCGACCAGGTCGCGGATGGCGTCCCACAGCTCGATGCGGCTGCGGGGGTCCAGCCCGGTGGTCGGCTCGTCCAGCAGCAGCAGCCGCGGCGCGCCGACCAGGCTCGCGCCCAGGTCCAGCTTGCGGCGCATGCCGCCCGAGTAGGTCCGCGCCAGCCGGCCGGCCGCGTCGGCGAGCCCGAGCTGGCCGAGCACCCTGGCGCTGTTGGCCCGGGCCGACCGTGCGTCCTGGCCGAACAGGCGGGCGACCAGCTCCAGGTTCTCCCGTCCGGTCATGGCCGGCTCCACCGCGGCGGACTGCCCCGCCAGCCCGATGAGGCGCCGCACCGCCTGGGGCTCGCGGCGCACGTCGTGGCCGGCGACGCGCAGCTCGCCCGCGTCCGGACGGAGCAGGGTCGCCACCGTGCGGACGAAGGTCGTCTTGCCGGCGCCGTTGGGGCCGAGCACGGCCAGGACCTGCCCCGGCTCGGCGACCAGGTCCAGCCCGTCCAGGGCGACGGTCTTGCCGAACCGCTTGCGGAGGCCAACGGCCTCGATGGTTGGGGTCATGCTGGGTCTCCTTCTCTCGAACGTCCTTCAGGACTAGAACATGGTTCGAGCGTGCACGAACATCGGCCGTTTGTCAAACACTGTTCTAGTCCTGAAATGGTGTTCGTCTCTGGTACTATGTTCCGCCATGGAGACCAGCCCAGACCGATCGCTCCCCGAGCCGCCCTGGCGGGCGCCCCGGCGTGGGCGGCCATCTCGGACCCCCCTCACCCGCGAGGCGATCGTCGACGCGGCACTACGGGTCGTGGACGGCGAGGGGGCCGATGGGCTCAGCATGCGCCGGGTCGCCGAGGAGCTCGGGACCGGCCCGGCCTCGCTCTACTGGCACGTCTCCAGCAAGGACGAGCTGATCAACCTGCTGGTGGACCGGGTGGTGGGCGAGATCGAGCTGCCCACGGCCGACCCGGCACGGTGGCAGGAGCAGTTCCGGGAAGGGATGCTCCAGGCCAGGCGGGTCTTCCAGCGCCACCCGGGGGTCGCGGGGCTCACCCTCGGCCGCATCCCCGTCGGTCCCAACCTCGTCCGCCTGGCCGAGTCGATCCTCGCCCTGCTCCGCGGCGCCGGGGTCCCGGACCGCATCGCCGCCTACGCCCCCGACCTCCTCGGCCTGTACCTGGGCGCCTCCGCCTACGAGGAGTCGCTGGGCCTGCCGTCGCCGACCGGCGAGGACCTCCC
>Ga0209846_1000062_pt1 | contig 13337 bp, 13 predicted proteins | sample GWRWS3_20_30_FD_187244 | JGI IMG/M metagenome (GOLD analysis project Ga0209846, IMG submission 187244) | Riverbed sediment microbial communities from areas with vegetation nearby in Columbia River, Washington, USA - GW-RW S3_20_30 (SPAdes)... | ecosystem: Environmental > Aquatic > Freshwater >... | reverse complement strand
TCCCAGACAAGAGGCGTGCGGCACTATCAGCGGATCGAGTCCAGCAGCGGCGAGTTCGTCGCCACCTGGTACGACCAGTTCCCTGGTGGCTGCGTCACCAGCCGGTTGCACCTGGAGACCGACCCAAACGGGGAGTTCGCCGCCCAGGCCCCGCAGGTGCTGGGGTTCACCACCCGCGAGGCGCTCCAGCAGGCACTCAGCCAGCGCTCCGACGGGCGACTGCAGCTGGACCCCGGGGAGGCGCGATGAGCCAGCCAGGCGCGGAGAGGTCGTTGCGCCCGGTCAGCGGAGGGTTGCGGTGATGGTCGTCCAGGGCGTGCTGTCGCTGGTGCTGGTGGTGGCCATCTTCTACTTCATGGTCAAGAAGATCGACCCGGCTCAGGTGTGGGCCGCGATCACCGCCATGACCAGGATGGGCAGCTCGGCATGGCTGCCAGTGTAGGTTCTGCCCGCGGGCTTGGGCAGGGCCTACCTAGTAGTTCACCTTGGGGTCGAGGTAGGCGTAGACGATGTCGACGATCAGGTTCATCAAGGTCACGGCGAGCGTGACCACGACCGTGACCGCGAGCACCACCGGCACGTCACCCTGGAACACCGAGGCGGCCGCCCACTGGCCGATGCCCTGGAGGTTGAACACCGTCTCGGTGATCACCGCGCCACCCAGCAGCGCCCCGAGGTCCAGGCCGATCAGCGTCACCACCGGGGTCAGGCTGGCGCGCGCGCCGTGCTTGAGGATGACCTTCCACTCCGGCAGCCCCTTGACCCGCGCGGTGCGGATGTAGTCCTGGCCCATCGTCTCGATCAGATTCCCCCGTGTCATCCGCGCATACTGCGCCGCGAACAACAGCGCGAGCACGACCCAGGGCATGATCATGTGGCTGAGCCAGCCCCCGAAGCTCTGGCTGATCGGCACGTAGCCGGTGCCCGGCGAGACCTGCAGCTTGTACCAGAACAGCCACAACGCGACCAAGCCCAGCCAGAACACCGGCGCCGACACGAAGAACAGCGCCAACAGCATCGACGCGCGGTCGATCAGGGATCGGCGTTTGATCGCCGACACGATCCCGACGGGGATGCCGATGCACAGCCACACCAGCGCCGCGCCGACCGCGAGCTGGATCGTCACGGGCAGCCGCTCCAGGAGCAGGTCACGGACGGGTGAGCGGGTCACGAACGAGAAGCCCAGGCCCGGCCAGCCGTACTGGTCACCAGTAAAGGTGTTCTTCAGGAACAGCCCGTACTGCTGCCAGACCGGCTTGTCGAGGCCGAACTGGCGGCGGACCTCGGCGATCAGCTCGGGGGTCGGGGTTCTGCCGGCGAACTGCACGGCCGGGTCCGTCGGCGGCATGACGAAGAAAATGACGTAGGTGAAGGCCGTAATGACCAGCAGGACCACGACGACCCACAGCAGCCGACGGACGATGTAGCGCCACATGTGCGGTCACCCGGCCGTTTCGCCTACGGGGGGCGGTCGAACCGCCGGACCGATGGTCGTGGCCCGTGGTGGCGGTGAGGTGACGCTGCGTCTGCCAAGGGTGGCCTCCTGCGACACTCCACGTCCGCCCGCCCGCTTCCCCTCCTGCGACATCGGCTGACGCCTCCAGGCCGGAGGAGCGTTCTGCTCGGTGGCAAGGGCGCACGACGATGCTGAACCGCCTCAGGATGATGGCTTGACTCGGGCAGCGCTGTGCCGACGGTCACGGCCTGCAAGTGACATCGGTCACCGCATCCTACAGCGCCCTCTAGCTCACAGCGCCCTCTAGCTCAAACCGCGGATCGCCCTAGGGAGCCGGGCCGACACTACCGGCCGGAGCACAAGGCGTTCTTTCATCACCTCTGGCCTGACGGGAGGTCGGGCGTGGCATTAGGCTCCACCTCGGGCGGCCGCTTCGTCCACGCCGACGCGGGAGGAGGGCCCAAGACGGAGCCACAGCCAAGTCACGCCGTCGCGCCGACGGGTTCCGACCGTCCGGCTCGGGCGGTCGCGGGCGCCTGGCGCCGCGACATCCGCGTGTTCTCGTCGGCCAGCGACGCCCCGCGATCCAGGCGCCCGACCGACGTGGTGCTGCTCGCCCTCGCCGTTCTCACGGTCGTGGTGGTGACCTTCCCGGCGCCCGGGCCCACCTCGATCGATTCGCTGGTGACCGGCCTGGTCAGGGCCCTCCCCGGACTGTTCGGCTGGTTCTGGGAGATCGCCTACGACCTGCTGATCGCCTGGACGCTGGTGCTCATCGCCTCGGCGCTCTTCGCGCCCGGACGCAAGCGCCTGCTGTTGGAGGAGGTGCTTGCGGGTGCATCGGCGGTCGGGTTCGCGCTGGTCGCCGGATGGCTGGCCGGGACCGACTGGTCGGAGAGCTTCAAGGCGGTCGCCGCGTCCGGCTCGCCGCCCATCTACCTGGCGGTGCGTCTGGCCATGGCCACCGCGGTGGTCGTCATGGCCTCCCCCTACATGGCGCGGCCGTTGCGGTACGTGGGGCGATCGGTGGTCGGACTCGGGGCGGCCGCCGGGATCGCGCTGGGGACCAGCCTGCCCATCGGGATGGTCGCGGCATTCGCCGTGGGGATCGGCTCGGCCGCCATCGTCCACCTGCTGTTCGGCTCCCCGGCGGGCCGCCTCACCCTTGACCAGGTCGCCGACGCGCTGACCGAGTTGGGCGTCGATGCCAGCGGGCTCCGCCAGGCGCCGCTGGAGCCCCACGGGGTGGCGATCGCCACCGCGGAGGCACCAGACGGGCGCTCGCTGCTGGTGAAGATCTACGGCCGAGACGCCTGGGACGGCCAGCTGCTTGCCTCCGCCTGGTCCTCGCTGTGGTACCGGGGCGACACCCCCCACCTGGCGCTGGGCCGCCGGGAGCAGGTCGAGCACGAGGCCTTCGTCACGCTGCTGGCAGAGCGCGCCGGGGTCTCGGTGCTCCCGGTCGTGGCGGCCGGGATGGCCTCCCAGCGCGACGCGCTGCTGGTGACCGAGACCACCGGCCGGCCACTCCGCACGCTGGACCCCCACGAGATCAACGACGAGCTGCTGCAAAGCATCTGGCGCAACGCTGGGCGGCTTCACGCCGTGGGGGTCGCGCATCGACGGTTGGATGCCTCCCGGATCGTGGTCCGGCCCGACGGGACACCCGCATTCGGGGACTTCGGGGGCGCGGCGGTGGCCGCCGACGACGCCGACATCGCGGCCGACCGCGCACAGGTGCTGGTGGCGACCGCGCTGGGGGCGGGGCCGGAACGAGCCGCCTCGGCGGCGTTGGCCGCGCTGGGCAACGACGCGCTCCAGCAGGTGCTACCGCTCCTGCAGCCCGCGGCGTTCGAGCGGCCGACGCGACGCGCGATCGGCGAACAAGCTTGGGACCTGGAGGACCTGAGGAAGGCCTGCGCCGAAGCAACTGGGGTCGAGCTTCCCAAGCTGGCGCAGCTGCGGCGGGTATCGATCCAGTCGATCGCCGTGGTGCTCCTGATCGCGTTGGTCGCCTACGCGATCATCTCCGCGTTGGCCGGCGTCGGGCTCGCCAACCTGATCGACGAGTTCAAGGCGGCGGATCTCGGATGGTTGGCCATCGCGTTGGCGCTCGCGCCCGTGATCCCGGTGGTGCACGCCTTCGCCACCCTCGGCGCCTCCTTCCGGCCCCTCCGATACGGGCCCGTCCTCATGCTCGAGTACGCCATCCAGTTCATCGCGCTGGCCGTGCCGAGCTCGGCCGCCAGGCTCGCCATGGATGTCCGCTTCTTTGGACGCAACGGCATCGACGCCGGTGGCGCGCTCTCCATCGCGGTGATCGCCAGCGTCTGCGGGTTCATCATCCAGGTCCTGCTCATTGTGGTGGTCAGCCTGTCGGGGCTGGCGTCCCTGGACCTGGGGGGGAGCGGCGCGACCGCGACGTCCTCGACGAGCGACGCGTCCTCGTCCGGCGGACACAGGCTGCTGATCCTGACCGCGGTCCTGGTGGTGCTCGGCGTGATCGTCACCCTGGCCGTGCCGAAGTACCGGACGGCGGTCAGGCTTGCGGTCCCGAGGTACCGCGCGATGCTCCGCGCTCAGGCCTCGTCGGCCGCTACGGCACTGCGCGTCCTGCGCTCGCCTACGAAGGTCGGGCTGATCTTGGCGGGCAACCTCGGAGCGCAATTGCTCCAGGCCATCATCCTCGGGCTCTGCCTCCGGGCGTTCGGGTACCAAGCCACCATGGCCGAACTGATCCTGGTGAACACGATCTCCAACCTGTTGGCGGGGTTCATGCCCGTGCCCGGTGGCATGGGGGTCGCCGAGGCCGCCTACACGGCCGGACTTGTCGCCCTGGGAGTTCCCAGCGCCCCCGCGATGTCCACCGCGATCGCCTTCCGGATGGTTACCTACTACCTCCCACCGGTCTGGGGCGCGATCGCCATGCGCTGGTTGCGACAGCACTCATATCTGTGAATGGAGCTCCCGCCGGCGTGATCCACAGCCGACAATCTGGTCTGCCCCGGGTCTCGTGGAGTCGTGAGATTGGAGGTGGGGACCGAGGCTATGGCCACGTGAGGACCGGGCCGGGACCGGCAGGGCTCATGCCATCAAGGGCGAATGGCTGCGCCGCGCGGCCTGCGCGGCGGCGAGGGTGCCGGACATCACCCTTGACGGTCGGGCATCACGTCGCGGCGGCACCGCGGGCTTCCGGCGGTCGCTCGAGGGCGACTGGGCCACGGTTTCTAGCCGCAGTCCTGGTCGATCTGCTGCTGCAGCGCCGTCCAGGCGGTGTCGATCCGCTTCAGGTCGCTGACGATGGTCGGCACGGCCGAGAGCAGGCTGTCGCCGTCGATCCCGGCGATGGTCGCCTTGAGGGCTTCCACGGCACCGTCGAGCTCGGTGATCTGGCTGCTCCACTGGCTCCTGGCGCTGGACTTGAGCGCCGCCAGGTTGGTCGTGACCTTCTCCAGGGCGGCCTGGATCCCGGCCTTGCCGGCCGCGGGCGGATCGAGCTGGTCCAGCTCGGCCACCGACGCCTTCAGGGCGGCCGCGTCGGCGCAGGCCTGGGACGCCGCGGCCGTGGTCCCGCTCGCTGCGGTGGTGGTGGTGGTGGCCGGAGCGGCGCCGCTGGTGTCGTCACCGGAGCCCCCGCAGGCGGCGGCGAAGAGACAGACCATGGCGAGGAGCAGGAGCCTGGCGGGGACAGGGGAACGCATGATGTCCTCCACGGGCCGGTCGGGTGGTGGGCCCAGCCTAGACCATAATGAGCTGGCGTCGTCCGCGTGCAACGACCGGTCCCGGGACGCCTCAGGCCAGGGTGACCGCCTGACACCGGCGCCGTAGGAGGTCGCGCTCGGCCGCGTTGTGGGAGCAGGGAATTCTCACCGAGGAGGAGTTCATCGCGCAGAAGGCCCGCATCCTGGGGACATGACCCCAAAGGATGCCAGCGCCCGAGCGCAGGCTGTTTCCCCTGGTTGGAGAAGAAGCCACCTCGGGGGTGCCGTCCGGTTCTAGATGCTCGCTGACCGTTCCCGTCGGCCATTGAGCTGCCGGCATCAGATGCCCGCCCGGTCGAGGTTCACGAGGTGTGAGCTGCGTCGACGCCATCCCGACTGGGGTCAGTTGGGCTGGCAGGCCCTTGGCAGGTCGTTGGCCTGCAGCTTCGTCGCTGAGCGCACAGTCGAAGGCCCACTTCGTGCTCGCCTCATTCGACGGCGTCAGGTGGTGGTCATCCACCGGGCGCTGATCGCCCAGGCTCCCCGCCTACGGGTAGCTCCTGTTGCGGTCCACCAGCAAGCACTGCGGATAACGCCCGCCCGATCTCGTCCACACGTGGCCGCAGGAGCCGCCAGTCACGCCCGGTTGCCAGCGCCTCATTCTCGGCGTCCACGGCTGCGAGCAACTCCTGGAGCAGGCTGCGGGTCTGTCCGGACCAGTTCCTTCTCCGGTCGTCGGGTGCGCGCTCGGCCAGCAGGTCCCACCGGCGCATGAGGTCGACCAAGGCGGCCCGCAGCGGCGGCCAGGAGAGGGCCCGCTGCCCAGCCGTCTCGGCGGTCAGGACCGACGGCAACTGGGTGGTCGTGGTGGTGCGGGTGTCGTCCTCCAGGGCACCGGCCTGGGCGTCCCAGGCCGACCTCCTGCGCGACCTCCAGATCATCCAGCCGGCAACCAGCCCGACAACCAGCACGATCAGCAGGGTCCAGCCAAGGGCTCCCAACCCCTCGGACTCGGCGGCAGCCGGCGTGCCAGTAGCCGACGGCGTGGGGGTCGAGGTTGGCGCCAGCGCCTCAGCCGACGTCGCGGGTGCCGTCGTCGGCGACGTCGGAGGCTCAACCGTCGTCGGGCTCCGAGTCGAGGTCGGCGTCGCAGCGCTGGTCCGGGACGTCGGAGGCTCAACCGAGGTCGGGGTTCGAGTCGGTCCTGTCGGCGCCGTGGCCGTCACGCTCGGCTCGGTCACGCTCGGGGCAGGACGGGTGCCGGAGCGTTCTGTCGAGGGACGGGTCGCCGATTCGCTCCCGTCGCCGGCCCCGCAACCGCTGAGCCAGAGGGACAGACCCAGCACGAGCCCCGCCGAGAACCATGCCCTGCCCGCCCGGCGCCCAAGGATGAGGGGTGCCACCCGCCGGTCCCTGCTCGCGGGCACGACCCGCCGCGAGATCATCCAAGACGTCCGCATCAACGACCACCTCCGGAGCAACCAGGTCAGGCGGGGAGCACGACCGGCGTGCGACGCCGGCCATTCTTCGGCGCGGGATCCGTCCCCGGCATCACCCGAAGCGGGTGAGAACACGGTCCCTCACAGAGCATGCCTCCATGTGCAGGGCCCAGGCGGAACTGACGGCACGGAACGGTAGCCAGCGGCGTGCCGGGAGCGATCGCCTGGCTGAGGTGCGGCCGCCGGCTCTGGTAGCCCCTCCAGACCGTGTCGTTGAAGCGGCCCGGCTCGGAGGGGGAAAACCCCCGGCCAAAGAGGGGTAGTAGCCGCGTTCCGCATGGCCAGCGTGGCCCCTAGCGTGACCTTCCGAGCTGGCAACAGGGAGGTTGCACATGATCGAGGTTCGCGGGCTCAGCAAACGCTACGGCGCCACCGTCGCCGTCGACGGGCTCAATTTCGACGTGAGGCCGGGCATCGTGACCGGCTTCCTCGGGCCGAACGGCGCTGGCAAGTCGACCACCATGCGAATGGTCCTCGGCCTGGACGCGCCCGACGCCGGGCAGGCGCGGATCGGCGGAAGCCGTTACCGCGAGCTGCGCTGGCCGCTGCGCGAGGTCGGGGCGCTGCTGGAGGCCAGGGCGTTCCACCCGGGGCGCAGCGGCCGCGCCCACCTGCGGGCGCTGGCGGCCAGCAACGGTATCCCGCGCTCGCGGGTGGAGGAGGTGCTGGGCCTGGTCGGTCTGGCCGAGGTGGCCGGGCGGCGGGCGGGGAGGTTCTCGCTGGGCATGGGCCAGCGGCTCGGCATCGCCGCCGCGCTGCTCGGGGACCCTGGGGTGCTGCTGCTGGACGAGCCGGTCAACGGCCTGGATCCCGAGGGGATCCGCTGGGTCCGCAACCTGCTGCGGTCGCTGGCGGCGCAGGGGCGCACCGTGTTCGTGTCCAGCCACCTGATCGGCGAGATCGGCCGTACCGCCGACCACGTGGTGGTGATCGGCCGGGGGCGGCTGCTGGCGGACACGTCGGTGGCGGAGCTGTCCGCCCGCGCGCCGTCGCTGGAGGAGGCGTTCTTCGAGCTGACCGACGGCAGCGCCGAGTACCGGGGGGCACTGGACTCCAAGGGGAGGACGTCATGACCACCACCGCGGCAACCCACGGCCGGTACCGCTTCTTGCACGTGGCGCGGATGGAGTGGACCAAGCTGCGCAGCCTGCGTTCCACCTGGTGGGCCCTGGCGCTCACCGTCGCCGGCGCGATCGGCATCGCCGTCGCCGTGGGCGTCAACACCAGGGACGCGGCCGCCGACCTGACCAACAACGCCCTCGCCGGTATCTCCCTCGGCCTGCTGCTGATCGGCGTCCTGGGCGTGCTCATGATGACGGGCGAGTACTCCTCGGGGATGATCCGGGCGACGCTGGCCGCGATCCCGAACCGGCCGCTGGTCCTGGCCGCCAAGGCGGCGGTGTTCGGCATGGTGGCGCTCGCCGTCGGGGAGGTCGCCGGGTTCATCGCCTTCTTCGCCGGGGGGGCCGCCCTGCCGGACGGGATCCCGGCGCCGGCGCTCGGCCAGCCCGGTGTGCTGCGGGCGGTGGTGCTGGGCGGGGCGGGCTTCTGCCTGGTCGGGCTGATCGGCCTCGGCCTCGGCGCCATCATCCGGCACACGCCGGCCGCCATCGCCGTGCTCGTCGGCGGCGTGTATGTCCTGGCGCAGCTCGTCGCCGCGTTCACCCACTCGCTCATGCCCTATCTGCCGATCGCGATCGTCGCGAACTCGCTGACCGTGGTGCAGCCGATGCCCGACGACCAGGTCCGGTTCCTGTCGCCGTGGGCCGGGCTCGGCATGCTCGGCCTGTATGCCGCCGTGACGCTCGGCATCGGCGCGTCGTTGCTCGCCAGGCGGGACGCGTGAGCGGGACAATGCGGGCATGGGCACCACGGGTCCGGTGACCGCGATGATCGCGCTGACCCTGGCCGCGCTGCGAGAGCCGTTCGGCGGCCGGGCGCGCCGGGAGCTGCTGTTCTGCCTCGTCGAGGTCCTCTGCGGCCTGGCCGTCCTGGCCGTCATCGTGGCCCTGCTCGCGCCCGGGACCGCCGAGTCGGTGATCCGGGCGGCCGTGATCATCGCCGTGCTGGTGCCCCTGGCCCTGACGACCGGCATGGCGCGGAGGCTGGGCGCGACCTACCGCCGCCTGGCCGAGCGGCTGCTCGACGAGCGGATCGCGCCGCCACCCTCGGCCCGCCCCGCCGGGGGGATGCTGGCCCGGCTCGGCGTGGGGCTGCGCGACGGCCCCGGCTGGCGGGCCCTGGCCTACACGCTGTTGAAGCCGCCGATCGCCGCGGTCGGGCTCTACGCCGTCTTCCTGTGGGCCGCCGGGCTGGCGAACCTGACCTACCCGTTCTGGTGGGGACTGTTCCGCAACCACCCGCCCGGCGTGCGGTTGAGCCCGGTGCTGGTCGCCACCCCGTTCCCCGGTCGCGTGCTCCATGTCGCCACCTATCCCGGCACATTCCTCGCCTTCGCGGTCGGCGCGGCCATGGTGCTCGTCGCCCCCTGGGTGACCAGGGCGGTCGTCGCCGCCGACCGCTGGCTCCTCCGAGGCCTGCTCGGCCCGGGCAGGCTCGCCGAGCGGGTCCGCGACCTGGAGCAGACCCGGGCGGTGGCGGTGGACGACTCCGCCGCGCTGCTGCGCCAGGTCGAACGTGACCTGCACGACGGCGCGCAGATCCGGCTGGCCACCCTGGCGATGCACCTGGGCATGGCCAAGGAGAAACTCGGCGACGACGGCGACCCGCTGGACGTCACCGGAGCCCGCGAGCTGGTCGACGCCGCCCACCGGGGCGCCAAGGACGCCCTCGCCGAGCTCCGTGACCTGGCACGCGGCATCCACCCGCCGGTGCTCGACAACGGCCTGGCCGACGCGCTCGCCACCCTCGCCGCCGGCAGCGCCATCCCGGTCGAGCTGGCCACCGACATCCCGTTCCGGCCCACCCCGGCGATCGAGACGATCGCCTACTTCTGTGCTGCCGAGCTGCTGGCCAACGCGGCCAAGCACAGCCTGGCGTCCCGGATCGGCCTCCAGGCCACCGGACGGGACGGGAAGCTCCGCCTAAGCGTCACCGACGACGGCGCCGGTGGGGCGGATCCCGACGGCAGCGGCCTGTCCGGGCTCGCGCAGCGGGTCAGCACCGTCGACGGCCGCCTGGAGATCGCGAGCCCGCCCGGCGGGCCGACACAGGTCACCGTCGAGCTGCCGCTACGCGCGTGAGAGCATGCCGCCCATGCGGGTCGTGATCGCCGAGGACGCCGCCCTTATGCGCGAGGGGCTGATCCGGCTCCTCGAGGACCGTGGCCACGAGGTGTGCGCCGCCGTGGCCGCCGGCGACGCCATGCTCGCCGCCGTGGCCGAGCACCGTCCCGACGTCGCGGTGGTGGACATCCGCATGCCGCCAACCCATACCGACGAGGGCCTGCGCGCCGCCCTCGAGCTCCGCCGCCGCCATCCCGGGACCGGCGTGCTGGTGTTCTCCCAGTACATCGAGACCAGGTACGCGGCCCAGCTCTTGGCGGGCGGCGCCGGCGGCGTGGGCTACCTGCTCAAGGACCGGGTCGCCGACGTGGCCGAGTTCACCGACGCACTGACCCGGGTCGCCGCCGGCGGCACCGCGCTCGACCCAGAGGTCGTCGGCCAGCTCCTCGGCGCCGGCCGTCACGTCCAGGGTCTGGCCGCGCTGACCCCGCGTGAGCGCGAGGTGCTCGCCCTGATGGCCGAGGGCCGCTCCAACGCCGGGATCGCGGCCGCCCTGGTCGTCTCCGGTGGGGCGGTCGAGAAGCATGTGGCCAGCATCTTCGGCAAGCTCGGCCTGCCGCCCTCAGAAGGCGACAACCGCCGGGTGCTCGCGGTCCTGCGCTACCTCGGGTCATGAGCTGCGACATCCAGAACGCCACTCAGGTACCCGCGGCACCCTACCGTCTCCGTGCCGCCGTCCCACGACCGGGTTCTTGAAGATCACTGCGGCGAAGTACCGAAGGAAACAGGGTTGGGGTCGTGGCTCGGCGCGCTCCGGGTGGCAGCGGCGAAGTAGCGCTGCAGCGTGCGATGCCAGGGGTTGCGGCGGATTCCCGGGTGCAGCAGGGCCACGGCGACGCAGTACTTGCTCATCTCTATCGGGCGTAGCCCAAGGCTGCGCAGCGCGATGTCCGCGTCGCCGTGCGGCCCGTGGCGCTTGGTCTCCACGAGCACGTGCCGGGACAGGCCGACGGCGACCTTCCCGCCACCACTGCAGGTGAGGTCGACGTCATAGGTGAGTCGCGTGCCGCGCTGGAGGTCGACCAGGGTGGTCCGCCGATAGGCGGTGGTCACCTTCGCGGCCATCTGGGGTGCGGGCTGGCCGTACGCCTCCCGGAGCTGGTCGGCGAGGAACGCGTGCGCCTGCGGGTTGATGTATGTCCGGTCGGCGACCGGGTAGGGCAGCCGCGCCTTGATGGTCTGCTCCCGGGGCCCCTTGAGCTTGACCTCGAACGTACAGTCCCCCGAGTCGAGGTAGGCGCGGGTCCGCACCTTGTAGCGGCGCCGTCGGCCCTGGAGGTGCTGTCGGTAGGTCAGCAGGTCGGGGGTGTCGAAGTACACCGACTCGTAGGCGAACCCGCGCAGCTGATCGATCTCCAGCACGGTGTAGGTGTCGGGCAGCCGGGCAGCCAGCTCGGCGAAGCGCTCGAGCGGGACGAGGTACTTGTGGTCGATGCGCGCCTGCAGCGCTGACCGTTCGATCACCTCGGCCAGGCTCGCCGCCGGCAGGCCGGCCACCGAGCCGGCAACCACGGCCGAGGCGCGTGACCGAGCGGTCACGATGCCACCCGCTCGTGCCGGCGGGCCGAATCCACACGCAGCTCGCGGTGAAGGTGGGATGTTCGGAAGCGGACGTCGACGACGGTGACATCGCGCACCATGTCGATCTCGAGGACGACCACGTGGCGCACCTCGGCGGCGAGCAGCCGCTGCAGCGCTCGATGCAGCTCGGAACGGTCGGGGTAGGCCACGTCGAGGGTCACCAGCTGACGGTGGGTTCGACCACCGAGCCGTGGATGGTCGACGGCGTACATGATCGCCACCAGCACGGCAGACACGGCGGGGGCGAGCCAGCCGGGGGCCGGTCGGAGACCGTTGACGAGCCCGAGCGCAAGGGCGACGAAGTAGTAGGCGACCTCCTCCTGGGTGATCTGGTCCGAGCGCAGCCGGATGATCGACAGGATGCCGAACAGGCCCAGACCGAGCCCGATGCCGGCCTGGGCACCGGCGAGCAGGACGGTGACCGCGAGCACACCGACGTTCAGGGCGACGTAGGCGAGCAGCAGGTCGCGGCGGTGGTAGCGGCGGAAGTAGATGGCGTAGGCCAGCAACACGATCGCGGCCAGATCGCTCGCGAGTCCGGCCAGCAGGGACATGGCGGTTGACATCGACGCCGCTCCTTATGGCTCGGCCCACCATCACCTGTGGTTCGGTCCACCGTCACCTGTGGTTCGTTCACATCACCCTGTCGGTTCACGAATAGCCGCAGATGTGCCGCCGCTCATGCCGCCGCCGGCGCCATCTCACCGGCGCGGGACCCGTCGCCATGGCAGGGCATCGGCTGGTCGAGCCCGTTCGCCACGTCGAGAACAAGGCGGTCGGGACAACCTTGGAGAGGAGACCATGACGTCCCCCTCACGCCCGATTGGCGCGTTGCCCGGCACCCACGCAAACCGCACCGGGCGTCAGGTGCCCACCCGGCTCAGTCCCACGACCAGCTGGCGAGGAGTTCGTCCAGCGCCGCGCGGTCGGTGGTGAAGGCCTGCGGGTGCGCGGCGAAGTTGACGAGATAGACCTTGCCGTCCCGCTGGCACACGACCAGGCCAGCATGGAGCGGACCCCCAAGCACCAGTCCCTCGCGAAGCTGCGGCGCCAGGGCGGCGAGGGTCGACCCTTGGCTGGGCTGGAGGATCACGTTGAGGTTGCTGGTCGCCCCCTGGGTCTCGGGGCCGGCCAGCGCCAGGTCGACCTTCAGGCTGGATGCTTGCTGCTGCGTGTGCTGAAACGACCCAAGCAGGCTATAGTGGGCGCTTGGTCTGGTCTCAGTAATCGTCCTGTTCGTCTGCATCCAGCGCGGACACCGAGGACCTGTCTCCGCTGCGGGCCTCACCATCATGGTTGGCCGAACAACCCGGTCCACTCCCGGCACCGCTGCCGGAGTCCGCCGCACGAAAGGGATGCGCGTGGCAGCCCAACCCAGCGGCAAGGCCGCAACCACCTCTCCCAGCTACCTGCGGACCGCCGAGGTCGCCGACCTCCTGCACGTCTCACCCAAGACCGTGTCCCGCTGGGCCAAGGAAGGCAAGCTGCCGTTCCTGAGGACCCTGGGCGGTCACCGCCGCTACCCAGAAGCCGAGATCCGCGACCTGGCAACCGAGCTTCGCGAAGAAGTGACCGCCTGAACGTCCAGTCCCTGGTCGAGGGCGGCAGACCCGACCGGGTCAGCCGCAAGCGTGACAAGCAAGGAGGAGCGACATGGTCGGCGCCCTGCTGCTCGGGTTCGTCTGCGGCGTGATCGCTCGGGTCCTGATGCCGGGGGATGTGTTCCGTGGCATGAGTGGGCCGACGTCGTGGCTGGTGTCGCTGGGGTTGGGACTGGCGGGGGCGCTGGTCGGCTACGTCATCTTCACCCTTGGGCTGGGGATCGGTGACACCGACATCTTCGACTGGGGCGGTC
>Ga0209846_1000061_pt1 | contig 13344 bp, 9 predicted proteins | sample GWRWS3_20_30_FD_187244 | JGI IMG/M metagenome (GOLD analysis project Ga0209846, IMG submission 187244) | Riverbed sediment microbial communities from areas with vegetation nearby in Columbia River, Washington, USA - GW-RW S3_20_30 (SPAdes)... | ecosystem: Environmental > Aquatic > Freshwater >... | reverse complement strand
GCCGGCGGTGAACGCGGCCAGGTACAGGTTGAGCAGCGGCCGGGCGGGGGCGGCGTGGCGGCGGGCGCGCGCGTTCAGCGCCAGCACCACCACGCGCACGGCGACGTAGGCGAGGGCGAACTGGGCGGAGCCGCCGTGCAGAGCGTCGTGGACGCTGAGAGCCATGGCGATCACCGCCCGCGTCCCCGTCAGCACAGCACGCGGTGCAGCAGGTCGTCGGGGCGAAGCGGTCGGCGTATACGATGTGCGTAATTGTCAACTATTCAACCATTTTCGGGTATGCTGCCGGCCATGAAGGCAGGCATTTACGCGCGCGTCTCCATCATGCGGGAAACCCTCGACAGCGACGCCCAGCCGGTCGAGACCACCGCCGATCGGCAGTTCTGCGACTGCCTCGACTACGCTGAGCGGCAGGGCTGGACGGTCGCGCGCACCTACCGCGACGAGGGCATCAGCGCGTTCTCGGGCAAGGTCCGGCCCGACTTCGAGCGGCTCGTCGCTGACGTGAACACCGGCGAGGTCGACGTCGTCGTCTGCTGGAAGCTGGATCGGCTCTGCCGCACGCACGTTGACTTCCAACGGCTCTGGGAGGTCTGCGAGCGCCGCGGCGCCCGCCTGGTGTCCCTCCACGAGATGTTCGACAGCTCCAGCTCGGCCGGCGAGTTCACCATTCGCATGATGGTCGGGATGGCCAAGATGGAGTCGCAGAACATCAGCCTCCGAGTGGCCCGCGCCCGCCTCGAAGCGGCCCGTCATGGCCTACCGGTCATGGGCGGCGCCCGACCCTACGGGTACGCCGACGACAAGGTGACCATCGTCCCGAGGGAGGGCCGCGTTCTCCGCTTGGCCGCCGGCCGGGTCGTCCAGGGCAGGACACTGCGGTCGATTGCCCGCAAGCTCAACCAGCTCGGGCTACACCCGGTCAACGGCGGGCGGTTCACCGCCGCCAACCTCCGCAAGCTCCTGCTCAATCCGCGCTACATCGGCGTCATGGTCTACAAGGGCGAGGAGCTGGGCAAGGCTGCCTGGCCGCCGATCCTGGACGTGGCCACCTTCGAGCAGGTCCGGACCCTGCTGTCTAACCCCGGCCGCCGGACCAACCTCGGCCGGCCGCCGACCTACCTGCTCGTCGGCGGGCTCGCGAGATGCTCGATCCACCAGGCGCCGCTCCAGTCGCGGACCCGGTCGGACGGGCGGCGCTACGCCTGCAACGGCGGCGACCGGGAAGGCGGCCGGGTCCACCTCACCATCGCCGCCGAGCCACTGGAGCGGCTCGTCACCGAACGGGTCCTCGACCGGCTCGATGGACGCGGCCTCGCGCAGTTCCTCCGCGACCGCGCCAAGGACGGCGATCGGGAGCTGGCCGACCGCCTGGTCGCCGACGACAAGGCGCTCAGGGAGCTCCACCGGGCCAGGTTCGTCACCCGCGAGATCGACCACGGCTCCTACCTCACTGTGAAGGCCGAGCTGGAGGAGCGGGTCGCCTGGGCACGGGCCAAGCTCGCCCGACGGGCGCAGACCACCATCCTCGCCGGCGTCAGCCCCGAGCCCGGATCGCTCCGCCGCGCCTGGGCGAAGTGGACGCTGGAGCAACGCCGCCAGGTCCTTCGGCTCGTCATCCCCGACGGCGTGGTAATCAAGCCGGCGACCCGCCTCGGCCGCCGGTTCGACCCCGACCGGGTGGACGCCCCGATGTGGCGGGCGTAGGCGGAAACTCCTGGAGGTTTTAACCGGTTCGGCATGCGCAAAGATGCGCGCCCTGGCCGGCATTCCCGGCTGGCGCCCGCCGGGCCGCGCCGGCAACGATGGGGGCATGGAAGCTCCCCCGGCCCTGCGCGACCAGGAGGTGGCGGCGTACGTGGCCGCGCTGGGGCTGCCGGGCATCGTCGACCTGCACGTCCACTTCATGCCCGAGCGCGTCCAGGCCAAGGTGTGGGCCCACTTCGACCGGCTCGACCCGCCCTGGCCGATCGTGTACCGGGCCGGCGAGGCCGAGCGGCTCGCCATCCTCGCCGGGCTCGGCGTGCGCCGCCACACCGCACTGGCGTACGCCCACCGGCCGGGCATGGCCGCGTGGCTGAACGGGCACACGCTGGCGCTGGCCGCCGCCCACCCGGCGGTGATCGGCTCGTTCACCTTCTACCCCGAGCCGGGCGTGGCGGCCGAGGTCGAGCGGGCCCTGGCCGCCGGCGGGACGGTCGCCAAGGTCCACCTGCAGGTCGGCAAGTTCCACGCCCTCGACCCGCTGCTCGACCCGGTCTGGGCCGAGCTGGCCAGGCGGCGCGTCCCGGTCGTGCTCCACGCCGGCGCGGTGCCCGACGGCTCCGGCGGCGAGGAGTTCTGCGGGGCCGGGAAGGTCGCCGGCCTGCTCGACCGGTACCCCGACCTGGTGCTGGTCGTCGCCCACCTCGGCGCCCCCGACTTCGCGGACTTCCTGGACCTGGCCGAGGCGGCCCCGACGCTGCGCCTGGACACCGCCATGGTGTTCGGCGGGCCCGAGGCCATCGGCGCCTTCCCGGCCCGGCTGGTGGAGCGGCTCGGGAGCCTCGGCGAGCGGGTCCTGTTCGGGTCGGACTTCCCCTCGGTGGCGTGGCCGTTCGCCGGCCAGCTCGGCGGCCTGGCCGCCCTCGGCCTCGGCGACGAGTGGCTGCGGGCGGTGCTGTGGCACAACGGCGCCCGCCTGCTCGGCCTGGACGCCGAACCGGACGGCTGAGGACGGGCAGGCGCGGCCGCGGGAAATCGGTTGGCCGCGGCCGCCGGCGGCACCCGACAATACCGGGCATGTTCAGCGAGTCGGCGGCCTGGTACGACCACTTCTACGGCGGCAAGGACTACGCCGCGGAGGCGCGGCGGGTCACCGAGCTGATCCGCCGGCGGCGGCCAGTAGCCCGCACCCTGCTGGACGTCGCCTGCGGGACCGGACGTCACCTGGAGCGGCTACGGCAGGACTTCGCCTGCGAGGGGCTCGACCTGGACGACGGCCTGCTCGCGGTAGCCAGGCGGCGCCTGCCGGGGATGCGGCTGACCCGGGCCGACATGGCCGACTTCGACCTCGGCCGCCGCTTCGACGCGGTCACCTGCCTGTTCAGCTCCGTCGGCTACCTGGCGACGGTGGAGCGCCTGCGGGCGGCGGTCGGCGCCATGGCCAGGCACCTGGAGCCGGGCGGCGTGCTGGTGGTCGAGCCGTGGATCCTGCCGGAGGCCTGGATCGAGGGGACGACCACGGTCGAGGTGGTCGAGGACGGCGACCGCAAGCTCGTGCGGGTGATCGCGTCCAGCCGCGACGGCGCCATGAGCACACTGCGCCTGCACTACGCGGTCGCCGGCGGCGGCGAGGTGGTGAGCGCCGACGAGCGCCACGAGCTGCGCCTGTTCACCCACGACGAGTACGCCGCCGCGTTCCTGGCCGCGGGGCTGGACACGAGCTGGGACCCCGAGGGCCTCATCGGCCGCGGGCTGCTCATCGGCTTGGCCCCCCTCTGAGCGGCCAGGGACGCGTGGTAGCGTGCGGGACGGGCGCGTCGAGGGCGCGGAGGAGGCACCACCTGACCACGCAGCCGCTGTGGAGGCCGTCGGCGGAACGGGTCGAGCGGGCCAACCTGACCCGCTACCTGCGATGGCTGGCCGAGCGCCGCGGCGTCGAGCTCGGCTCCTACGACCAGGCCTGGCGCTGGTCGGTGGACGACCTGGACGGCTTCTGGTCGTCGATCTGGGAGTGGTTCGAGGTCGGCGGGCCGGCGCCGCGCCCGGCGCTGGCCGAGCGGGGCATGCCGGGCGCCCGCTGGTTCCCCGGCGCCCGCCTCAACCACGCCGAGCTGTCGCTGCGGCGGCGCGACGACCACCCGGCGCTGCTGTTCGCCAACGAGGCCGGCGAGCACGGCACCGTCGGCTACGCCGAGCTGGCCGGGCGGGTGGCGGCCGCCGCGGCGGGGCTGCGGCGGCTGGGCGTCGGCAACGGCGACCGGGTCGCCGCCTACCTGCCCAACGTGCCCGAGACCGTGGTGGCGATGCTGGCCACCGCCAGCATCGGCGCGATCTGGTCGAGCTGCGCCCCCGAGTTCGGGGTCTCCAGCGTGGTCGACCGCTTCGCCCAGATCGAGCCCAAGGTGCTGGTCGCCGTCGACGGCTACCGCTACGGCGGCGCCTGGCACGACCGCCGCGACGCCCTCGCCGAGATCCGCCGGCGGCTGCCGACGCTGGCGGCGACCGTGCTGCTCGGCGGGCGGGCGGACGCCGGCATGGTCGCGTGGGAGGAGCTGCTGGGCGGCGGGGAGACCGAGCCCGCCTTCGAGGCCGTCGCCTTCGACCATCCCCTGTGGGTGCTGTACTCGTCGGGCACCACCGGGCTGCCGAAGCCGATCGTGCACGGCCACGGCGGCATCGCCCTGGAGCTGCTGAAGTCGCTCGCCCTCCACCTGGACCTGGGCCCGGCCGACCGCTTCCTCTGGTTCACCACCACCGGCTGGATGATGTGGAACTTCCTGGTCGGCGGGCTGCTGCTGGGCGCCACCGTGGTGCTGTACGACGGCAGCCCCGGCCACCCCGACATGGGTGCGCTGTGGCGCCTGGCCTCCTCGACCGGCATCAGCTACTTCGGCACCAGCGCCGCCTACGTGCTGGCCTGCATGAAGGCCGGGATCGAGCCGGCCCGCGACGTCGACCTGGCGGCGCTGCGCTCGATCGGCTCCACCGGCTCGCCGCTGCCCCCGGAGGGGTTCGCGTGGCTGTACCGGCACGTCGCCGCCGACGTGCTGGTCGGCTCCGTCAGCGGCGGCACCGACGTCTGCACCGCCTTCGTCGAGTCCTGCCCGCTGCTGCCGGTCTACCCCGGCGAGATCCAGTGCCGCGCGCTCGGCGCCAAGGTCGAGGCGTTCGACGAGCGGGGCCGCTCCGTCGTCGGGCGGGTCGGCGAGCTGGTCATCACCGAGCCGCTGCCGAGCATGCCGCTGCGCTTCTGGAACGACCCGGACGGCGAGCGCTACCGCGACAGCTACTTCTCGACCTGGCCCGGGGTGTGGCGCCACGGCGACTGGATCGAGATCACCCCGCGGGGCGGCTGCATCATCAGCGGCCGCTCCGACTCGACCCTGAACCGGGGCGGGGTGCGGATGGGCACGGCCGAGCTGTACCGCGTGGTCGAGGGCCTCGACGAGGTCGTCGACAGCCTGGTCGTCGACGTCAGCGAGCCCGGCGGCGAGGGCCGGCTGCTGCTGTTCGTGGTGCTGCGTCCGGGGGTCGAGCTGGACGACGAGCTGCGGCGGCGCATCGCGGCCGCGCTGCGGACCGAGCTGTCGCCCCGCCACGTCCCCGACGAGGTCCACGCCATCGCCGAGGTGCCCCGGACCCTCTCCGGCAAGAAGCTGGAGGTCCCGGTCAAGCGGGTGCTGACCGGCACCCCGCTGGACGAGGCGGTCAGCGAGGGCGCGCTCGCCAACCCCAAGGCCATCCACGAGGTCGTCGCCCTCGCCAGGCGCTGAGACGGTACCGGATCGCTAACCGAGCGATAACGGCGCGGCCCGGACGGGGTATCGTTCCCTTGACAACCACGCCGGGTGGCCGAGACCTTCTCGCTCGTGACGTGGTTGCATGGCTCTGTGGGCGAGGGCAGGTTGCGGGATCCGAACGTGCTGCCTGGCGGCGGCGCCAGTTGGGACCCGTGGGGCGTGCAGGTTCCCCACGGCCGGTTGCGGCGCGCCCGCCGGCCGCTGTTCGCCGCCCTGCTCTCCTGCCTGCTGCCAGGGGCCGGCCAGCTCTACCTCGGGCGCCGCCGGCGCGGCTGGGCGATGATCGCGGTCACCGTCGGCTGCCTGGCGATGGCCGTCGGGCTGTTGAGCGAGCCGACGGCCCTGTCGCGCATGGTCGTCCAGCCCGGCGCGCTGCTGGCGCTGCTGGTGGCCAACCTCGGGCTGCTGGTCTTCCGGGCCGTCGCCGTGGTCGACGCCTACCTGCTGGCGAGCCGCGGCCGGGTCCTGGCCCCCCCGAAGCAGCTCCGCCGCTCGGCGGCGGCGGGGCTGGCCGGCATCCTCGCCCTGACCGCCGCACCCCACGCGGCCGCCGCCTTCTACGACCTCCAGGCCTACGACCTGCTCACCACCGTCTTCTCGGGCTCCGACCCGGGCTGGAAGGCCAGCGGCCGAGGCGGCGGCGCCAACAACCTGGTCACGGCCATCCCCGGCCGCCTCACGGTGCTGCTGATCGGCGGCGACGCCGGGCCCGACCGGCAGGGTCTGCGCACCGACACGATGATCGTCGCCAGCATCGAGCTGAAGACCGGCAAGGCGGCGCTGTTCGGGCTGCCCCGCAACCTGGTGCAGGCGCCGCTGCCGCCCGGTCCGGCCGCCGACTTCTTCGGCGGCGGGGGCTTCCCGCGGCCCCTCAACGAGCTGTACGCGTTCGCCGAGCTGGAGCGCCGCGACCTGTTCCCCGCCGGCAAGCGGCCCGGGGTGCTGGCGGTCGCCGGTGTGGCCGAGACGATGCTCGGCCTCCCGATCGACCACTACGCCCTGGTCGACCTCAAGGGGTTCGTCGACGTGGTGGACGCCCTCGGCGGGGTGACCGTCGAGGTCACCAAGCCGATCCGGGTGGAGGTGGACCGGCTCGGCACCGAGGGCCCCCAGCCCGCCTACGTGCTGCAGCCCGGCCACAGGAAGATGGGCGGCTTCACCGCGCTGGCCTACGTCCGCTCGCGCAAGACCACCAGCGACTACGACCGCATGCAGCGGCAGCGCTGCCTGCTCGGCTCGCTGGCCAGGCAGACCGACCCGGCCGAGGTGCTGCGAGCCTTCCCGAAGCTCGTCAGCGTCGTCAAGCGCAGCATCGCCACCGACATCCCCGCCAGCCGCCTGCCCTCCCTGCTCGAAGCGGTCGGCGGGCGTCGCGCCCGCGTGTCCACCATCGGCTTCACGCCGCCCACCTACGCCGCCGGCTGGTCAGCCGGGTACCCGATCCCCAACGTGCCGCTCATCCAGCGCACCGTCCGCAAGCTGCTCCGCCTGCCCGGCGCGACCGCGCGCCAGCAGGACGGCAGCACCACCGGCGGCGGCCCCAGCCAGCCGACCACCACCGCCAAAGCCCCCGCCAAGGCGCAGGAGAGCTGCGCCGTGACCGGCTGACCGCCGCTCCCAGCGGCGCGGCGACCACGCGTGGACCGCGACGGCGGGCCGGTCGCCGGCGGCCCCGAGCACGTGGACGTGGTCGGGCGGGAACACCGTGGTCGACCCGGCCCGCCAGGTGGTCCGCCTGCCGGTGGTCCAGATGGTCGGGTCCAGGCACTCCTCGCTGAGCGCCCCCTCCACGACCGTGAGCGCGACCGCCGAGCCGCCGTGGTCGTGGGCCGGCGTCACCTGCCCGGCCGGCCAGCCGAGCAGCCAGACCTCGACGTCCGCCGCCAGCAGCAGCGGGACCTGCCAGGCGCCCGGCGGTCCGCCGGGCGAGCGGCCCGCGGCCTGGATCTCGCCGGCGAGCCGGGCGGCCTGCTCGGCCAGGCGGCCGGCGTCGAGCGTCGATGGGGACATGGCGTCATGTGGGCGCATGGGCATCCTCGTGGTGGGAGCGTCAGGCTGGCCGGCCCGGTGCCGCGCTGCTCGCCTCAGCAGGCGGGCTCACGCATGGCGCCAGGCCCCGGGACACGCGCAGGACGCCTTCGGCCCCCGGTCGGGGACGAGGTCAGGGTCCAGGATGTCACTCGGGTGCGACATGACGAGCGGGAACGATCCTGCTCCCGGGCCGGGATGTCAAGGCCAGCGCCCCGGGGTCCTTTATCGGATCGCAACCATCCTGTGCCGCAGTGGTTGCCCCATCCGCCGGGTCGAATGACCCGATTCGATTAGTCTTCGGCGAACTCAGCGGATTGCGTGGAGTTCCGAGCTTCGGTGCCTGCGTCCCCCAAGGGCACATCCCGCTGGCACGAGAGGGAAGCACCGGTCCAGTGGTCGCCGTGTCGTCCTGCGGCGTCACCGGATTGCCACGCGGAAAGGAGCACGGCAGCATGACCACCCGTCGCCGTCGCCTGAGCGCGGCCGTCGCCGTCGCGGCGCTCGGATCGCTCTTCCTGGCGACGATGCTCGCCTCCCCGGCCCTGGCCTGGGGGGCGCACGTCACCGTCACCGCCCGCTGCCTGGACGGCAAGGTCCGGGTGCACTACATCGTCGAGTCCGACAACCGGGGGGACGAGGGGACCGTCGACGTCTCGTACACGCTGAACGGCGAGACCACCGAGCTCCCGTCCGGCCACCTCGGGCCGCAGCACAACCGCTTCAGCGGCCACTTCGACCTGGACGCCGCCACCACCGGGACCCTCACGGTCACCGCGGCGGCGCACTGGTCCAACGGCGAGGAGACCACCCACGAGGGCGAGGCGGAGTTGCCCGCCGCCGGCGAGTGCGCCACCACCGTCGCGCCGTCGACGTCGCCGACCCAGACCACCGGGCCCGAGGAGGTCCTCGGGGAGACCACCACCACCGAGGGCCCGGCGCTGCCGTTCACCGGCGCCAACTCCGGGCCGCTGCTGCTGGCCGCCGTCGCCCTGGTCGGCGGGGGCTTCGTGATCCTGTGGGCCAGCCGGCTCAGGGGCCGGCACGAGGCCAGGTGACCCGACCGCCTCGCTGACCAACAGCTTCCCTGACGAAGGGCCCCGAACCCGGGGCCCTTCGCGTTGCCGGCCGGAGGGGTCCGGGGAACCCCATGGGGTGCCCCGGTGAATCGGGCCGGGTCAGGCCGGCGTGGGCAGCTCGCCGGCGAGGACGGTGGCGGCGTCGACCAGCCGGTAGGCGTAGCCCTGCTCGGCGAGGAACCGCTGCCGGCGCTGGGCGAACTCGGTGTCGTTGGTGTCGCGGCTCACCACCGTGTAGAAGCGGGCGCGGCCGCCGTCGGCCTTGGGCCGCAGGATGCGGCCGAGCCGCTGGGCCTCCTCCTGCCGGCTGCCGAACGTGCCGGAGACCTGGATGGCCACGTTCGCCTCGGGCAGGTCGACGGAGAAGTTGGCCACCTTGGAGACCACCAGCCGGCGCAGCTCCCCGGCCCGGAAGGCCGCGAACAGCCGCTCGCGGTCCCGGACGGGGGTGTCGCCGGTGATGACGGGGGCGTCCAGCCGCCCGCCGAGGACCTGGAGCTGGTCGAGGTACTGGCCGATCACCAGCACCCGGTCGGCCAGGTGGGCGTCGGCGAGGCTGGCGACCACGGGCAGCTTGGAGGCCGCCGTGGCCGCGCGGCGGTAGCGCTTCTCGGGCTCGGCGACCGCGTAGTCCATGCGCTCGTCGTCGGTCAGGTCGACCCGCACCTCGACGCAGTCGGCGGCCGCCACCCAGCCCTGGGCCTCCAGGTCGCGCCACGGCACGTCGTAGCGCTTGGGGCCGATGAGGCTGAACACGTCCGCCTCGCGGCCGTCCTCGCGGACCAGCGTGGCGGTCAGGCCCAGCCGGCGGCGGGCCTGGATCTCGGCGGTCATGCGGAACACCGGCGCCGGCAGCAGGTGGACCTCGTCGTAGACGATCAGGCCCCAGTCCTCCCGCCCGAGCAGGTCCAGGTGGGTGTGACGACCGCCGCGCCTGGTCACGAGCACCTGATAGGTCGCGATGGTGACCGGCGCGACCTCCTTACGGGCGCCCGAGTACTCGCCCAACAACTCGGGGTGCAGGCCGGTGCGGGCGAGCAGCTCGTCGCGCCACTGCCTGGCGGCCAGGGTCGAGGTCACCAGGATCAGCGTGCGGGCGCCCACCGCCGCCATCGCGCCGATGCCGACCAGGGTCTTGCCGGCGCCGCACGGCAGCACGATCACCCCGGAGCCCGCCGCCGCGAAGGCCGCCACGGACTCGCGCTGGTAGCGGCGCAGCGCGAACGGCTCGCCGGTGGCGGCGTGGCTGCCGCGCAGGTCCACGGCGAGCGGTGCGCCGTCCACGTAGCCGGCCTGGTCGTCGGCGGGCCAGCCAAGGACCAGCAGCGCCTGCTTGAGCCGGCCCCGCTCGGCCAGGGGCACCTGGACGCGGTTGGGGTCCAGGCGGCGGCCGAGCAGCGGCGCGACCTGGCTGGCGCGGACGACCTCCTCGAGCACGGCCCGGTCGGCGGAGGCGAGCACCAGGTGGTCGTCGTCGGCGGCGCGGAGGACCAGCCGGCCGTAGCGGCCCATGGTCTCGGTCAGGTCGGCCAGCAGCCCCGGCGGCACCGGGTAGCGGGAGTGCTCGACCAGGGCGGCGGTGACCTGCTCGGGCCGCAGGCCGGCGGCCCTGGCGTTCCAGAGGGCCAGCGGGCTCAGCCGGTAGGTGTGGACGTGCTCTGGGCTCTTCTCCAGCTCGGCGAAGGGGGCGATCGCGGCCCGCGCCGCCTCGGCCCTCGGGTGGTCGACCTCGAGCAGCACGCTGCGGTCGCTCTGGACGATGAGCGCACCGTCAGCCACGCACGGCCTCCTCGGCGGCCGGGTCGGGCGGCTCGCGCTCCACGGGCTGCCGCGGCCCGCCCCGGAGGCGGGCGACGGCGGCGGCCGGGTCGGCGGCCGGCTGCCGCTCCACGGGCCGCTGCGGCTCGCCGTCGGCGAGCCGCTCCGCGGGCCCGGGCCGAGCGTGGCCGTTGGCCGCCGGGGTGGTGCCGCCGACCTGGTCCGCGGCGCCGCGCGGGACGTAGCGCACGGGCCGGGGCGTCTCCGGCCGGGGCCTGCCGTCGGGCTCCTCCGCCAGCGGCGCCTCGCCGGCCTTTCGCAGGGCGGCCAGCAGCTCGCGCTGCGGCCTGGAGGTGACCGCGACCCCGGGAGCGAGCTCCCGCAGGCCGAGGCGCCGGCCCGCCGAGGAGCGCACGGTGCCCGCGACCAGGGCCGGGTCGCCACGCAGGTAGGTCGCGGCCGCGCCGACCCGGAGGCGCCCGTGGCGGCGGGCGGCGTCGGCGACCAGGTACTCCAGGGCCTGCGGCAGCGGGGTGTCGGAGTGGGCGCGCAGGAAGTCCACGACCTCGCCGGCCGAGCGGCCCTCGTCGAAGGCGCGGCGCAGGCTCGCCTCGTGGATGCGCCAGGTGGCGGTCCCGCCGGCCGTCTCGCGGTCCGCCAGCGCCGCCAGCCGCGCCTCCACGGCGGGCGCCAGGCCCCTCGGCGCGACCACGGTCAGGTCGCCGGCGACCAGGAAGCGGTCGGTGCCGTCGGGCAGCACCGGGGCGGCGGCCTCGGCCAGCAGCGTCGCGCCGGCGCCGGCGACCCAGGCGACCGCGGCCAGGCCGGCCTGCGCCCGCTCGGCGCCGACCGCGGCCAGGCCGAGGAACGCGGCCGCGTCGAGCACCGCCCGGACCGCCGCCCGCGGCCCTGGCCGCTCGGTGCGGGGCGGGGTGGGCCACACGAGCGGCTGCCGCCACGCGAGCAGGGCGCCCAGGTCGTCCGGGGCGATGGCCGCCCGATCCACCGGGGCACCCCCCCGGGTCCCGACCGACCGGGGGACCCCCCCGGGGTCCCCCGGACCCCCCCGGCCGGACCCCTCCGCCGAGAGACCCGTGAGGGCTTCCATCAGGCCGCGGCGGCGGGCGGCGGCGGCGGCCAGGCGGCGGCCCGCCAGCGGCCGGGCGCGGTCCGCGCCCTCCGGGGCCCGACCGACCGGAGGACCTCCCGGCCCGTGGCGGGCGGCCAGGTGGTCCTCGAGGGCCAGGTCGGCGGCGCGCCAGGCGGCGGCCAGGTCGGCCCAGCGGCCGGCCCTCGACCCCGCCAGCCAGGCGTCCGCCTCCGGACGCAGGCCGAGCGAGCGCTGGCCGAACGGCCCGCCGACCGCCAGCACGCCGGCCTCCACCAGCAGGTCCACCAGCAGCGCCAGCTCGTCGTCGGCCAGGTCCAGCTCGCCGGCGAGGCGGCGCAGGTCGCGGACGGCGACCGTGCCGGCGCGGACCAGCGGCAGCGGCTCGCGGTCCAGCCGGGTGCAGATGCCCTCGGCGGCGACCACCGCACGGGTGGCGGCCGCGGCGGCCAGCGCCAGGCCGTCGGGCACCGGGTCGAGCGGCTCGGCGGCCGGCGGCGCCGGCCACTCCGGGAAGACCAGGCCGCCGCGGAGCCCCAGCGCGGCCTCCCTCGGGACCACGAACTGGTTGTAGGTGACCGGCAGCAGCAGGCCGCGCGCGAGCAGCCAGCTCGCCGGCTCGGCATCCGGGTAGCCCGCGAAGCGACCGTAGCCGACCCCCATGACGGTGACCGGGCCGGGCGCGGCGAGGGCCTCGTCGAGCAGCCGGCGCACGTCGGCGCCGGCCGGCTCCAGCGCCCGCGCGACCACCTCCGGGTCGGCGAGGGCGGCGCTCACCGCCCGCACCAGTGCCGCCTTGCCGGCCGTCCGGCCGGCGCCGGCGGCGGGCTCGCGCCCGGCCACGCCGGCGGCGATGTCGAGGTTGGCCAGGACGCGCTGGAGCTGCTCGGCGCTCACCCCGACCTTGGCCAGCTCGGCCACTGGCGGGCCGAGGCCGCCGGGGCGGCCGAACGGTGCCGCCAGCCCCGGCGGCCCGGCGATGGCGCCGTCGCGGCCCGGCAGGGCGATGCCGAGCTCGGCCAGGGCGCCGAGGCCGGCCCGCAGGCGGCGCGCGTCCAGACCAGGGCCGGCCGCCTCGGCCAGCGCGTCCACGGTGGTCGGCAGGCCGACGACCGCCAGGAGCTCGGCAAGCCGCAGCGCGCCCAGGTCCAGGGTGCGCAGCGCGGTCGCCAGCGACGCCGGGCTGCCGGCGCGGCCGGCGAGCTCGGGGAACGACGCCGGTGGGGGGCCGGCGAGCAGGTCGGGACGGCGTTCCAGCAGGTGGACGAGATCGGCGTCGGGGAGCACCGAGAGGGCGGCGGCGTAGCCGGGCAGGGGCGTTCCTCCTCCGAAGCGCGCCAGGGGCCGGGGGCCGGGCCCGCCAGGTGACGAGCCCGAACCACCGAGGGTACCGCCCCTGGCACCGTGGAGCCAGGCGCTACCCCATGCGGACGCGGCGGCGGAACGCCAGGGCGGTCAGCGTGAAGGTGAGCGCGCAGAACAGCGTCGCGGCGATCACGCCCTTGGTGATCGCGACGCCGGTGCTGCCCTCGCCCACCGCCACGTAGCCGGTATCCAGGAAGCGGCGGGACGCCTCGACCACGTAGGTGATCGGGTTGACGCTCACCGCCGTCTCGAACCAGGGGGTCATGAGCTCGCGCTGGATCGCGCTGGGCGTCAGGAACAACAGCGGGAAGAAGATGATGAAGGTGGACTGGGTGGCCCGGATCGAGCCGGTGGCCAGCGCCACCGCGATGCTGACGGCGGCGAAGCCGAGCCCGAACAGCATCGTGAGCCCGAGCAGGCCGAGCGCGCCGAAGATCTCGTAGCCGGCGAAGCGGACCCCGATGACCCAGCCGAAGACGATCAGCACCAGGCTGTAGCCGAG
>Ga0209846_1000060_pt1 | contig 13360 bp, 9 predicted proteins | sample GWRWS3_20_30_FD_187244 | JGI IMG/M metagenome (GOLD analysis project Ga0209846, IMG submission 187244) | Riverbed sediment microbial communities from areas with vegetation nearby in Columbia River, Washington, USA - GW-RW S3_20_30 (SPAdes)... | ecosystem: Environmental > Aquatic > Freshwater >... | reverse complement strand
TCAGAAGCGGCGGCGAGCCACCCGGCGTGTGGTGCGCCGCGCGGTGCGCCGGCCGCTGCGCCGCACGACCCTGCGAGTCGGTCCGAGCATCTCCGACACCTCCTCCGGTTGGTGGCCTAGACGGCGCCGCGGTCGCTGGACTCCAGCGCCTCGGCCTCCGCGGCGGTCACCAGGCCCAGCGCGACCAGGTCCAGCGGGCTGATGAACTCCGACGCCAGCCGGAACCCACCGGCGCGCGCGATCGCGTCGCGCAGCGGGATCGCCCAGCGGTGCTCCAGCAGGATCAGCAGGCCGGCCGAATCCTCCGGGATCTCGGCGAGCACGTCCCAGGCCTCCTCCTCGCTGAACACCCCGCCGCGCTCGGCGACGGCTTCGGCGCCGCGCTCCGCCCCGATCTCGAACCCCTCCTGGCCGGCGGCGCCCAGGCCGATCAGCCCGCCCACCAGGGCCCCGAAGGCTTGCTGCTCGTCGGTGCTGAGCTGGCTCTGGTGCAGCATGTCCACGTTGCCGTCGGCGTCCTTGCGCACGGCCAGCGCGTCGATCACCCGCACCAGGTCGTTGTCGCGGAGCCGGTCCAGCTCCTCCCGGATCTCGCCGTGGAAGTCGGGCTGCTTGAACCCCAGGACCAGCAGCTGTACAGGTCCGATCGCCATGGTGGCCTCTCTTGGTGCGCTCAGTAGCGGTCGGTGGCGACGTCGCGGCCGTGGGCGGCCAGCGCCCAGATGACGAAGATGTCCAGGGCGATGACCGTCAGCGACCAGAACGGGTAGTAGGGGATGAACGCGAAGTTGGCCAGGGCGCTCAGCATGGCCAGGATGATGCCGACCACCCGACCCCAGGTGCGGCCCCCCAGGACCGCGAAGCCGGCCAGGACCACAATGATGCCGCCGATCAGGTGGATCCAGCCCCAGGTGGTGGCGTCGAACTGGAACAGGTAGTTGCGGGTGGCGACGTAGAACTCGTTCTCGAAGATCGCGACCAGGCCGGTGAAGGCCTGGAAGCAGCCGGCCATGATCATCATGATGGCGGCGAACAAGATGAAGCCGACCGCCCAGCCGCTGGCCTCCTCCGCCCGGCCCGCCGATCGGTACTGCGGTGCTGCCTGCTCGGACACTGCCGATCCCTCCTCCTGCGTGCTGCTTGGCCAGCCGGTCGTGCCGGTGGCCGCGGATACGTCGGGGCAACCCTCACAGCCAAGGAGGCAGACCGGCATCACCCGCAATGGGTGAGATTCGCTGCGGACAACGGACCCGACCTCGGATGCGTCGGTGGCAGCGTTCACCCGCCGCGGGTGATGGCGCGGACCGTCGGCTGTCCCAGGCTCGCAGCATGCGAAACAGGACCGTGTCAGCCTCCGCCGTGGCCTTCCTGCTCGTGCTGGCCATCTCCCTCGCCTGGTCGCTGGTCGGAGGCTCCGGCTTCTGATGGAGCCCCCGGGCTCGCCGGGCTGGTCGACCCGGACCTGCTCGTGGCCGAGGGACTACGGCTGCGTCGTTTGGCGCGCACCTTGCGGCCGTGGTCGGGAGCTGGACGGCCCGGACGGTCGATCGCTGTCCGCGTCCAGGGGCCGGCCAACGGTCTCCGGTGTCACCAGGACACAGACGATGGCGACGACCGTCAGACCGGTGGCGTACCAGGCGGGCGAGAGGGCGTCGCCGGTGCGTCGCACCAGGAAGGTCGCCAAGGCTGGGGCCGTGCCACCGAAGAGCGCGCTCGCCAGGCCGTAGGTGAGCGACAGGCCGCTGTAGCGGAGCCGCGTGGGGAACAGCTCGGCCAGGAACGTCGACGGCACCAGCGCCCCGAGCGCGAGGCCGATCAGCGAATAGCCGAGCAGGAGGCCGCCCGGTTCCCCGCGCCGGAGGAGCGCGGTCACCGGCACGGTGAGCACCAGCAGGGCGACGGCACCGGCGACCAGGGGAGGTCGGCGGCCCACCCGGTCGGAGAGCCACCCGGCCAGTGGCGCGGCCCCGGCGGCGAGCAGCAGGCCGACCAGCGCCACCGCCAGCGCCCGAGGCAGGGGGACGCGCCCGGTGGTCGCCAGGTGGCTGGGCAGGAAGACGAAGACGATGTTGAACGTCGCGGAGACCGCGGCCACGATCCAGAAGCCGACGGCGAGCTGGCGCCGCGCGGTCCGCAGGGTGTCGGCCAGCGGGGTGCGGGCGGCCGCGCCGAGGCGTTGGACCGCCCGGAAGCCCGGCGTCTCCTCGATCCGCAGCCGGATGTAGAGCCCGACGAGTCCCAGCGGCAGGGCGAGCAGGAACGCCAGGCGCCAGCCCCAGCCGCGCAGCGCCGGCCCGTCCAGCGCCGCGCCGAGCAGCGCGGCGGTGGCGATCCCGGCGGCCAGGCCCAACCCGACGGTCGCCCACTGCCAGCCGCCGTACCAGCCGCGGCGGTGCGAGGGCGCGTACTCGACCATGAACGCCGCCGACCCGCCGTACTCGCCGCCCGCCGCGATGCCCTGGCCGGCCCGGAGCAGGACCAGTAGGACCGGTGCGAGCCACCCGATCGAGGAGTATCCGGGCAGCAGTCCGATGGCGGCGGTGACCAGCGCCATCAGCAGGATGCTGGCCGCCAGCGCCCGCCGGCGACCCAGCCGGTCGCCGTAGTGGGCGAAGAGCAGGGCGCCGGCCGGGCGGGCCAGGAAGGCCACGCCGAAGACCGCGAAGGCCGCGAGCAGCCCTCCGACCGGGCCGGCCTCGGGGAAGAACGTGGCCGCGATGATGGTGGCGAACGCGCCGTAGAGGGCGAAGTCGTACCACTCCACGAGGTTGCCGATGGAGCCGGCGAGGAGGGCGCGCCTGCTGGCCTCCTCGCCGGTCGCGTGCGGCTCCTGCACCCTTCCCCGCCCGGCTACTGCCGCGCCATGGCGATCTTGAGACGCTCCTCCGCGGTGACGAAGTGGTCGGCGTCCGCCGCGTCGTCGCCGAGGTCGATCTGGACCCAGTTCACCTCGCCGGTGAACTCGTTGCCGCGCGGCCCGTAGTCCTCCGACACCACGGCGCCGCCCTCCATGCCGACGTCGCAGGTGTCGTCGGCGGAGAAGATCATCGCCGCGGTGGCGCCCACGCGGCCCTCGCCGACCTTGTCGCCGTCGACGAACAGCGTGACGTTGCCGCCCTTGCCGAGCCCGCCGCCGTCATAGGCGAACTCCATCCGCACCTGATGCTGTCCAGGTGGGATCGGTCGGCCGCCCTCGACGTAGAAGCGCTGGACGCCGAGCAGGTTGTAGCAGTACTTCGGCTTGCCGTCCTTGGCGTACAGGCTCCAGCCGCCGATGCTGCCGCCCTGGGCGACGATGACCCCTTCGGCGCCGGACTCTGGGACGACGACCTCGGCGGTGACCGCGTGGGACTTGTTCTTGATGCTGACCACCGAGCTCTCCGACAGCCGCCCCATGCCGCCGAACAGCAGCTGGGAGTTGCCCTTGATCAGGGTCGGGCGGCCGGCAAGGTCGGGGTTGAGGCGCTCGCCGACCCGGTCGTCCAGCGGCAGCACGTTGTACTTGGTCGCCTCGATCAGCCACAGGCGCTGCAGCTCGTGGAGCTTGTCGGGGTGCTGCTTGGACAGGTCGTGGGCCTGGCTCCAGTCATTGGTGGTGTCGTACAGCTCCCAGCGGTCGTCGTCGAAGGCGGGCACCTCCTCGCCGACCAGGAGCCAGGGGGTCTTGTGCCTGGTGACCGCGGTCCAGCCCTTGTGGTAGATGCCGCGGTTGCCGAACATCTCGAAGTACTGGGTCTCGTGCCGGTCGGCCTCGTCCGCGCCGTCGAACGAGTAGGCCATGCTGACGCCCTGCAGCGGCATCTGCTGGACCCCATTGACGCTGACCGGCTCGGGCAGCCCCGCGACCTCCAGCACGGTGGGCGCCAGGTCGATGACGTGGTGGAACTGCTCGCGCAGCTCACCCCGGGCGTTGAAACCGTTGGGCCAGTGTACGATCGTCCCGTTGCGGGTGCCGCCCCAGTGGGAGGCCACCTGCTTGGTCCACTGCAGCGGGGCGTCCATCGCGTGGGCCCAGCCGACCGCGTAGTGGTTGTAGGAGTCGGGCCCGCCGAAGTCGTCCAGGCGCGCGGCCATGAACTCCGGCGTCTCGATCGCGGCGGCGCCATTGAAGTTGATCATCTCGTTGAAGGTGCCGTTGAGGGTGCCCTCGGCCGAGGCGCCGTTGTCCCCGATGATGTAGTAGACGAGGGTGTCGCCGAGGATCCCGAGGTCCTGCATCGCGTCGATCAGCCGCCCGACGTGGTGGTCGGTGTACTCGAGGAAGCCGGCGTAGATCTCCATCTGGCGGGCGAGGATCGGCTTGAGCTCGGCGGGCATGTCGTCCCAGGCGGGGATCTCGTCGTGGCGGGCGGTGAGTTCGGTGTCGGCGGGGATCACGCCGAGCGCCTTCTGCCGCTGGATGGTCTCCTCGCGCAGCCGGTCCCAGCCCTGGTCGAACTTCCCCCGGTACCGGTCGGCCCACTCCTTGGGCACGTGGTGGGGCGCGTGGGTCGCGCCGGGCGCGAAGTAGATGAAGAACGGCTTGTCGCCCGTCAGCGTCTTCTGCTGGCGGATCCACTTGATGGCCTTGTCGGTCATGTCCTCCATCAGGTGGTAGCCCTCTTCGGGTGTCTTCCCGGGCTCGACCGGGATCGTGCCCTCGTACAGCGCCGGGTAGTACTGGTGGGCCTCGCCGCCGATGAACCCGTAGAAGTACTCGAAGCCGCCGCCGCCGGTCGGCCACGCGTCGAAGGGCCCGGCCGGGCTGGTCTCCCACACGGGCACCTCGTGGCACTTGCCGAACTGGGCCGTCGAGTAGCCGTTCAGCTTCAGCGTCTCCGCCAGCGGGGCCGCGGTGTTGGGCCGGATGGAGTTGTAGCCGGGCGCGGAGGTGGCGATCTCGGTGATGCCGCCCATGCCGACGGCGTGGTGGTTGCGGCCCGTCAGCAGCGCCTGCCGGGTCGGGGAGCACAGCGCGGTGGTGTGGAAGCGGTTGTACTTCAGGCCGTCGGCGGCCAGGCGTTCGGCCGTCGGCGTGCTGATCGGGCCGCCGAACGCGCTGGAGGCGCCGAAGCCGACGTCGTCGATCAGCACGACCAGGACGTTCGGCGCCCCCGCCGGCGGCCGCAGCGGCTCGATCGGGGGGAACGAGGTGTCGGGGTCCTTGGCGTCGTAGGTCACCAGGCCGGCATAGGGCCGGTCCGGGATCGGGAGGATCTCCCGCTGGATGTCGTCTGACACGCTGTGCCTCCTCTCGCCCAAACTCACCGACACCCTCCTCGCTGCCAGGGTGACTCGGCATCACCCAATGAGGATGATTGCGGGTGATGCCGCTCCCGCGGACCACATCTCATCCTGGTGAACCGGGTCGATGGATGAGGCGCGCTCATCCATCGACCGGCGACCCTGGTCAGGCAGACGCACAGATGGGCCAGAGGAGTCGGCGATGGGACCGAGGCGCTACCAGATCGTGGTCGCGGGCGAGTTGAGCAGCCGCTTCGCGCCGGCGTTCGACGGCATGACGGTGCGGTGCGCCGGCGGCAAGACGGCCATCACCGGCATGGTCGTCGACCAGTCGCAGCTTCATGGCCTCCTGGACCGAGTTGGGGAGTTCGGACTCGAGCTGGTCAGCGTCAATGCCGTCGGGGATGAGGATCCGCCAGCAGGGAGCTTCGATGTCTGACGCCACAGCGACCAGCACGAAGAAGACGCCCCGCCGTCACGCCGCGACCGGCATGCCGCTGCTGGCCAGCAAGCTCACCGCTCCTTCCATACCGGGTCGCGTGGTCGCCAGGCCCCGGTTGTTCGCGCTGCTCGACGCGGGGGTCGAGCGACCTGTGACGCTGGTGGCCGCCCCGGCCGGGGCGGGCAAGACCATGCTGCTGACCTCCTGGATGTCGGCGGTCTCGCTGCCGGGGCCGGTCGCGTGGCTCTCGCTCGACCATGGCGACAACGACCCGGTCCGGTTCTGGACCTATGTGCTGGCGGCGCTCTGCCGGTCGGGTGCCGTGCCGGCCGGCAGCGGCCTGCAGGCCCTGCTGCCGTCGCCGCAGAGTGACGACGCGCTGCTGCCGTCGCTGCTCCACGGCCTCGACGAGCTGGCCTCGCCGGTGGTGCTGGTGCTCGACGACGTCCACGAGCTCACCGAGCCGCGGGTGCTCCGCGGGATCGGGTTCCTGGTCCGCCATGCGCCGCCGCAACTTCGGCTGGTGCTGTCGACCCGGGCCGACCCGCCCTTGCCGCTGCACCGGCTGCTGGTCTCCGGTCGGCTGACCCAGCTGCGTGCGGCCGACCTGGCATTCACCGTCGCCGAGGTCGCCGAGCTGCTGGCGGAGTACGACTACCGGTCCAGGCTGTCCGACGACGACCTGGTCGTGCTGCAGGCGCGCACCGAGGGGTGGGCGGCGGGGTTGCGCCTGGCGGCGGTGTCGATGCAGCACCAGCCGGACCTGCACCGCTTCGTGATGGAGCTGGCCGGTGACGATCGGAGCCTGGCCGGCTACCTGGTCTCGGAGGTGCTCGAGCAGCAGCCGGCCGAGCTGCGCAGCTTCCTGATGCGGACCTGCGTGGTCGACGAGCTGAGCGGGGAGCTGGCCGACGCCCTCACCGGGCGGGACGACGGCGAGCGCACCTTGGCCCGGCTGGAGCGGGCCAACGCGTTCGTGGTGGCGCTCGGCTCCCGGCGCCAGTGGTACCGCTACCACCCGCTGTTCGCCGAGCTGTTGCGCTACGAGCTGCGGCGCGAGGCGCCGCATGAGGTCACCGAGCTTCGCCGCCGGGCGGCGCGCTGGTACGCCGGGCACAGGCTGCCGGTGGACGCCGTCCAGCAGGCGGTCACGGTGTGGGACTGGGGCTACGCGGCCGAGCTCATCGCCGAGCATGGGCTCGGCCTCACCCTTCACGGCCAGGGCCAAGGGTTCCGGGACCTGTTGGATCGGCTCCCGGCCGACGTCGCGCGCCTCGACCCGGAGCTCGCGCTGCTGACGGCCGCCGAGCGGATCGCCGCCGCAGACGACGGGGCGGAGGCGTCGCTGCTGCTGGCCCGGGAGCAGGAGGGCATGCTGGCCGAGGACCGGCGCCCCCGGTTCGCGCTGGTCCTGGCGATCTGCCGGCTGCTCCGGGCCAACCGGGCCGGCGACCTCGACGAGGTCCTGGCCGCCGGTCGTGCGGCACTGGCGGCGCATGCGCAGCTCGGCGGTGGCGCCAACGTGGGTGGCGTGGCCGCTGCCGCGCGGGCGGTGGCGCTCTCGGGTCTCGGCAAGGCCGAGCTGTGGACCGGGGAGCTGGACGCCGAGCAGCACCTGCAGGCAGGCGAGGCGGCGGCGCTGGGGGCGGGGCTCGACGAGGTGCGGCTCGACTGCCTGAGCAGGCTGGCGCTGCTGCAGGCCATCGGGGGACGGCTCAGCCTCGCCGTCCGGACCGCGGAAGCCGCCATCGGGTCCGGTGGCGAGCATGCCGGGGCCTCCGTGGTCGCCGGCGCGTTGCTGGCGCTGGCGTTGGTCCACTACCAGCGGGACGACCTCGCCACCGCGGGCAGCTTCCTCCAGCGGGCGGCCGAAGGGGCCGGCGCGGCGCCGGATCGGCCCCTCAGGGCCGCGATCAGGATGATGGGGGGGCGGCTGCGGGGTGCCCAGGCCGACCCGGTCGGTGCGCTCGCCGAGCTCGGAGCGGCTCGCCAGGAGCTGGCGGGCTGGGACCCGCCCCGGCTCCTGTCGCGCTGGCTTGCGACCATCGAGGCCGAGCTGCATCTCGCCGCCGGCGACACCGAGTCCGCCACGGCCCTCCTCGGGAGCTTCGCCACGGGCGAGCCGGTCGCCGCACCGGAGGCGGTCGCGCTGGCCCGCCTGCGGCTGGCCGAGGGTGATCCGGCCGCCACCGTCAGCACGCTCTCGCCGTTCCTGGACGGCACGATGCCCGCCGCCGACCTGGATACGCGCATGCGGGCCTGGCTGCTGCACGCGCTGGCCAGCCACGCGCTCGACGACGTGGATCAGGCCGCGGCGTCGCTGCGACATGCCGTCGACCTGGCCCAGCCGGAGGAGCACCGACGGATCTTCCTCGACGTGGGAGCACCGGGCCGTGCGCTGGTCGCCCGCTACCGCGACCGGGTCGACGTCTCGTGGCCGTTCCTTGACGAGCTTGCGCAGGCTGCCCTGGACCCCGCGCCGGCGGTGGTGTCCCCGATGCCGGTGCTGATCGAGCGGCTCAGCGAGCGGGAGCGGGCCGTGCTCCGCTATCTGCCGACCATGCTGACCTTCGTGGAGATCGGCTCGGAGCTGTACATCTCGGTGAACACCACCAAGAGCCACGTACGGAGCATCTACCGGAAGCTCGGCGTCGTGGGCCGCCGGGATGCGGTCAGACGGGCACGCCAGCTCCAGCTACTGCGGTCCTGAGAGGAGGTCGTGCTCGCGGGCGTTGGCGACCGCCTCCTGCCGGGAGGCGACCCCGAGCTTGCGGTAGATCCCCTGGATGTGGGTCCTGACCGTGTTGACGGACACGTAGAGCTCGTTCGCGATCTCCGGCTGCGACAGCGAGGTCGCGAGCAGCCGCAGGACGACCAGCTCCCGGTCGGTGAGCGCCGCGGCGGGTGAGGGTCGCCGGCGGCTGGGCCGCCCCACTGCACGCTCGGTGCGGTCGAGGAGCGAAGCGAGCATCCCAGGATCCGCGAAGGTCGTGATGAGCTGCCGCGCCCCCTCGACCGCGGCGTGGGCGCCGTCGGTGTCGCCGCGAGCGTGGCGGACGCCGGCCAGTTCGACCATCGCCTGCGCGTACTGGACCCTGTAGCTGTCGTTTCCCAGCACCTGGAGGGCCTGGTCGAGGAGCTGCTCGGCCTCGGCCAGCCCGCCATTGCGCGCCGTGGACCGGGCGAGGGCGATGTAGGCGACCCCCGTCATCGGGTCGTAGCGGACGCCCTGCGCTTCCGCGACGTCCATCGCGTGCCGGGCGAGCGCCAGCGCCCGTTCGTCGTCGCCGTCCTCCCCCGTGAGCAGCGACAGCAGCGCGAACGCGTTGACCACCACGAACGGCTGCCGGTCGGGCGCCGGCGCATGGCTGGTGACGTCCCCCAGCAGCGCCCGTGCCTCGGCGGGCTGCCCGGACAGGTACAGGCTGCGTGCGAGCGCCGTCGCTCCCATCCAGTACGATTCCGAGGCTCTCGGGCCGGCGGCATCCAGGGCACGACGCGCGGCCCGGAGGGAACGCGCGACGTCGTCGAAGATGTTGACGGCGCGCACCAGGGCGGCCATGAACGGCACCGAACCCAGTCCCGACGGCAGCGGCCCCTGGTAGTCGCTGGCCTCCGCGGCCGCCAACCGGCGCTCGATCTCGTCCCTGGAGGCGTTGCTGAGACCACCCACCCACGCCGCCAGCAGCGCGATCGGCGCGTTGGCGGTGATGACGTCGTCGGGGAGCCTGTCGAGCCAACGCTGGACGGTCGCGATCCGTCCTTGCCGTATGTAGGACGCCCAGTAGCCGGCGATCAAGGCGCCTGCCTGGGCGAACTCGCCCGCGGCGGCGGCGTGGTGGATGGCGGCCTCCACGTCGCCGGCGTCCTCGAACCAGGCGGCCGCCCGGCGGTGCAGCACCGGCGCCATCTCCGGCTCCCGCCCGGTCAGCTCCAGGCTCAGGAGCTGCGCGAACAGGTGGTGGTAGCGGTACCACTGCCGGTGGTCGTCCAGGGCGATCAGGAACAGGTTGGCCTGCTCCAGCTCGGCCAGCATCGCGGCCGAGTTGTCGACCTCCAGCACCGCGTCGCACAGCGGCGCCGACAGGCGCTGCAGGATCGAGGTGCGGACCAGGAAGGTGCGCAGCGGCTCGGGCTGGCGTGCCAGCACCTCGCTGCCGAGGTAGTCGACGACGTGGCGGTGCCCGGCTTCGAAGGAGCCGATGAACGGCCAGGGGTCGGCGCGGCCCCGCAGCGACAGGCCGGCCAGGACCAGCCCGGCGGCCCATCCCTCGGTCCGCTCCCAGAGCCGCTGCATCGCCTTCGGCGTCAGGTCCAGTCCCAGGGCGTCGTGGAGCAGGCGGGCGGCCTCGGCGTCGGTGAACCCCAGATCGGCGATGCGCAGCTCGGTCAGGTCGCCGCTGGCCCGTAGGCGGGCCAGCGACAGCGGCGGGTCGACCCTCGTCGACACCACCACGTGGGCGTTCGCCGGCAGGTGGTCGATGAAGAAGCCGAGCGTGTGGTGGCACGTCGAGTTGCTGATCAGGTGGTAGTCGTCCAGCACCAGCACCAGCTCGGAGTCACTGGCGGCGAGCTCGTTGAGGAGCTGCGGCAGGACGACCTGGGTGAGGACGTCGGCCGGGCCCGAGCTCTGGAGCAGGCCGAGCGGGGCATCCCCGAAGCCGGGCTCGACGACCCGGAACGCCTCGATGACATAGACCCAGAACCGCACCGGGTCGTCGTCGCTCTCATCAATTGACACCCATGCAACGCGCCGGGATGGCTGGTCGGCCAGGCACCACTGGGCCAGCAGCGTGGTCTTTCCCGACCCGGCCGGGGCGTCGATCAGGCACAGCCGCCCCCGCGCCCCAGCTTCCAGCAGCCCATCGAGCCTGGCCCGCGGTATCAGCCCGGCGCGGACCGCTGGTGGGCGCAGCTTGGTCCGCAACATGACCGGCCCCCCGGGAACGCCTGGGCCGACCCGGCGCTCGTTGGACCGCTGTTCGTCCACGTCCACCGGATCGGCCTTCGCCTGCCCGTGGGGCCGGTGCGACGACCGAGCCATATCTCTACTCTCGTTGGCCTCGTTCCCAAGCCACAGTACGACAAATGACCCTTCATGCCCACTTGGCGGTGGCTGCGGCACCCAGGCCCCGGGGGAGGAACTGGAGGGCCGTCTTGGTCTTCGTGTGCTGGTCAGGTCCTTTCCTGGTTCGTGGACATCCGCCGGTGGGGGAGGGAGGGGGCGCGGACGCGCTGCTCGGTCACGGGGGCGCTCTCGGGCATGACCGGGTGGTCCCCGGCGTGGGCGGCGTACCAGTCGGCGTAGCGGGTGGCGCCGGGCAAGGCGGTCAGTCCGTGGGCGTAGACGGACAGCGCCACCGTCCAGGTCACCACGGCCAGCATCAGCGGGACTTCCGCGAGCTCGCTCTGCTCCACCAGGATCAGCACGAACACGATCGAGGCCAGGCCACGGGGCCCGAACCAGCCGAGGAAGCCGACGGTGACCCGGCGCATGCCTGCGCCCAGCATGGCCAGCGCCACCGGGAGCATGCGCACGAGGGTGAGGCTGAGCAGAGCGTACAGGGCGATCCGCCAGTCCAGCCCGCCGAGCGCCGGGCCGAGCAGCACCGCCCCGAACAGCAGGAAGGTGGCGGCGTTGAGCAGCTCCCCGGTCTCCTCGGCCAGGAACGTCGTCGCCTCGGCGTGCGCACCGGCGGTGGCGCCGAACACGATCCCGGCGACGAAGGCGGCGATGAACCCGCTGCCCCCCAGGGCGGCGGCGACCGTGTAGGCCAACAGCGGGGTCGCCACCGCGTTGATCTGCTTCCAGGTGCCATCCATCCAGCCCCTGGCCGCGAACCTGCGCAACACCCAGGCGCCGAGCCCACCGGCGACGACCCCGCCGATGACACCGAAGCCGATCTCCTCCAGCACCACCCGCAGCGGCTCCACGTGCCCGACGCCCTCCTCGGCCTGGGCGATGGTGAGGAAGATGATCAGCAGCGGGACGCAGACGCCGTCGTTGAGGCCGCTCTCCACGTTGAGGCCCTGGCGGATGCGGGAGGGCAGCCGCCGGTTGCTGACCACCGGCAGCCCGAGCGCGGCGTCGGTGGGCGCCAGGATGGTGGCCAGGGCGGCCGCGGTCCACACGTTGAGCTGGGGGAACAGGGCCAGGCCGGCCACGGTGCCGACCACGATCGTGAGCGGGAGGCCGATGCCGAGCAGGCGGGCCGGCACCAGGGACTCGCGCCGCAGCCGACCCAGGTTGACGCGGACCGCGTCGGTGAACAGCACCAGGGTCAGGGTGGCCTCGGCCAGATGGCGCACGAACTGGTTGGCGGCGTCGACGTCGACGAGGTCCAGGAAGCGACTGCCGACCAGCAGGCCGAGGGCGACGAAGACCATCGCCTGGGTGACCGGCGTGGTCTGCAGCCGTGCCGACACCGCGCCATAGCCCAGCAGCAGCAGGGCAATGGTGGGCAGGGCCCACTCGTTCATGCGTCCTCCGAGGGAGGTAGGAGACCCGCTTCAGCCTGTCGGGAGGCAGGGTGATCGGGCATCACCCTCCGAGGGTGAACGGACCCGGCATCGCGGGCCGCCGGAGCGGCAATCACCCGTTGGGGGTGATGCGGTCTGCCTCCTACCGACCGACCATCGCTGGTCGGCTGTTCGCCGGGACCGGGACTGGGAGGCGCGATGAGCGGTCGGGCCGCGCCCACCTCCCGGCTGGCGGCGTATGTGCCGGCGGTGGGATGGCTGGGTGACTACCAGCGGCCGTGGTTGCGCGGCGACCTGGCCGCGGGCGTGACCACCGCGGCGGTCGTCATCCCGCAGGCGATGGCCTATGCGACCATCGCCGGGCTGCCGGTGCAGGCCGGCCTGTACGTGGCCACCGTCCCGATGCTCGTCTACGCGCTGCTGGGCACCTCTCGGCCGCTGTCGGTCAGCACCACCTCGACGCTGTCGGCGCTCACCGCGACGGCGGTCGCCGTGGCGGCCGCGGGTGACCCGGCGAGGGTGCCGGTCGCGGCGTCCACCCTGGCGGCGCTCGCTGGTGGGCTGCTGCTGCTGGCCGGGCTGCTGCGGCTGGGGTTCCTGGCCGACTTCATCTCCGCGCCGGTGCTGACCGGGTTCAAGGCGGGCACCGGGCTGCTGATCGCCGCCGGGCAGCTCGGCAAGGTGCTTGGCGTCCCCCAGGAGGGCGACAGCTTCTTCGCCAAGGTGGGCTCGGCGCTGTCACACCTGGACGAGATCAGCTGGCCGACGGTGACGCTGTCGGTCTTCAGCATCCTGCTCCTGCTGGCGCTGCGCCGCTGGGCGCCGCGGTCGCTGCCGGGTCCGCTGATCGTGGTCGCCCTCGGCATCCTGCTGGCCGTCGCGACCGGGCTGGCCGACCGTGGCGTGGCGCTGGTCGGGACCATCCCGCCCGGCCTGCCGGAGTTCGCCGCGCCCGACCTGGCCATGGTGCAGGTGCTGGTGCCGGCGGCGATGGGCGTCGCCCTGATGGCGTTCGTCGAGTCGATCGCGGCTGCCCGGGCGTTCACGGCCGAGGGCGAGCCCGAGGTCGACGCCGACCAGGAGCTCCGCGCCCTCGGCGCGGCCAACCTGGCCGGTGGGTGCTTCCAGGCCTTCCCGGCCGGCGGGGGACTGTCCCAGACGGCCGTCAACCGGGAGACGGGCGCCCGCAGCCAGGTGGCCGGGGTCCTGACCGCA
>Ga0209846_1000059_pt1 | contig 13501 bp, 16 predicted proteins | sample GWRWS3_20_30_FD_187244 | JGI IMG/M metagenome (GOLD analysis project Ga0209846, IMG submission 187244) | Riverbed sediment microbial communities from areas with vegetation nearby in Columbia River, Washington, USA - GW-RW S3_20_30 (SPAdes)... | ecosystem: Environmental > Aquatic > Freshwater >... | reverse complement strand
TCCGAGGACACCGAGCGGCGGATCGAGCTGCGCCTGATGCGGCAGACGCTGCTGACGCAGCCGGGCGCTCCGCAGCTCTGGGCGGTGGTGGACGAGGCGGCGCTGCGGCGGCCGGTCGGTGGCCGCCAGGTGATCCGCGAGCAGCTCGAGCGGCTGATCGACGCGACCAAGCTGCCCAACGTCACCCTGCAGGTGCTGCCACTGGACGCCGGCGCGCACCCGGCCCTGGTCAGCGCGTTCAGCGTCCTGCGGTTCCCCGACCAGGAGCTCCCCGACATCGTCTACGTCGAGCACCTGACCAGCGCCCTGTACCTCGACAGGCGTGAGGACGTCGACCAGTACCTGCACGTCATGGAGAGCATCTGCGTCCGCAGCGCGTCTCCCGGGAGGACCACCGAGATCCTCGACGGGATCCTGCGTGAGCAGTGACCAGGGTGCTGTCGTGCTCGCGGTGGCGGCCAGAGCCCGCCGAGGCCGACGCGGCCGAGGTGTCTGAGCTCTGCGCGGTCGTCCGAAAGCCCTGACGGCGCTCAGGCGCCGTCGTCGTCGAGCACGGTGAAGAGGGTGAGCTGCATCCCGTCCGGCGCGCGCACCCTGACGTTCCGATGGCGCCAGGGGGTGACGACCGGCTGGGCGAGGACCTCCGCGCCGCCGGCGACGAGCCGCCCGGCCGTCTCGACCGAGTCGGCCACCTCCAGCGCGATCCGCACCGGCCCGGCGACCCGGGAACCGACCTCGACCTCGTCGACCAGCTCCGCCTGCGGCACCGAGAGGAGCTCGAGCGTGGCGCGGCCGGCGTCGAGGACCGCGCCGCTGCCGCCGGGCCCCTCCCAGGCTTCGACCACCGGCAGACCGAGGACGTCGCGGTAGAAGGCGAGCGCCTCGCCGTAGCGCTCGACGGTCAGCGCCAGCCGCAGCTCGCGGACCGGACTGGAGGGCATCGCGTTCCTCTCGCTCAGAGGGTCGGCCCGCTCGCCGCGTAGCGCCCTGGCGGGGTACCGACATGCCGCGTGAACTGGCGGGTGAAATGGGCCTGATCGTAGAACCCGACGTCGGCCGCGACCGACGCGATCGGTTCCCCGGCCAGCAGGCGCTTGCGGGCGGCGTCGATGCGCCGGGCCACGACGTACCGGTGCGGCGCGATCGCGAAGGTCTGCGTGAAGCACCTGACCAGGTGTGCCGGTGAGATGCCGAGTGCGGACCCCGCCTGGGTGAGCGTCGTCCGCTCGAACAGGCGCCCATCCAGCAGGTCACGCAGTTCGCGCGCCAGCTTGCCGGGCGGGTGGTCCGCGACGTCGGATGGCCGGTCGCCCAGGTGCGCGCGGAGTCGTTCCCCGACCGCCGCCAGCCACGTCTCTGCCTCCAGGGCGTCGTCCGGCTCGCCGAGCGCTCGGTGCAGGGCGTGGACGGCGCGGCGCAGGGCGGGCTCGTGGCTGTCGGGCCGGTCCACCGCCCGACCGGTCAACCGTTCGTCGAGGACCTCGGTCCCGATGTAGAGGACGCGCTTGCGGAAACCGCCGCCGTCGGCGGCGCGACCGTCGTGGACGACGTGGGGCGGCAGGATCGTGACCCGCTGGCCGCCGGCTCCGCGGTGCCGGGTCTCCAGGTCGTAGCGGATCCAGCCGTCGTCCACGATGCACACCGTCCAGGTGTCGTGCACGTGGGGAGGGTAGGCGTAGTCGACGAAGCGGGCGTGGAAGACCTCGTGAACGCCTGGGACCACCGGCTTCCACGCCCGGACCCACTCCGGTGACATGGCAAGATCGTACAAGACCGAGCCCCGACGGCCGTTGTCCACTGCGGGCATGAGCAAGCTGCTCGGGCTGGTTGGCTTCGCGTTCGTCGTCTCGATCACGCCGGGACCGAACAACGCGCTGCTCCTGGCCTCCGGGATCCGGTTCGGGTTCAGCCGGACCGCCCGCCACGTCGCCGGGACCGCCGTGGGCATGGCCGCGCTGGTCCTTGCCATGGCGGCGGGGATCGGTGTCCTGCTCACGGCCGTGCCCGGCGCCGAGCTCGCGTTGAAGGTGGTCGGGTCCGCCTACCTCCTCTACCTCGCCGTCAGGATCGCCAGGAGCCAGGGGAGCAACCGGACGGCCGTCTCGCGGCCACTCGGGGTCCTGCACGCCGCGGCCTTCCAGTTCGCCAACCCCAAGGCGTGGCTGTTCGGCCTGACCGCGGTGGGCACGTTCCTCCCCCGGCAACTTGCCCCCGTCCCGGCGGCGCTGGCGGTGGCGGCGACCAGCGCGGTCATCATCCTGGGAACCGCGGCCGTGTGGGCCGCCGGCGGCGCCGCGCTGAACCGTCTCGTCGACGATGGGCCGGCACAGCGAGCGGTCAGCCTCGCGCTGGCACTCGTCCTCGCCGCGTCGGTGGCAGTGATCTGGGTCTGACGCTACGCGGCCTCCTCGGCGAGCCGGCCGCGGCCGGGAAGCAGCATCAGCACGAGCGCACCCAGCCCCAGCAGCACCAGCAGCGCCTCCAGCCAACCTCCCGCCACGGGGATCGCCGAGATCAGCACCACCACCGCCACGCCGATCACCAGCGCAACGAACGCCTTGAGGAACGAGCGGCGCGGGCCGCGGAACAGCAGCCGCCCGAGCCCCAGTCCCACCGTCGCCTGCGCCCCGAAGGCCACCGCGAGGAAGAACAGGAAGGCGACGAAGCCCGCCGCCAGGGTCCCGCCGAACACGGCCGCTCCCGTCAGCGACCCGAGCCCGAGCAGGCCGAGCCCGACCGCCACCAGGACGGTGACCAGGACCACCAGCACCAGCAGGACGACGACGCCGATGAACCCCAGGATGCCGACCCCGAAGCTGACCAGCGGACGACCCCGCACCGCGTCGGCGGCGCCGCGGAACGCCCGCGGGAGCAGCCACAGCAGCAGCAGGCCGATGATGAGGATGCTGACGTAGCGCCGCAGGAGGTCGAAGCCGCGGTCGGTCAGCGTGCGCTCCTGCTCGGGCTGCTGGACGGTGACCTGCTCGCTGCCGCCGACCGAGCCCGTCCGGGTGTAGTCGCCCGCGGCACCGAGGACGCTGCCGGTGACGGTGCCGTCCAGCCGCAGCCGCCCGGCCCCGACGATGAGGTCGCCGCCGATCTGCGCCCCCCGGGCGATTGTCGCCTGGCCGGCCCCGAGCACCAGGTCCTCTCCGATCTGTCCCTCCACACGCGCCCGGCCGGTGCCGGCCCGGACGTCGCCGCCGACCTCCCCGGAGATCGTGGTGCTCCCGGCGGTCGCCAGCACGTCGCCGGTGACCGTGCCGGCGACGGTGACCTCCCCGCCGGTGGCGACCAGGTCACCGTCGACCCGGCCGTCGATCCGCACCCTGCCCGCCGAGGCGATCAGGTCGCCCTGGACCGTCTCCCCGACGGGCACGGTGACCTCCTGGCCACTGCGGACCTTCCCCCCGAGCTCGGACTGCTGAGCGGCGGCCGCGGCCGGCAGAGACGCCAGCGCCACGGCCAGGAAGGCGATCGCCTTCATGGCGGGCTCCTTTGTGTCCGGTTCGGCCCGTAGCCTACACAGCTTCGCCGAGCCCCAGCGCGCTCGACATGAAAACGAATGCATGCCATCGTATGCGTCGACGCATCTCGACATGGAGGAGCGTGGGATGAGGAGCCGTCTCAGATGGCCCGTCCTGGTGGCAGCGGCGGCACTGATGCTCGCGGCCTGTGGCCAGGGGACCGACGAAGCGCCGTCGACCGCCGGCCAGGTCCCGGCGGCCACCACCGCCTGCGCCAGCAGCGGCGAGCTCACGATGTGGGAGCGCTCGGGCGGCAACAAGCAGATGGTCGACATGCTCGTCGAGGCCTGGAACACCAAGAACCCCAACTGCAAGGTCAAGCTGACCTACATCCCCCACACCGAGATGGTCGGCAAGATCGCCCAGGGCATCGCCTCCGGCGAGGTGCCCGACCTGATGGGCATGGACCTCATCTACGCCCCGCAGTTCGAGAAGGCGCAGCAGCTCGTCGACCTGACCGACCGGATCTCGTCCTGGCCGGAGCTGAAGACCGCCAGCAAGGGGCACATGACGGTCGCCACCTGGGAGAACCGGCTCTACGGCGTCCCGCTCTACGCCGACGTGTCGGCGCTCTTCTACAACAAGGACCTCTTCAAGCAGGCCGGCCTCGACCCCGACAAGCCGCCCACCAGCATGGCCGAGATGCGCGAGTACGCCGACAAGATCACCGCGCTCGGCGGCGACAACAAGGGCTACTACCTGCCGGGCAACTGCGCCGGCTGCAACATCTTCACCGTCGGGCCGCTGATGTGGGCCTCCGGCGCCAAGATCGAGGCGGCCGGCCCTGGCGACGAGCCGCTGGTCGGCGACGGGGTCAAGCAGGTCCTCCAGTTCACCCGTGACATGGTCAAGGCCGGCAACGTCCACGAGGGCGACCGCACCGAGAACGGCGAGACGTTCCACCTGCAGTTCGGGTCCGGCAAGGTGGGCATGATGGGCACGGGCAACTTCAACATCACCCTCGCCCGTCAGCAGAACCCGAAGATGGAGTTCGGCATCGGCCTGCTGCCCGGGATGGCCCCGAGCTCCGCGGCCTCGTTCATCGGCGGCGACCTGGTGGTGGTGCCCAAGGGCAGCAAGCGGGTGGACGACGCGGTGAACTTCATGAAGTTCCTGCTCTCGGACGAGGTGCAGGTCGAGGTCTACGCCAAGGCCCTCAACCTGACCACCCGCACCGACATGGTCGACAACAAGTACTTCCAGGCCGAACCGCTGGTCCAGGACGTCGCCAAGGCGCTCACCGTCGGCCGCACGCCGTACACGACGACCTTCTTCGAGCAGATCAACTCGCCGCAGGGCCCGTGGCTGAAGATGCTGCAGCGCGCCTACTACAGTGACGACAACCTCGACACGGTCATCGCCGACGCGAAGACGGAGATGAAGGCCATCGCCAGCGAGTAGCCCCACGGCCCTGTACCGGGGCCCACGAAGCCGCCTGGTCGGGATCGCCTACCTGGCGCCGGCGGTGGTCTTCGTCCTGGCCTTCACCGCCTACCCGCTCGGCCAGATGGTCTGGATGTCGCTCCACAACTGGTCGCTGATCACCCCGCCGAGGTTCGTGGGCCTGGGCAACTACCAGCGGGCGCTCGACGACCGCCAGTTCTGGGTGTCGTTCGTCTTCACCCTGAAGTACACCGCGATCATCACCCCGGTCCTGATCGTCGGCGGCTACCTGCTGGCCCTGCTGACCTCGCAGGGCTCGCCCATGCGCCGGTTCACCCGCACCACCGTGTTCATCCCCGTGGTGATCGGCCTCGGCGTGTCGAGCCTGCTCTGGTACTGGCTGTTCAGCACCGACTTCGGCCTGGTGAACAAGGCGCTGATGGACCTCGGGATCATCTCCAAGCCGGTGCTGTGGCTGGGGGTGGACGCCGACCGGTCCATGCTGGCGATCATCACCTCGGTCGTGTGGAAGGTCATCGGCTTCGGGATGATCCTGTTCATGGGCGCGATCCAGGCGATCCCCAGCGAGATCAACGAGGCGAGCCTGGTCGACGGCGCCAGCTTCTGGCAGCGGGTCACCCGGGTGATCCTGCCGCTGACCCTGCGCACGGTGCTGCTGGTGACGCTGGTGAGCGTGATCGGCTCGCTGCTCGCCTTCGACCAGTTCTACATCATGACCGCCGGGCAGCCGCAGAACGAGACCGCGACCTCGGTCTTCTACGTCTACCTGAACTCCTTCCCATACCTGAAGCTCGGCTACGGCGCGGCGTTGTCGATGATCCTGGCCCTGACCATCCTGCTCTTCACCGTGGTGCAGTTGCTGCTCACCCGCCGGAGCCACGGGTGACCGCGAGCGTGGAGGTGCGGAGAGCCCGGGCCGTCGCCGCGCGGGTGCGCCTGCGCGCCGGCCGGACCGGCTACCTGCTCGGCGCGCTGTGCATCGCGATCTGCACGGTCATGCTCCTGCCGCTGCTCATGTCGGTGCTCGCCTCGGTCAAGCCGACGGCGGAGGCGGCCGCCTCGCCGCCGACCTACCTGCCGCATGCCCTGAGCCTGGACAGCTACGAGCGGCTCTGGACCTACCAGCAGGGGCTGCCCACCTACCTGGCCAACAGTCTGGGCACGGCCCTGCTGGCGATCGCGTTCACGCTCCTGCTCACCATTCCCGCGGCGTACGCGCTCGCCCGCTTCCCGATCCCGGGCAAGGAGGTCGTCTTCGTCTTCCTGCTGCTGGCGCTGATCGTCCCCTACCAGGCGCTGCTGACGCCGATGTTCCTGATGTTCGCCCGGATCGGGCTGACCAACACCCTGGTCGGTCTCGCCATCCTGCACACCGCCATCCAGTTGCCGTTCAGCCTCTACGTCCTGCGCAACAGCCTCAGCGCCGTCCCGCGGGAGCTGGAGGAGGCGGCCATCACCGACGGCGCGTCGTCCTGGCAGGTCCTCCTCAGGATCTGCATCCCTTCGGCGATGCCGGCGATCGTCACCGTCGCGCTGTTCGCCTTCATCATGTCGTGGAACGAGTTCCTCGGCGCCCTGGTGATGATGAGCAAGGGCTCGAGCTTCACCCTGCCGCTGATCCTGGCCGCGGCCCGCACCGAGACCAGCCTCGGCGGCACGGACTGGGGGATGCTGCAGGCCGGCATCACCATCTCGATCATCCCCTGCGTGCTGGTCTACCTGCTGCTGCAGCGGTACTACGTGTCCGGCCTGATGACCGGCGCGGTGAAGTGAGCTATGACGCCGGTGGCGCGGTGGAGTCGCGAACGATCAGCCCGGGCTTGAAGAGCTCCAGGCTCGGCTCGCGCGCGGCGTTCGGGTCGCGCGCCAGGGCGATCGCGAGGGTGACGGCATGGCTGAAGATCTCCGAGATCGGCATCCGTAGCGTGGTGAGCGCCGGCACCGTGTGGCTGGCGATCAGGATGTCGTCATAGCCGACCACCGAGAGCCGGTCGGGCACGGTGGCGCCGAGGCTGTGGGCGGCGTGCAGGACGCCGACGGCGACCAGGTCGGTCGACGTCGCCACCGCCGTGGGTGGCTCCGGCAGGTCCAGCAGGCGCCGCAGCGCGGCATCGCCCCCGGCGAGGGTGTTCGGGCAGCGCTCGAGGTAGCCGGGCGGGACGCCGCCGAACCGTTCGCGCATGAAGGCGGCGTAGGCGTCCTCCCGCACCCGGTACTCGCCGGGCAGCTCGGCACCCACGAACGCGATCCGCCGGTGCCCGAGGGACTCGAGGTACCCGAGCCCGGCCCGGATGCCGGCCCGGTCGTCGGTGTCCGCCGTCGGGAACTCCAGTGGGCTCGTCCCCTGCCACAGGCCGACCACCGGCACGCTCGAGTTCTTGAGGTCCTCCAGGAGCTGCGGCTGCTGCATGTCGCCGAGCAGGACGATGGCGTCGGTATGCCGGGTCTCCAGCACGGAGGTCAATGGGATCGCCTCGTCCAGGCGGCCGTGGATATGGCCGAGCACCACGTTGTAGCCGTGCGCCATCGACTCGACGACCAGCGCTTCGATCGCCCCCGCGAAGAAGGGATCGCTGAAGTCCCTGACCACGGCGCCGATCAGGTTGGTCGACGCTCCCCGCAGACCGCGAGCCAGGGGGTTCGGCCGATAGCCCAGCCGCCGCGACGCCTGGATCACCCGCTCCCGGGTCTCGGGGGCGATCGGTATCCTGGTCGGGGTGCCACTGAGCACCCGAGAGACGGTGCTCTGGGACACCTTGGCCGCGGCCGCGATGTCGCGCATCGTCGTGACGGGGCGCCGGACCGACGGCCCGGGTGTATCGTCCGGGGCCGACCCGGGACCCTGCTGGCTGTGCGGCATCGCTGCCAGGCTAGCACGAATACGATTGCAGTCCGGGCTACTTGGTCGAAGTCTCCCGCTCGGTCACGATGGCTGCGATGAGCCCGCTCGACGTCTCCCAGGCAACGCCGGTCGCCTCCGCGGACGAGTTCGACCGCTGGCTGCGCGACCACGGCGCGTCCCAGCGGGAGCGGCTCGTCGCCATCTACAAGAAGGCCTCCGGCAGGCAGACCGTGACCTTCGACGAGCTGCTGGACACCGCCCTCTGCCACGGCTGGGTGGACACCCAGACGAAGGGCATCGACGACCAGCGCTACGCCATCCGCTTCGTCCCCCGCCGCCCCGGCTCGAACTGGTCGGCGACCAATCGCGAACGGGTGCTGCGCCTCCGGCGCGAGGGTCGCATGACCCCCGCCGGCGAGGCCACGCTCCCGCCCGACCTGGAACGCTGAGCCTCCTCCTCCCCTGACTTGACACGGGTATCCCGCTTGCTAAGGTCCGCTGGTCCGTTCATGCGCGCATGCCCTGGCACGCTGGGACTCCTCGGAGCCGTCGGCCGCCACGGCGCACAGTGGTCAACGACCACTGAAGGAGGCTCCGATGGACCGTCAACGAAGCGTCGACGCCGCCGACATCCTGGCCGGCGTCGGCCGGCACTGGGGCTGGGTGCTGACCTTCGGGATCGTCACCGTGCTGGCCGGTCTGTTCACCCTCGTGTGGCCGGGCCGCACCATCGTGGTCGTCGCCGTGCTGTTCGGCATCCAGTTAGTGGTGGCCGGGATCTTCCGGTTCGTCGCCGCGTTCGCCAGCGACGACGAGAGCGGCGGCACCCGGGTGCTGCTGGCGCTGCTGGGGGTGCTGTCGTTCATCGTCGGGCTGTACGCCCTGCGCCACATCCTGATCACCGTCGCCGCCCTGGCGCTGCTGCTGGGCATCTTCTGGATCGTCAACGGCGCGGTGGAGACGTTCACGGCGCTGTCGCACCGGGGGATGCAGGGCCGCGGCTGGACGATCTTCATGGGGCTGCTGAGCGTGGTCGCCGGCGTGGTGGTGCTGGTCTACCCGGCGATCTCGCTGGCGACGCTGGCCATCGTGCTGGGCTTCTGGCTGCTGGTCTACGGGATCATGGAGATCGTGCTGGCGTTCCGGCTCCGCTCGGTCGGCCACGCCGCAACCCGCGTCGCCTCCGCCACCTGAGCGCCGGCCAGCTAGGACGGCGCCGGCACGTCGAGCAGGGTCTCGCCGGCGACGTGGTCGACGACCGCCCGCATGTCGCCGCCGCTCGCCTCGTGGACGGCGAGCTGACGGTCGGCGCTGGTGCCCTCGCGCAGGATGGTGTGCACGTACTCGACCTCCTTGCGCGAGCCGAGCTCGTCGACCACGTCGTCGACGAACTCGACCAGCTCGACGGCGAGGTCGCGCATGGGGACCTCCCGCTGCTTCCCGAAGTCGATCAGCCTGCCGTCCAGGCCGTGGCGGAAGGCGCGGAACTTGTTCTCGTGGATGAGCTGGGGCGGGTACTTGCGGAACCCGAGGTTCTGCGACCGCAGCTTCAGCAGCTTGGCGCAGATGGCCTGCACGAGGGCGGCCAGGCAGATCACCTCGTCGACCTTGGTGACCGCGTCGCAGATGCGGAACTCGATCGTCGGGTACTGCCAGTGCGGCCGCAGGTCCCACCAGATGCTCTTGCCGGTGTCGATCGTGTTGGTCTTGACCAGCAGCTCGACGTAGGCGTCGAAGTCGCCGTGGGAGCCGAACTCTGGCGGGATGCCGCTGCGGGGAAACCGCGACCAGATCACGCTGCGGTACGACTTGAGGCCGGTGCGCCGGTTCAGCCAGAACGGGCTGGAGGTCGACAGGGCGAGCAGGTGCGGCAGGAAGTAGCGCGCCTCGTTCATGACCTCGATGCGCGCCTCCGGGTCGGGGATGCCGACGTGCACGTGCATGCCGAAGATCAACAGCTCCCGGACCAGGTCCTGCATCTGGTCCTCGAACAGCTTGTAGCGCTCCATCTCGGTGACCCGCTGGTCCTGCCAGTGGGAGAACGGATGGGTGCCGGCCGAGGCGATCCGCAGCCCCGCCGGGTTGAGCAGGCCGGCCAGGCCCCCGCGCAGCCGGGTCACCTCGGCGCGCGCCTCACCGACGTTCGCGCAGATCCGGGTGCCGACCTCCACCACCGACTGGAGCATCTCGGCGCGCACGTCGTCCACCAGCGAGCTCGAGCGGGCGGCGGCCAGCAGGGTTTCGATGTGGGCCTTCAGCTCTCCACCGGAGTCGATGATCTGAAATTCCTCTTCAATGCCGATGGTGAGCGGCTGCACGGCCATGAGAACCTCCCCGGGATGGCGGATGGCGGATGGCGGATGGCGGATGGCAACAGCATGCCCACCGAGCGGGGCCGGTACCAGGCCGAGGAGGTCACATGATCTCGACAGATGCCTACCTGGGCACGGTCCGCGACCGCCTGGTCCAGGACGGCTGCGAGGTGACCGAGCAGCCAATCGGTCCCGTGCGGGCGCTGGTGGGGTACCGCTCCAACATCAAGGCGCTCTCCAAAGTGCACCTGTTCACCGCGGTCGCGGGCGTCTCCGAGGTGAACGAGGCCGCGCTGCAGGACTTCTCCATGCGGGTCAGCGACTACGCCAAGGGCCAGAAGGGACGGTTCCGAGGCTTCCAGTCGGGCGTGTTCGCCCTGGCCGTCCTGGTCGCCCCGACCGTGGACGACGCCGCCAAGCGCGTCGCCGCAAGACCGTTCCAGCTCGGCGCGGGCGGGTTCGCGGCCATGGTCCAGCCTGCCGTGGTCGACCTGACCGAGGGCCGGGTGCACACCTTCCGGGGCCGGCGGGTGTGGGGCGCGGCGTTCGCCAGCTACCTGCGGCAGAAGAGCCTCCTCTACCTTCCCGACCCGGCCTGACCGGCCGCTCAGAAGTCGCGGCGTCCGTCGAAGTGGGCGGCCACCTCCGGTCGGGTCAACTGGTACAGCGCGATCCGGTGGCCGCCAGGCGTCCGGAACGAGCAGCACGGCCCCTGCGGGATCTCCAGGGTGCGCTGCCGTTGCCAGCCGCGGGCCTCCAGGTCGGCCAGGGCGGCGCCGAGGTCGGCCACCCGGTACACCAGGATCGGCCGCTCCCCCTCCAGGTGGTCGGCCAGCAGCACCAGCGGCGGGTGCTCGGTGAGCTGGACGGCCGCGACCCTGGTCCCCATCGCCTCGATGGCGAAGACCACCCGGCCCCCCAGGTCCTCGGCGAAGTAGGCGAGATCGGCGGCCACGTCCCGGCTGGGCACGTACAGGAAGTCGAGCCGCTCGAACGGTGCGGGCCGATCAGCCACTGGCGGCGCGTTCCATGGATCGCTCCTCCGGTCTACAGCTCGATCTCCGGCGCGACCTGCTGGAGGCCAGCGACCGCCACCGCGATGAACTCGTCGAGAGGGAGCCCCAGGGTCTCCTCCGCCCCGTACACCTCGTCCCGGTTCACGCCCGGCGCGAACGCCTTCTCCTTCAGCTTCTTCTTGACCGACGACACCTTCATGCCCGCCGACCGCTCCGGCCGCACCAGTGCCGCCGCCACCAGCAGCCCGGCGATCGCGTCGGCGTGGACCACCGCCTTGGACATCAGGTCGGTGCGGTAGCGCTCGTGCGCGTGCGCCAGCACCGCGTTCACCACCGGCTCCTCCACGCCGGCCTCACGCAGCCACTCCGCCGCCAGCCAGGCGTGCCGCGAGGGGTCCTCCCCGGTCTGGTCCTGGTCCAGGTCGTGGAACAGGCCGGCCAGCGCCCAGCGGTCCTCGTCCTCGCCGAACCGGCGGGCCAGGGCCCGCATCACCCCCTCCACCGAGATCAGGTGGCGGACGGTGATGTCCTTGTCGGTCTTCTCCTTCACCAACGCACGGGCGTCGGCCAGCTCCATGTCCCGGTCCTCCCTCCGATCTGGACAGCCTGGACGAAGTGGCAGACTATCTGCCAACCAGGCCGCGGGGGTGATATTGACCGAGATTCCGCCGGAGCGAGGGGGCGGCCCGACCGTCCGCCGGATGCTGGTCGGCGCGCAGCTCCGCCGGCTCCGCACCGACAAGGGCATCACCCGCGAGCAGGCCGGCGAGGCGATCCGGGCGTCGGAGTGGAAGATCCACCGGCTGGAGAACGGCCAGGTCAGCTTCAAGGACCGCGACGTCGTCGACCTGCTGGCCCTCTACGGCGTCGACGACCCCGTCGAGGTTGTCGAGTTCGTCATCCTCGCCCGCGAGGCCAACGCGCCCGGCTGGTGGCACGACTACGGCGATCTGTTGCCCCAGTGGTTCCGGGCCTACGTCGACCTGGAGTCGGCGGCGACGTTGATCCGGACCTACGAGGGCCAGTTGATCCCCGGGCTGCTGCAGACCGAGGACTACATGCGCGCGGTGGTCGGCGGCGCGCAGCTCGAGGACTCGCCCGAGGAGGCGGAACGGCGCGTGGCGCTGCGGCTCGGCCGGCAGACGCTGCTGGAGCGCAAGGACGCCCCCCGGCTGTGGGCGGTGGTGGACGAGGCCGCCGTGCGACGGCCGGTCGGCGGGCCCAAGGTGATGCGGGCCCAGGTCGAGCGGCTGATCGAGGCGAGCGAGCTGCCCAACGTCACGCTCCAGATCTTGCCCTTCGTCGCCGGCGCGCATCCCGCCATGGTGGGCTCGTTCAGCGTCCTGCGGTTCGCCGACCAGGAGCTGCCCGACGTGGTCTACGTCGAGCATCTGAGCAACGCCACCTACCTGGACAAGCGTGACGAGGTGGAGAGGTACCTGGATGTGATGGAGAGCCTCTGCCTGGGCAGCGAGCCGCCGGCCAGGACCGCGCAGTTCCTCGATAGGATCCTGGACAAGCTGTAGCGACACCACGGAGGACAGGCTGGCCGAAGACTGGACCACCAGGATCAACACGAGCGTGCCGAACCCGGCGCGCATCTACGACTACCTCCTTGGTGGCAAGGACAACTACCCCGCCGACCGCGAGGTGGCGGAACAGGTCGTCGCCATCGCGCCGGTGACCCGTGACGTGGTCCGGGACAACCGGGCGTTCCTGCGTCGCGCCGTCCGCTTCCTCACCCGGGAGGCCGGGATCAGGCAGTTCATCGACCTCGGCAGCGGCCTGCCCACCCACGGCAACGTCCACGAGATCGCCCAGGCCACCGCGCCCGACGCGCGCGTGGTCTACGTGGACAACGACGCGATGGTGGTGACGCACAGCCGCGCGCTGCTGGCCGGCGACAACACCCTCGCGGTCCACGCCGACCTGCGCGAGCCCGACGCCGTCCTGGGGCACCCGGAGGTTCGGGAGCTCCTCGACTTCGACCAGCCGATCGCGCTGCTGCTGATGGCGATCCTGCACTTCATCCCCGACGACCAGGACCCGCTGGGGATCGTGGCGCGCTTCCGGGACGCCCTGCCGACCGGCAGCTACCTGGCGATCTCCCACAGCACCAGAGACATCCCGGTGCGGCCCGACATGTCGGCGGCGGAGATGGCGGAGATGGGGGCGAGGGTCGAGCGCCTGTATCAGCTCACCACCGCTTCCCTCGTGACTCGCACCCGTGCGCAGGTCGAGCGGTTCTTCGACGGATTCGACCTGCTGGACCCCGGCCTGGCGGAGATCCAGCTCTGGAGGCCCGACGACCAGGGCTCGATGCTGCCTGGCGGGTTCTACGGCGGAGTCGGCCGCAAGCGCTAGCGATAGCCGGTTGGGTCGGCCGGCAGACCCGCGTCC
>Ga0209846_1000058_pt1 | contig 13554 bp, 12 predicted proteins | sample GWRWS3_20_30_FD_187244 | JGI IMG/M metagenome (GOLD analysis project Ga0209846, IMG submission 187244) | Riverbed sediment microbial communities from areas with vegetation nearby in Columbia River, Washington, USA - GW-RW S3_20_30 (SPAdes)... | ecosystem: Environmental > Aquatic > Freshwater >... | reverse complement strand
CCCTGGTGGTGGCGTAGGCAAGGGCGCTGGCGAAGCACGCCCTGGCGGCGCCCATCGACCCCCAGACGATGCCGTAGCGGGCCTCGTCCAGGCACGACAGCGGCCCGCGCATGCCGTGGACCTCCGGCAGGGCGGCGTCGCCGGGCAGGCGGCAGTCGTCCAGGATCAGCTCGGAGGTGACCGAGGCCCGCAGGGACAGCTTGCGGTCGATGTCGCGGGTGGAGAAGCCGGGGGTGTCGGTGGGCACAAGGAAGCCGAGCACGCCCTCGTCGGCGCGGGCCCAGACCACGGCGAGGTCGGCGATGCCGCCGTTGGTGATCCACATCTTGGTGCCGTTGAGGACCCAGTCGCCGCCGTCGCGGCGGGCGCTGGTGCGCATCCCGGCGGGGTTGGAGCCGAAGTCGGGCTCGGTCAGGCCGAAGCAGCCGATCACCTCGCCCGCCGCCATCCGCGGCAGCCACCGCTGCTTCTGCTCCTCCGAGCCGTACCGCCAGATCGGGAACATGGCCAGCGACCCCTGCACCGACGCGAAGCTGCGCAGGCCGGAGTCGCCGGCCTCCAGCTCCAGGGCCGCCAGGCCGTAGCTGACCGCGTTGGTGCCGGCGCAGCCGTAGCCGTGCAGGTGCATGCCGAGCAGGCCGAGGCCGCCGAGCTCCTTGGCCAGCTCGCGGGGGAACTCCCCGCGCTCGAACCAGCCGGCGACCTCCGGCAGGACCTTGTCGGTGACGAAGCCGCGGGTAGTGTCGCGGATCAGCCGCTCCTCCTCGGACAGCAGCCGGTCCAGGTCCAGGAAGTCCAGGTCGGTGGTCATGGCTGCTCCTCGGGGTGGTGCTGGTCGGGGATGACCGCGATCCCCAGCAGCTCGACCCTGGCGGAGGGGTCGAACAGGCCGGCGACCTCGAACAGGGCCGTGGCCACGTAGTGGCGGCCGAAGTGGCGCCGGTAGGTCGCGCCCAGCTCGGAGAGGGCCTCCCGGTAGGCCGCGGCGCTGGTGGTGAACACCTGCAGCGACACCAGGTGCTCCGGCTCGCCGCCGGCGGCGCGCAGCGCGGTCACCAGGTTGCCGGCGGCGACGTCGAACTGCTCGGCCACGGTGGTGCCGGTGACCACCCCGTCCGGGCCCTGCGCCGCCTGCCCGCCCAGGTACACGGTGCGGCCGGGGGCGGCCACGACCGCGTGGGCGAAGCCGACCGGGGGCGCCAGGCCCTCCGCGGTGACGATCCGGTGGGGGCTGCGCCCGGTCATCGGCCGGTCCAGGTGGGGGAGCGGCCCTCGTTGAAGGCGGCGTAGAACTCCGCGTGGTCGTCGGAGCGCAGCAGCAGCGCCTGGGTGACCGCCTCCAGCTCCAGCGCCCCCGCCAGCGGCAGGTCCAGCTCGCGGCCGAGCAGCAGCTTGGTGGCCGCGTGCGCCATCGCCGGGCCGGCGGCCAGCCGGCCGGCCAGCTCGGCGGTCGCCGCCGGCAGCTCGGCGTCGTCGACCACCCGGGTCGCCAGCCCGAGCGCGGCGGCCTGGCCGGCGTCGACCCGGTCGCCCAGCAGCAGCAGCTCGGTCGCGCGGCCGAGGCCGACCAGGCGGGGCAGCAGGTAGGCGCAGCCCATGTCGGCGCCGGCGAGGCCGACCTTGGTGAACAGGAACTGCAGCGAGGCCGAGCGGGCCAGCAGGCGGAAGTCGGCGGCCAGGGCGATGACCGCGCCGGCGCCGGCCGCGACCCCGTTGACCGCGGCCACCACCGGCAGCGGCAGCTCCCGCAGGCCGCGGACGACCGCGCCGGTCATGCGGGTGAAGTCCAGCAGCTCGCGGGTGCCCATCGCCTGCAGCGGGCCGATGATGTCGCGGACGTCGCCGCCGGAGCAGAAGCCACGCCCGCTGCCGGTCAGCACCAGCACCCGCTGGCCGTCGCGGTGGGGCAGCTCGGTGAGCAGGTCGCGGAGGTCGGCGTAGACCTCGAAGGTGAGCGCGTTCAGCCGCTCCGGGCGGTCGAAGGTGACGGTGACGACGCCGCCGTCCTCCCGGTAGCCGAAGTGCCGCCAGCGCTCGGTGAAGCCCGCCGAGGCGCGAAAGGGGGTAATGGCGTCCAGCCTCCCTTCCAGGTGTGTCGCGGAGCCTACGGTAGCGCGCCGCGGAACAGCTCGCGGGCGATCACCGTCCGCTGGATCTCGGAGGTGCCCTCGTAGATCCGCGGGGCGCGGACCTCGCGGTAGAGGCGCTCCAGCAGGTGCCCCCGCTCCAGCGCGCGGGCGCCGAGGAGCTGCACCGCCTGGTCCACCACCCGCTGCGCGGCCTCGGTGGCGAACAGCTTGGCCATGGCGGACGCCTCGGTGACGCCCGGCGCGTCCGGGTCGGCGTCGTAGCGGGCGGCGGCGGCGTACACCAGCAGCCTGGCCGCCTGGGTGCTGGTGGCCATGTCGGCCAGGGCGTGGGCGACGGCCTGGTGCTCGCGCAGCGGCCGGCCGAACGCCTGGCGGCTGGCGGCATGGTCCACGGCGGCGTCCAGGGCGGCCTGCGCCATCCCGACCGCGAACGCGCCGACGCTGGCCCGGAACCGGTCAAGGGTCCGCATGGCCAGGCCGAACCCCTGGTCGACCTGGCCGAGGACCTGCTCGGCGCCGACCGCCACGCCGTCCAGCTCCAGCCGGCCGACGGCGTGGCCGGCGAGCAGGTCCAGCGGCTCGCCGCCGAGCCCGGACGCGTCGCCGGGGACCGCGAATGCGGTGATCCCGCGGGCGCGCGCGCCCGGCGTGGTGCGGGCGAACAGGGTGTAGACGTCGGCGTCGGGGGCGTTGGAGATCCAGGTCTTGGTGCCGCTGAGCCGGAAGCCGTCGCCGTCGGGCTCGGCCCGCAGCGCCAGCGCGGCCGCGTCGGAGCCGGCGCCGGGCTCCGACAGCGCGAAGGCGGCGACCGCCTCGCCGGCGACGACGGCGGGCAGCCAGCGCCGCCGGACCGGCTCGGTGCCGGCGACCGCGATCGGGTGGCCGCCGAGCCCCTGCAGGGCCAGCGCCGTCTCGGCCGCGGTCGACTCGCGCGCCAGCGCCTCCCTCAGGAGACACAGCTCGGTGGCGGACGCGGCACCGCCCGCCGCGGCAGGCAGCAGCCGCGCCAGCAGGCCGTGGTCGCCCAGCGCGCGAACCAGCGGCCGGTTCACGCGCCCCGGTGGGCCGGCCTCCACCAGCGGCGCGAGCACCTCCCTCGCCAGCGCGCGCGCCTCGGCCTGCAGCCGCTCCTGGGCGGCGGTGAGCGCGAACGCGCGGCTCGGCTCGTCGGTCACGTCGGCCTCCTCGCATGGGTCGCCCGGCGGCACCCTACCGCGCGGCCGGCCGCGCGTATGCTGGTCCACTTCCAGTAAAGGAGACGGCATGCGGATCGGCATCGGCCTCCCCAGCACCATGCTCGACCTCAGCGGAGACACGCTGCTGGCGTGGGCCAGGCGCGCCGAGGAGCGCGGGTTCTCCTCGCTGGCGACGATCGACCGGATCGCCTACCCGAGCTACGACTCGCTCACGGCCCTGACCGCGGCGGCGGCGGTGACCGAGCGGATCGGCCTGTTCCCCAACATCCTGCTCGCGCCCGCCTACAACCCGGTCCTGCTGGCCAAGGTCACCGCCAGCCTGGACCAGGTGGCGGGCGGCCGGCTCAGCCTCGGCCTGGGGGTCGGCGGCAGGCCCGACGACTTCGCGCTCACCGGCCGGCCGTTCTCCGACCGCGGCCGGCGCTTCGACGCCGACCTGGAGCTGCTGCACCAGGCGTGGGCGGGCGAGCCGGTGGCCGGCAGCTCGTTCCCGGTCGGCCCGGCGACCACCCGCGGCCGCATCCCGCTGCTGATCGGCGGGCAGCCGGAGCTGGCGGCGCCGCGAGCGGCGCGGTGGCAGGCCGGGTTCACCATCGGCGGCGCCCCGCCGGAGATGGCCGGCGGCGCCATCCAGGCGTTCACGGACGCGTGGAAGCGGGCCGGCGGCGAGGGGACGCCGCGGATCGTCGCGCTGACCTACTACTCGCTCGGCGAGGAGCACACCGAGGAGTCGCTGCGCAACCTGCGCACCTACTACGGGTTCCTTGGCGACTGGGCGGAGGCGATCGCCACCGGCACGCCCCGCACCCCGCAGGCGGTCCGGGAGCGGGCCGCGGCCTTCGAGGAGCTCGGCGTCGACGAGCTCGTCTTCGACCCGACCGTGGCGGACCTGGACCAGGTGGACCGGCTCGCCGACGCGGTCGGGGTTGGCGCTCCGCAAGCCGGCGCCTAGCCGACGCCGATGGCCGGGAGCCTGACGCGGCGGCAGGCGATCGCCGGCGGCGCCGTCGGCGCGGTGGCGGCGGTCGCGGGCGGCGTCGGGCTGGTCCGCGCCGGCGTGCTGCCGGGCCGCTACCGGCTGGCCAGGACGCTCGGGGCCTGCGACGTGGGGGTGCCGGCGACCACGGTGGCGCCGGGCCCGACGCGCTTCGGCAGCTTCGCGTCCGAGCGCCGCGGCCGGGCGGTCGGCTACGGCGTGGCCTGGCCGCCCGGCTCCGGGCCCGGCGACCGCCTGCCGGTCTGCCTGCTGCTGCACGCCGCCGCCGGCGACCACCGCGCCCCCTTCGACCGGCTGCGCATGCACCACCACCTCGCCCAGGCGGTCGGGGCGGAGGGGGTGCCGCCGCTGGCGCTGGCGTCGGCCGACGGGCGGGGCAGCTCCTGGCGGAGGACCACCCATGACGACCCGTTCGCGATGCTGCTGGAGGAGCTGCTGGCGGTGCTCGCCGGCCTTGGGCTGCGGACCGGCGCCGACACCCTCGGCGTGCTCGGCTGGTCGATGGGCGGTGGCGGCGCGCTGCGGCTGGCCGAGGCGGCCCCCGACCGGCTCGCGGCCGTGGTCGCCACCAGCCCGGCGGTGGCGGCGGCCGGCGAGGAGGTCGCCGACGCCGCGCGGCTGCGCGGGCTCGCGGTCCGGGTCGACTGCGGCCGCGACGACCCGTTCGCCGGCGCCACCCGCGCCCTGGCCGCCGGCCTCCCCGGCGACGCCGAGGTCAACCTCGCCAAGGGCTGCCACGACGGCGTCTTCTGGCAGCGGCAGGCCCCCGCCCAGCTCCGCTTCCTCGCCGCCGCGTTCGGCCGCCGACCGCCTCGCCGGGCCCGGCTACGGGGCCGCGCCGCCGGGCGCGGCCGCCTCGGCGGGGAGCTCGCCGCCCTCCGCCGGCGCCAGCGGCCGCGGCCGCAGGAACGCCACCGCGACCACCGCGCCCGCGGCCAGCGCGAGGCCGGCGAGCAGGTAGGCGGCGTGGATGCCGGTCACGAACGCCGAGGCGACCGCGTGCCGGGCGGCCGCGCCGGCGGTCCCGCCGGGCGCCGCCGCGCCGACCGCCTCGCCCGCCGCCGCCTGGATGCGGTCGCTGACCGGCGCCGGCAGCCCCGCCGCGGCCAGCCGCCCCGGCAGCACGGCGGTGAAGCGGGCGGTGGCGACCGCGCCGAGCACGGCGATGCCGAGCGCCCCGCCCACCTGCCGGCTGGTGTTGGCGACCGCGGCGGCGACGCCGGCCTGCCCGCCGGGCATCGCCGCCACCGCGGCGGCCACGGCCGGCGAGATCGCCAGCCCGAACCCGGCCCCGAGCATGCACAGCTTCCACCACAGCGCCCCGTACGGGGTGCCGACCTGGATGCCGGTGAGCAGCAGCAGCGCGGCGGCGCCGAGCAGCAGGCCGGCGACCACCGGCAGCCGGTAGCCGTAGCGGCCGGCCAGCCGCCCCGCCAGCGGCGCGGTCACCACCACCGCCAGGGTGTTGGGCAGGGTGCGCAGGCCCGCCTGGAACGGCGACCACCCCTGCACCGCCTGGAAGTAGAGGGTGTTGAAGAACACGAAGCCGAGCAGCGCGAACCCCACCACCAGCGCGACCGCGTTGGCGCTGGAGAAGGCGCGGTCCCTGAACAGGTGCATGGCCAGCATCGGCTCGCGGCGGCGGGCCTCCACCGCCACGAACCCCGCCAGCGCCGCGACCCCGAAGGCCAGCAGGACCAGGATCGCGGGCGAGCCCCAGCCGCGCTGGTTGCCCTCGATCAGCGCGAAGGTGACCGCGCCGAGCCCGACGCCGCCGAGCACCAGCCCCGGCAGGTCCAGGGGGCGGGGGACGGGGTTGCGCGACTCGGCGATGACCCGCCCGGCGACCAGGAACGCCACCACGCCGACCGGCACGTTGACGTAGAACACCCAGCGCCAGCCGAGGGCGTCGGTGAGCAGCCCGCCGAGCACCGGGCCGGCCGCCAGCGCCATCGCCGACACCCCCGACCACAGGCCGATCGCCTGCACCCGCTCCCGCGGGTCGGGGAAGGTCGCGGCCACGATCGCCAGGGTGGTCGGCAGCAGCGCGGCGCCGCCGACCGCCTGCAGGGCGCGCCCGCCGACCAGCGCCGCCAGGCTGGGCGCGAGGCCGCACAGCGCCGAGCTGGCGGTGAACACCACCAGGCCGGCCCGGAACACCCGCCGGCGTCCGAAGCGGTCGCCGAGGGAGCCGGCGGTCAGCAGCAGGCTGGCGAACACCAGCACGTAGGCGTCCAGCACGAGCTGCAGCCCGGCCACCCCGGCGCCGAGGTCGCGCTGGATGCTCGGGATGGCCACGTTCACGATGGTGTTGTCGAGCATCACCATGAACAGGCCGAAGCAGCAGGCTCCCAGGGTCAGCAGCTTGACGGTGCGGTCGGTGGCGAACACGCCCCCATTGTCCGGCAGGTGGTGACCGGCGGCACACCGGTGCGGTGACCGGCGTCACTGCCTGGCCGCCCCCGGGTGGGCGACGATGCAGGATCGCGTGCGGTTCGGACGACGGGGGGATGCATGACCGTGACCGTGATGACGCCCGCGGCACCCCGGCCGGCCGCCCCGACGCTGGCGGTCCACCTCCTCGGCCGGTTCCGCGTCAGCCTCGACGGCGTGGCCGTCGACGACTGGCCCAGCGGGCGGGGACGGTCGCTGTTCAAGTACCTGCTGCTCCACCGCGGCCTGTCGCCGCAGCGGGAGGTCCTGATGGAGGTGTTCTGGCCGGACTCACCGCCGGCGGCGGCCCGCAACAGCCTCAACGTCGCCGTGCACGGGCTGCGCCGCGCCCTGCGCGCCGCCGCCGACGTGCCGGTGGTGGTGCTGCGCGACGGCGCCTACGGCCTGGCCGCGGACCTCGAGCTGTGGGTCGACGTGGACGAGTTCGAGCGCCACGCCGGCGCGGGCCGGCGGCTGGAGGCGGCCGGCGCGGCGGCCGGCGCGATCGCCGAGTACGAGCTGGCCGCCTCGCTGTACCGCGGCGACCTCCTGGCCGACGACCCCTACGAGGACTGGCCGGTGCTGGCCCGCGAGCGCCTGCGCCTGGCCCACCTCGACGTCCTGGACCGGCTCAGCCGCCTGCACTTCGACCAGGGCCGCTACTGGGCGAGCGCGTCGCTGTGCCTGGACCTGCTGGCGCGGGACGCCTGCCGCGAGGACGCCCACCGGCGGCTGATCCGCTGCTACAGCCGGCAGGGCCACCACCACCTGGCCCTGCGGCAGTACCGCGCCTGCGCGGCGGCGCTCCGCGCCGAGCTCGGCGTCGACCCGGCGCCCGCCACCGTCCGGCTCCACCACGCGGTCAGGGGCCACCAGCCGGTCTGAGGCCGACCTCCACACGTCGCGCTCGTGGCTACACCAGGATGAACGGGTTGCTCTGAGCGAACGAGACGACCTGGAAGTTGTTGCTGACGAGCCTGGCGTTGTAGTGGAACGCGCCGACCAGTCCGCCGGGAATCCCGATCCTGTACCTCACGATCCCGACCGACTCGCCGGGACCGGTCTTCACGAAGTCGTTGCCGCTCAGCTTCCACCCGTCCTCGGGGCTCCACTCTTCGTGGAACGGACCGCCCGTCGGGTCCAGGCGGGGCTCGGGCAGGACCGTGTCGTCGTTGATGGCGATGATGGTCAGCGTGTAGTTGGCGCCGCTGTCGCCGAGGATGCTCCCCGCCTCCGCCTGCAGGATCAGGTCGAACCCGGTTGCCACCGGGGAGCTCGCGTTGGGGGTGTTGTCCTCGACGAGGCCATCGGTCCGCGCCGTGAACAGTCGCACGATCCTTGCGTCGTTCCCATTCATGGCTGTCCCCATCGGGCTTGAGCGGGAGCCCGGTCGACGGCGTCGACAAGCTCTCCGCCGGACGCGCCCGTCCTGTGGTGGTCCGCGTGCAGCAGGAACAACGGGCTCTCGACGAAGGAGGCGATCTGGTTGGCGCTCAGCAGGACCGCGTGGTACCGGAACAGGTGGCCCTGCACCGCGGCCAGGTCGTTGAGCGTCACGGTGAAGATCGCCAGCTTGTTCGGCCAGCCGTCGACGCCGTCGAACTGCTCCAACCGCTTCTGCGTGAAGTTGTTGCGCTCGCTGTGCGGGTTGCACCCGGCGGTCACGTCGAACGCCACGATCTCCAGCGAGTACGGTTGCCCCGTCGTGCTGAGCAGGCGTCCCGCCAGCCCCTCGACGGCGACCTCGAACCGGTTGCCGTTGTCCGCCGCCAGCGGAGTCTCACTGGGAACGGCGCCACCGAAGGCTCTGGTCGTCACCCGCACGAGCCTTGCGCTCTGAGCATTCGTCATCGGCGACCTCATGAACCGGCAGTCGTGGCCGGACCCCAGGAGCGCCCGGACCGAGGCCGGGCGCTGCTGGGGTTGCCGTCCCGGACGGCGCGGTCGTCCCTACGGCAGGACGAACAGGTCACTCTGGATGATCGAGATGACCTCGCGGTTGACGGCGAGCAGTTGGGCGGTGTACTGGAAGACATCGCCCCGCGGCAGGTTGGCGGGGAGGGTGATGTCGTACTTCTCCTGCTTGATGAAGTCGACGCCGACGGGCGCCCAGTTGCCGGGGGCGGTGTTCTTGAACTCCTCCGCCTGCGGGTTCGTGAACGGGTTGAGACCGGGCTCGGCGACGCCCTTGGACACGTTGAACGCGGTGATGGAGAGCGTGTAGTCGCCGCCGCTGTCACCGATCGCGCTTCCGGCCTCTGCCCGCAGGAGCAGATCGTAGGTGTTTCCTGCCACACCGCCGGTCTCGTTGGGAGAGTCGTCCTGGGTCTGGCTGCCGTCCACGGCCACGAACAGCTGGGTCAACCTTGCGTCATTGGCATTCATGCTTGCTCCTCCAAGAGGATCCGTTTGGACTTGGGTCGTCGCTTCGGACAGGGAACCGGGCGTGCTTCCGGTGGTCGTCTGGCCGCAGATCACCTCTTTGGGCTCAGGTCACGGGCTGGACATCGCTGGATGCGGTCGTTCCTCCTTCGGGTGAGGTCCTCGGGCCGGCGGGCCGGCACCCGCATGATCGGGGGACGCACTTAATCCGCGGTTAGCCGGCGCTTAATCGGCCGTCCGGCGGCTGCTACACTCCGCGCGGTGCTTCCCCTTCCCGGGGACATTCGTTACGCTCCGGGTGAACGCGTGTTCGATCCGAGGGGAGGCACGTGCTCGTCGAGGACTACGCCGACCGCGTGCGGCTGGCCGCCGGCTACCTGAGCCGGCTGCTCGCCGACGCCGGCAGCCGCGTCGACAACCCCGTCGACGAGCCGGTCGGCCCCGACGACGCCGGCCACCTGGAGCTGGCCGACGACGCCCCGCTGGTCCAGTTCGGCCACGACCCGGCGCCGGGGGTGACCGCCGCGGCGGTCGACGGCGGCTCGGCCTGCCTGCTCAACGGCCGCAGCTTCTGGCTGGTCGCCTACCGCGCCGGGACCGTCTGGCACCGCGACCGGGAGACCTTCGCCGCCGACGTCGACCCGCTGATGCTGCGCGCGCTCACCCAGACCGACGCCAAGGCCGCCTACGCCGAGGCGCTGACGCTGGCCGGGGTGCGGCGCGAGCGGGAGCTGGCCGACCTCGGCGGCGTGGTCGACGTGCTCCGCGAGCTGGCCGAGTGGCGGCGGGCCAGCGAGGCGGTGGCGGCCGCCCGCCCCGGCGACCTGGTGCTGGTCGACGGCAGCCTCCACCCGGGCGCGTTCCTGCCCAAGGGGCTGGTCGAGCCGGTGCACGAGCTGGCCCTTGACCGCGGCGTCGACCTGGTCGGGGTGACCAAGGCGTCCAAGCTGCGCTGGGGCCGCTACGCGCCGCTGGTGCTGCGGGTGCGCCGCCGGGCAGAGCGGGAGCTCGGCGCCGACGCCCGCTGGTACCTGCGGGTGACCGGCGCCGACGACGGCGGGGACGGGTCCTGGCGCTCGGAGGTGTACGTCGCGCGGCTGGCGCGGCGCGGCGCCTACGCCTTCCGGGTCGACGCGGTCCGGGGCCGGCGCGAGCCGGAGGAGCTGTTCGCCGTCCTCGCCGGGCTCTCCGACGACCCCGCCTTCCTCGGCTACCCCTACCCGCTGGCCCGCGTCCACCAGGCCGTCTCCCTCCCCGGCCACCTGCTCGCCGACCTCCGCCGCGACCTGCGGGAGGCGTTCCTGCGCGAGGGGCTGTCCGAGGACGACGTCGACCTGGTGATGCGCGACTTCCACCTGACCTTGAACGCCTGACCACAGGGGACCGACGACATGCCGGACTACAAGGGACGAATCTTCGGCCGCTCCGTGCTGGACGTCCGGTTTCGGGCGTTCTACGGCGAGGACCTGTTCCTCGGCGAGCTGCTGGCCGGCGACGACCCCGAGCGGGACCGCCGCTACCTGTTCCGCGTCACCGACGTCGCCTACGGCTCGGAGTCCTCCGACGAGGGCTGGGCGGAGCGCACCGCCGGCGGGCTCATGGCCATGGACCAGGTCGGCGAGGCCACCACCCTGCGCGACTTCGAGAAGCGCCTCTACAAGGTCGCCAAGGTGATCCCCCTCGGCTACGTCGACGACGCCGGCGGCTTCCACAAGCCCAAGAGCCTGCCGGCCCAGTTCGCCGAGGTGTCGGCCCCGACCGACGCCGACCTGGCGTTCCTGCGCGAGCGGATGGGCGACGTCGAGGTCGGGCGGCTGCGGTCGGGCGAGGACACCATCGACCTGCCGGTCGGCATCCGCGGCGAGACCCTCCCCAGCCACGTCGGCGTCTTCGCCACCACCGGCATGGGCAAGAGCAACCTGATGAAGGTGCTGGCCGGCCAGCTCCTGGCCGCCGGCGGCCGCTACGCGATGCTGCTGTTCGACCCCCACGGCGAGTACCTGGAGGGCGGCACCGCCGGCCGCCGCGGCCTCGCCCACCACCCGTGGGCGGCGGAGCGGCTGCGGGTCTACTCGCCGGGCGCCCGCGCCGGCCAGGCCAGCCTGCTGCGGCTGTCGCTGGCCGAGCTGACCGTCGACGACCTGCGCACCGCGTGGAAGTTCACCGGCCCGCAGTCGGAGGCGCTGGAGAGCGCCTACGCGCTGCTGGGGGACAAGGGGGTGTGGCTGACCCGGCTGGCCGAGGAGGACCCGGAGGTCCTCAAGGACGCCGAGCTCGGCCGCCACGCGCTCGCCACCATCCAGGTGCTCAGCCGCCGCGCCAAGCGGATCGTGCGGCTGCCGCTGATGACCGACGACCCCAGCCAGTCGCTCACCGGCAAGGTCCTGGACGACCTGGCCGGCGGCAAGGTCGTGCTGGTCGACACCTCCGGGCTGGAGGCGGTGGAGGAGACCCTGGTCGCCTCGCTGCTGACCCGCAGCCTGCTGGACGAGCGGGCCGGCCACTACCGCGGCGACCGGGAGCGGTTCGGCCGCCTGCCGCGGACCCTGGTCGCGCTGGAGGAGGCCCAGCGGGTCCTGACCCGGCTGGAGGACGCCGAGTTCAACGTCTTCCCGCGGCTGGCCAGGGAGGGACGCAAGTTCAACGTCGGCCTCTGCGCCGTCTCCCAGCAGCCCAAGCTGATCGACCCGGAGCTGCTCAGCCAGTTCAACACCTATTTCGTGCTCGGCCTGGCCGACGAGCGCGACCGCAACACCCTGCGGGCCTCCTCCAAGCAGGACCTGTCCGACCTCGGCGCCGAGATCCAGACGCTGATGCCGGGCGAGGCGCTGGTCACCAACCCCGAGGCGCCGTTCGCGCTGCCGGCCAGGGTGCACCTGTACGAGGACTGGCTGGCCACGGTGCCGGCGCCCGAGGCGGCCCGCGCCCGCCCCGCCGACGCCATGGCGGGTTTCTTCGACTGATGGCCCGCCTGGTCGCCATCGCCGACGCCCACCTGGGGCGCGCCCACTACCAGGCGGTCGACGAGCACGCGCTGAACCAGCGGGAGGCCGACTTCACCGCCGCCTGGCACCGCGCCGTGCAGGCCGCCCTGGACCTGGACCCGGACGGGGTGCTGCTCCTCGGCGACCTGTTCGACGCGCCGCGGCCCACCTACCGGGCGTTCCGCGAGGGCGCCAAGGGGCTGCGGCGGCTGGCCGAGGCGGCCGTGCCGACCCTGGCCATCTCCGGCAACCACGACACCCCCCGGCTCCGCGAGTCCGGGTCGCCCTACGCGGTGCTGGCCGACGCCTTCCCCGGCCTGCGGTTCGTGTACCGCGGCGGCTACGAGCCGGTCGACCTGCTACCGGGCATGCGCGTCCACGCGGTGCCGCAGTGCAGCGACGACCAGGGGCTCAAGGAGCAGATCGACGCCGCGGCGCAGGGCCGCTCCGCCGACCACCTGAACCTGCTGGTCACCCACGCGGCCGTCACGGTGCTCGCGCGCCGCTACACCTACGGCGACGTCAACGAGCTCGAGGTCGACCTGGCCACCCTGGATGCCGGCTTCGACCGGATCCTGCTCGGCCACTTCCACAACTTCGCCAGGGTCGCGCCCAACGCCTGGTACCCGGGCTCCACCGACACCTTCACCTTCAAGGATCTTCCCCAGGAGGGGGAGCCGCCGGTCAAGGGCGTGCTGAGCCTGGACACCGACTCGGGCAAGGTCGCCCACCACCCGGTCCCGGGCGGCCGCCCGCTGCGCAGCTACCGGCTGGACGCCTTCGACCTGTCGGCGCCCGAGGTCTACGAGGCCGCCGCCGGCCTGGCCGGGCCGGAGGAGACCGCCGGCGCGGTGGTGCGGCTGTTCGTCAACCGCGCCCGGCCGGAGGTCCGCCGCCTGGTCGACCGACGCCAGGTCGCCGAGGTGTTCGCCGGCGCGCTGGTCGTGACCGTCCTGGTGGAGGCCGCCGAGGAGGAGCAGACCGCCCAGCTCGCCGCCCAGCCGGTCGCCAGCCTCGCCGACGAGTGGGACCGCTACCTGGCCAGCGTCCCGATCGAGGGCTACGACCGCGACCGGCTGGCCGGCATGGGCCGCGCCTTCCTGCAGCAGGTCGAGGAGGAGGCGCGCTAGCGGATGCACCTGCGCTCCCTCAGCCTGCGCAACTACCGCGTCTACCGGTCGGTGGACCTGGAGTTCCCCGACGGCCTGGTCGGCATCTACGGCGCCAACGGCGCCGGGAAGTCCACCCTCATCGAATCCCTGCGCTTCGGACTCTATGGGGACTCGCGGACCGACAAGTGGGAGCTGCGCACCGACGGGGTCGGCGAGGACGTCCGCGTCGAGCTGGTCTTCGAGCACGAAGGCAACACCTATGACGTGCGCCGCCGGCTCAAGGGCCGCAACCTCACCCCAGAGGTCGAGGTGTTCCTCAACGGGCAGCTCGCCGCCCAGTCGGTCCGCGAGGCCAACGCC
>Ga0209846_1000057_pt1 | contig 13808 bp, 12 predicted proteins | sample GWRWS3_20_30_FD_187244 | JGI IMG/M metagenome (GOLD analysis project Ga0209846, IMG submission 187244) | Riverbed sediment microbial communities from areas with vegetation nearby in Columbia River, Washington, USA - GW-RW S3_20_30 (SPAdes)... | ecosystem: Environmental > Aquatic > Freshwater >... | reverse complement strand
TCCGACGGGATCGCCGCCCTCGACCCGGACGGCAGCGTGTCGAGCTGGAACCGCGGCTTCGAGGAGATCACCGGCTACCAGGCCGCCGACGTGGTCGGCACCCGGGGCCTGGCCCGGCTGCGCCCCCGCGACGTGGCCGGGCGGGAGGTGCAGCTCGACCACTGGGCCGAGGACCAGGGCACGCTGCCGTCCGTCCTGGAGGTGCTCCGCCCCAACGGGGAGGCGTGCTGGGTCGCCTGCTCGTGGACGCGGGTGCCCGCCGGCGACGGGCGGCCGCGGCGGCTCATCCTCACCTCCCGCGACATCACCAAGGAGCTCGAGCTCAAGCGGGCCGAGAAGACCCTGCGGGACTCGGCCGCCCGCTTCCGGGCGCTGGTGCAGAACTCCTCGCACATGGTGATCGTGCTGGACGCCGGCGGCGGGATCACCTACGCGAGCCCGGCGTTCCGGCGCATGCTCGGCTACCGGGAGGACGCCCGCGCGGGGCAGAACGTCTTCGAGCTGGTCCATCCCGACGACGTGCACGGCGTCAGGGCCCGGTTCGGCGAGCACCTGGCGGGGCTGGCCCACAGCGCCAGCTTCGAGTTCCGCTTCCTGGCCGCCGACGGCTCCTGGCGGCACATGGAGGCGCTCGCCAACAACCTGTTGGACGACCCGGCCGTCGGCGGGGTGGTCTTCAACTGCCGCGACGTGACCGAGCGCAAGCGGGCCGAGGGCCTGCTGGCCGACCAGGCCTACGTGCTGGACCTGATCGCCCGCGACGCCCCGCTCATGGAGATCCTGCACGTGCTCGCCAAGGTGATCGAGTCGGAGGCGAGCGGCGCCCGCTGCGCCGTGCTGCTGCTGGACGAGGGCGCCGAGACCCTCACCGTGGCCGCGGCCCCCAGCCTGGTCGACGTCGGCCTGCACGAGGCCGACAGCCTGGTGGTGGGGCCGCAGGCCGGCGTCAGCGGCACGGCCGCGTTCCGCCGCGAGCCGGTCGTCACCGCCGACGTCGCCCGCGACCCCCTCTGGCGCGACTCCCGGCCGATGGCGCTGGCCAGAGGCATCCGGGCGGCGTGGTCCACGCCCATCATCGCTGCCGACGGCGACCGGGTCCTCGGCGTCCTCACCGTCTACTTCGACGAGCCACGGCGGCCGGGGCCGGCGGAGAGCGGGCTGCTCGAGCTGGCCGCCCACCTCGCCGACATCGCCATCGAGCGCACCCACGCCCAGGCCCAGCTCGCCCACCAGGCCGCCCACGACGCCCTGACCGGCCTGCCGAACCGGGTGTTCTTCCTGGACCGGATCGGGCTGGCGCTCGCCCGCACCCAGCGCAGCCGCTCCTCGGTGGCGGTGCTGTTCCTGGACCTGGACCGGTTCAAGTTCATCAACGACTCCCTCGGCCACGACGCCGGCGACCGGCTGCTGGTCGCGCTCGGCAAGCGCCTCCAGGAGGTCATCCGCCCCGGCGACACCGTGGCCCGCTTCGGCGGCGACGAGTTCACCATCCTCTGCGAGGGCATCGCCGACGAGGCCCACGCGCTGGCCATCGCCGAACGCGTCGCGCAGGTGGCGACGGCGCCGTTCGCGCTCGGCGAGGCCGAGGTGTTCGTGACCATGAGCATCGGCATCGCGCTGGCGTCCGGCGGCCGCGCCCGGCCGGAGTCGCTGGTCGAGAACGCCGACGCCGCCATGTACCGGGCCAAGGCCCGCGGCGGCAACCGGCGCGAGGTGTTCGACCAGGCGATGCGGGCGCGGGCCAAGCGCCGGCTGGCCATGCACAGCTCGCTGTACCGCGCCGTGGAGCGCCGCGAGTTCCGGGTGCTGTACCAGCCGATCCACGCCCTCGGCAGCGGCCGGCCGCTGGGCGCGGAGGCGCTGGTCCGCTGGGAGCACCCCGACCGCGGGCTGATCGAGCCGGGGGAGTTCATCGCCCTTGCCGAGGAGACCGGCCTGATCGTGCCCATCGGCACCCAGGTGCTGCGGGAGGCCTGCCGGCAGGCGCGGGCGTGGGCGGTGACCGGCTCGCGCATGGGGATCAAGGTGAACCTGTCCGGCCGCCAGTTCGCCCACCCCAACCTCGCCGAGGTGGTGGCCGAGATCCTCGCCGAGACCGGCATCGACCCGGCCACCGTGTACCTGGAGATCACCGAGACGGTGCTGATGGAGGACGTCGAGTCGACCAGCACCGCCCTTGCCGAGCTGAAGAACCTCGGGGTCAGCCTGACCGTCGACGACTTCGGCACCGGCTACTCGTCGCTGGCCTACCTCAAGCGCTTCCCGGTCGACGAGCTCAAGGTCGACCGGGCGTTCGTGGCCGGGCTGCTGACCGACCAGGAGGACTCGGCGATCGTCACCGCCGTCATCAACCTGGCCCACACCCTCGGGCTGAACGCGGTCGCCGAAGGGGTGGAGACCGCCGAGCAGCTCACCCGCCTGCGCGAGCTCGGCTGCGACATCGGCCAGGGCTACTACTTCGGGCGGCCCCTGCCGGCCGACGCGATGGCCTCGCGGCTGGGCCTGGCGGCCGTGCCGTCCTCGTAGCGGCCGAGCTCAGCGCGACACGCTCGCCAGGCGGGCGAACACCACCAGGTTGTCGCGGTAGCTGCCGCGGGCCCGGTCGAAGTCGCCGCCGCAGGTCACCAGGCGGAGGGCGGCCCAGGGGGCCGGGCCGAACACCTCGGCGGTCGGGAAGGTCGCCTTGGGGAAGCTGCGCGCCTGCTCGACCACGAACCGGAGGCGGGCGCCGTCGGCCCGCTCGACCTGGACGGTGTCGCCGGGGCGCAGCTCGCGCAGGCGGAAGAACACCGCGGGGCCGGTCCTGGAGTCGACGTGCCCGGCGACCACCGCCGGGCCGACCTCACCGGGCGTCGGCCCCTCGGCGAACCAGCCGGCGCGGGCGAAGTCGACCGGGACCTGCATGCTGCCGTCGCGCTCGCGGCCGAGGCGGACCAGCGAGGTGGCCACCCGGATGGCCGGGATGGTGAGCCGGACCGGTGGGGACGCCGGCCCGGGGACGGTCACCTGGCGGGGCGCGTCGGCCACCTCGAACCCGGGCGCCTCCGGCGGCGTGGCCGGCACGTCGACCCCCGGCAACGGCCCGGCGGGGTCGGCCGGGCCGGCGGGGGCCGGCCCCGGCGCGATCGCCCCTGCGCCGGGGCCGGACGGCTGCGCGGACGGGACCGCGCAGCTCCCGAGGGCGAGGAGCAGGGCCAGCGCCCCCAGGGCCTTCAGGACCCGACCCGGCCGGACGGGCGGCGGGGCGGGCGTGCGGCGGGCGGCTGCCATCGGTCAGGCGCGGACGCGACGGCGGGTGGACACGGCCAGCAGACCGGCGCCGGCGGCGACGGCCAGGACCAGGAGGAGTACCGGGGCGGCCGGCGCGCGGGAGGAGGGCGCTGTGCCGCCCGCCCCGGTACGGATTCCGCCACTCGGCGCCACCCGGGTCCCGGTGGCGTCGCCGAAGGCGAACAGCTCTCGTGGCTTGCCGGCCCCGCCGAGCAGCGCCACCGAGGTGACCGTGCCCTGCCTGACGGCGACGTTGCCCTTGACCAGCACGGCCTCGGCGCCGGTGCGGCGGACCTCGACCTTGTAGTTGCCGGAGGCAAGCTGGGCGTAGCGGGTGGGCTGCGGGAAGGAGACCCCCGAGGAGAGGGTCCGGCCGCCGGCGAGGGCGATGTCGACCTGGGGCAGGTCGATCGCGGCGTCGAGGAAGCGGACCTTGGCCTTGCCTGGCGCCGAGGGGGACATGTCGTCGCGGAACAGCACGCCGCGAAGCTGGGCCTTGCGGCCGACCGCGGCGACCGTGTACGCCTTGCCGGCCTCCAGCTTGCCCGTGACCCGGATCGCCGGGGTCGACTCGGGCGTGGCGCCGGCCGGCCGCACCTCGTAGGTGAACGGCCCGGCGGCCACCTTCCAGTAGGCGGAGACGCCCTTGTAGAAGACGTTGGGGAAGAGCTGCTTGCGGTTCAGGCTCACCATGTAGACGTCGACGTACGAGGCGTCGGGTGAGAAGTGGGCGATGCGGATCATCGCCTGGTCGCCGGGCGCTGCCTGCGCCGGCGCGGCCAGGCGGGGCATGCCGAGGACGCAGACGGCCAGGGCGACGGTCAGGAACGCTCTCAGGAAACCTCGCACAGGCTCCTCCTCCTGTCGGGGGCTCTCATCCCACGTTCGGGCGGGCGGTCCGAGCGGTCGGCCCGTGGCGGCGTAGTTCCGCTACGGCAAACGGCTGACTTCTCTCCTACGCCCCCATCCGCCGGCGCCGCTGGGCCGAACCCCCGACGAAGCGAGCCGACGATCGTCCCCCCGGGAGGAACCATGCCCCCAGCCCGACGGAGCGAGCAGCTCGGCGCCCGCGCCCGCCGGCTCGGCCGGACGGTCACGGTCGCCGCGCTCGCCGCGATCCTGCTCGCCGCGCCTGCCTCCGCGGCCCCCGCCGACCCCGGCGGCGCCGGTGTCGGCCCCTGGGTGGCCGGTCCCGCCACGCCGCAAGACGCGCGGCTCGGGCCTGGGGCGCCTACCGGTCTGGGCGCCCCAGCCCGCGCGGCCGCGCCGGCCGCCGAGCGCAAGGCCAAGGCCGTGCCGGCGGGGGACCTCTCCGCCATGCGGGCCGAGGCGACCCGCCTGCGGACCAAGCTCGACGCCCAGAACAAGCGCCTGGAGGTGCTGGCCGAGGAGCTGGAGGAGGCCTACGCCCGCGGCGTGAAGCTGCTCGCCGACGCCTCCCGCCTGGACGCCCGCCGCCGGGCCGCGGTGCGCGAGCTGGCCGCCGCCCAGAACGAGCTCAACGAGCGCGCCCGCAGCGCCTACATCGCCGGGCCCGGCTACTACGTCTCCGGGTTCATCGGCGCCGCCGACCCGGCCGACGCCCTCGCCCGCCTGCCGCTGCAGCGCGCCCTCCTCGACGACGACCTCGCCCTGGTGGAGCGCGTCGAGCGGGCCAAGGCCAAGCTCGACGACACCCGCGCGAAGCTCTCGGCCCGCCTGGTCGAGCAGGCGCAGGCGGCGGCGGGCCTGGACGCCAAGCGGGTGGAGGCGGAGCAGCTCGCCGACGAGATCGGCGGCGAGCTGCGCACCATGGACCGGCGGGTCGGTGCCCTCATCGAGGAGCAGCGCCGCCGCGAGGAGGCCCGGCAGCGCGCCTCGTTCGCCCGCTTCATGGACGCCGCCCGCGCCAAGGGCCTGGCGACCGCGCAGGACGGGCGCGCGTCCGCGGCGGCCCAGAAGGCGGTCCAGGTCGCGCTGGCTCAGATGGGCGCGCCGTACCAATGGGGCGCCGAGGGGCCGAGCGAGTTCGACTGCTCGGGGCTGACCAGCTTCGCCTACGCCAAGGCCGGGGTGACCATCCCGCGCGTCTCCCGCGCCCAGTTCGCCGCCTACGCCGGCAACCGGTTCGTCGACCGCATGCAGCTCGTCGCCGGCGACCTGGTGTTCTTCGCCGACAACCCGCGCGACCCGAGCACCATCCACCACGTCGGCATGTACGTCGGCCGCGGGCTGATGGTGGAGGCGCCCTACACCGGCGCGGTCGTGCGCAGCTCGTCGATCTGGCGCAGCAGCTACGCCGGCGCCGTCCGCCCGGCGCCCTAGGCTCCTCGCTCCGGGCCCGGCGCCCGCCCGAGCTCCGCCACCCGCCGCTCGAGCAGGCGCCGCTCGGCGTCGTCGTGGACCAGCGCCAGCGCTCTGCGGTACGCCTCGCGGGCCTCCTCGGTCCGGCCGAGGCGCCGCAGCAGCTCGCCCCGCGTCGAGTGCAGGTAGCGGTAGTCGTCGAGATCGAGGCGGTCGACGATGCCGAGCCCCGCCTCGGGCCCCTCCGACTCGGCGACCGCGACGGCTCGGCTCAGCTCCACGACCGGCGAGCCGGTGAGGCGGGAGAGCTCGCCGTAGAGGGCGGCGATCTGCGGCCAGTCGCGCGGCTCGTCGGCATGCAGGGACGCGATCGCCGCCTGCAGGACGTGTGGACCGCGTCCGTGCAGGGCCAGGGCCCGGTCCAGCACCGCCCGCCCGGCGGCGATCTGGGCCGGGTCCCACAGCGAGCGGTCCTGGTCGGCGAGCAGCACCAGGTCGCCGCCCTGGAACCGCGCCTCGCGGCGGGCATCCAGCAGCAGCATCATCGCCAACAGACCGTGCACCTCCGGCTCGTCGGGCATCAGCTCGGCCAGCGCTCGCCCGAGCAGGAGCGCCTCGGCCGCGAGCTCGCCTCGGCCACCGTAGCCCTCGTTGAAGATCAGGTAGACGACCGCGAGCACGGCGACGAGCCGATCCGGCAGCAGATGGTCGGGAGGCACGCGGAACGGGATCCCCGCCGACTTGATCTTGCGCTTCGCGCGCACCAGCCGCTGGGCCATGGTCGGCTCGGGGACCAGGAAGGCGCGCGCGATCTCGCCGGTGGTCATGCCGCCGAGCGTCCGAAGGGTGAGCGCGACCTGCGCGTCGGTGGCCAGTGCCGGATGACAGCAGGTGAAGATGAGCTCGAGTCGCTCGTCGGGAAACGCCGTCGGGTCCATCGTGTCCTCCGCTGCCTCCGGCACCTGGAGCAGGCGGGTCTTCGCGGCCAGGGTGCGATCGCGGCGGATGCGGTTGATGGCCCGGTTGCGCGCCGTGGTCACCAGCCAGGCGCCCGGGTTCGTGGGGGGCCCGTCTCGAGGCCAGCGCTCCGCGGCGATCGCGAAGGCCTCCTGCGCGGCTTCCTCGGCGAGATCGAAGTCGCCGAGGAAGCCGATCAGCGCGGCGAGGACACGTCCCCACTGGTCGCGGAAGACCTGCTCGAGGGTCGCTACCACTCCACGACCGGGCGCACCTCGACCGCGCCGCCCAGGCGTGCCGCCGGGATCCGCGAGGCCAGCTCGATCGCGGCGTCGAGGTCGTCGGCCTCGAACAGCAGGTAGCCGCCGATGGCCTCCTTGATCTCGACGAAGGGGCCGTCGGTGGTCAGCGTCTTGCCGTCCTTCACCCGGACGGTGGTCGCCGTCTCGGGAACATCCAGCCCGACGCCGGGGGTGACGCCCGGGGTCTGGTTGATCGCCTGGTAGTCGGCGTAGACGGCCTTCTGCTCGTCCTCGGAGAGCTTCGCCCACGCCTCCGGAGACGCCGGCGTCGGCGTGTCGCCCTGGTGGATCAGCAGCATGTACTTCATGGCTCCCTCCTTCTCTCGGGATGGACACCCATGAGACAAACGAGGAGGGTCGAAATCGACAGCCCCACCGAAAAGTTTGACGGCCCGGCTCCGAGTCGCCCCTCAGGCACCCATTCTGGGGCCAGGGGCGCCGACCAGCACGGCGGCGTCGATCAGCTCGACCAGCCGCTCGGCCGGCGGGTCGCCGGGCACCTCCACCCGGACGTAGCGGACCGTGCGACCCTCGCCGCTGAGCAGGCCGTGCGGGTCGTCGAGCAGCACCCCACGCTCGAAGCCGAGCAGCACGTCGTCGGCGCGCGGGAACACCGCGCAGAGGTAGCCCGCCTCCGGGTGGTGGTAGCCGAGCCCGTGCCAGCCGCGGTACACGACCTCGCGCGCGTCGGGCAGGGCGTCGAGCACGACCTGGCGCAACCAGGCGGCCGCGGCGGCGACCTGCGGGGTGTGCTCGGCGAGCAGCGCGGTCCGCTCGCGCTCGGGAGCCGGGCCGCCGCTGGCGCCACGCCCGCGTCCGCTGGTCCTCATGCCGCCTCCCCCTCGCCGGATCGGTCCGGGCGAGCGTACGCGCCAGGGGCGACAACGCCGCGGGGCTCTCCACAGCGGAGAGCCCCGGCGACCGGTGCGGTTGGATCAGAGGGCGTCGACGTTGAGGAGCCGCTCCTTGGTCGGGTCGGGGTCGTCGGCGTCGCTCCAGTTCAGGTTGCTGGCGTTCTGCAGGGCGGTCTTGACCTGGGCAGGGGTGGCGCCGGGGTTGTTGGACTTGTAGAGGGCGGCCGCGCCGGCCACGTGCGGGCTCGCCATCGAGGTGCCGCTGAAGGTGGTGTAGCCGCTGCCCAGGTAGGTCGAGAGGATGCAGACCCCCGGGGCGATGAGGTCGATGTCCGCGCCGAAGTTGGAGAAGTTGGCGAAGGTGTCGTCCTCGTCGGCGCGGCAGGTCGCCGCCGCGCCCCCGCCGGGCTGGCCGTTGAAGTCGGCAAGGGCCGAGACGGTGATCACCTGGGAGTAGGTGGCCGGCACGAAGGTGTTGGCGTCGGCGGCGGAGTTCCCGGCCGCCACGGCGTAGGTCACGCCGGCCTGCACGGAGCGGCAGATCGCCGGGTGCATCGGGTCGAAGCCGGAGTTGCAGCCGGAGAACGCGCCGAAGAAGCTGGTGCCGCCGAGGCTCATGTTGGCGACCTCGATGGTGCCGGCGTTGGCGGTCACCCAGTCGATGCCGCAGATGATCTGCGAGGTGGTCCCGGAGCCGGCGGCGTTCAGGACCTTGACGGCCCAGACGCGCGCCCCCGGTGCCACGCCGACCACGCCGTCGCCGTTGTCCCTGGCGGCGGCGGTACCGGCGACGTGGGTCCCGTGGCCGTGGTCGTCCTGGGCCTGGGCGCCCGGCGTGACGCAGTTGGTGCCGTTGCGTGCGTTCAGGTCGGGGTGGTTGAGCTGGATGCCGGTGTCGATGATGGCGATGTCGACGTTGACCTCGCCGCTGCCGTTGCCGGACTGGGCGCTGGACAGCTCACCGTCGATCCGGTCGATGCCGGTCGGCATCGTCTGGACGAAGGCGTGCACCGGCAGGTCCGGCGCGACCGCGGCGACGTTCGGGTCGGCCCTCAGCGCGGCCACCCGATCGGAGGAGAGCGTGGCGCTGTAGCCCTTCAGCGCGTGCCGGTAGACATGGCCGACCCTGGCCCCGAACCGGTCGGCGTGCGCCCTCGCCACCGCGCTCGGGCTGGCGGCGCCCTTGAGGACGACGATGTAGCTGCCCGTGCTGCCGCTCGGCGCGGCCGCGGCGCTGGGCATGGCGGCAATGACCGAGACGAGCAGCGCGGCGAGCATGCCCCCGACGACGAGCCTCCGCCTCATGGCACTCCTCCTTTGGAGCAGACGTACGAACAGGTAGTTAATTCCTAATTCCGGCATTCCCAAACATGGCCTTCGGTATGATCGACGCCGTCCGCCCCTGTAGCTCAACGGATAGAGCAGCTGTCTTCTAAACAGCAGGCTGCAGGTTCGAGTCCTGCCAGGGGCGCCACAGAACACCAGGCCGGCTACAGCAGCCAGCTCGAGGAGTTCCAGGCCGCGCTAGTGCTGTGGCGCCGCCAGGAGCACCGCATCGGCAGCGGCACCCGCTCCCGCAACCTTCTGGCCGCCGCCTGCCCGTGCGGCCGCCGCATCCGGGTCGCCAAGGCCACGCTGGCCGAGGCGCCGATCCTCTGCGGCCTCTGCGAGGAACCCTTCGAGCCCGCAGACCACGACGAAGCCAGCAATTGACGCTTATTGAGTTTCACAGATGAAGGTGACACGCCGTCGAGGCCGCTACCTGCAAGTTTGCCCGCCGCTGGCGTCACTTCAACTCTGAAAAGTCAATAGCGTCAACAGGAGACGACCTGGCCCCCGGACCGCCGCGTCCGGAGCCAGGTCCTGTCCAGGACACCCCAAGGAGCCCCGCATGGCTGCCCGTGCTGCCCAAGACCGCGACCGCATCGACCGTGCCATCCACCACGCGAGCTGGCTGGGTGCGTTCGCCATGTTCGGCGACGGCGCCGCGCTCAGCTTCAACGTCCTCCACTCGATCGCCCAAGGCCTCAGGCCTCAGTCCCGTCCTGGCCTGGCTGTGGCCGCTCGGCTTCGAGACCTTCATGGCGGTGGCCGCCGTGGCGGTCCTAGCCGAACAGCGCAGCCGACCCGGAAGGACGCCCTGGTATCCGTGGGTGCTGACCGCGCTGGCCGCGGGTAGCTCGATCGCGCTGAACTTCGGCCACCCCTACATCCCCCTTGATCCACCACCACGGCTGCTGGTGGCCTGCGTCTACGGCGTGCCGCCGGTCACCGCCCCGTTCGCGTGGCACCTGTTCCTGCTGCGGCTGGCCCACCGCCGCCATCAGGACGGCCACCAGGACACCCAGGACACCACCGTCCCGAGTGGCCAGCAGGACCAGTCCGCCGCGGTGGTCGAGGCCGCCAGCGCCAGCTCGGCTCATGGCGGGCAGGACAGCGAACCGTCCCGCGCTCTGGTGCGAGTCCTGCTCGCTGGCGAGACACCGGATCGGCCGGTGTCCTGGCAGGACGTAGCCGGCCACACCGGACTGTCCCGTAGTCGCGCCTACGCGCTGCTGCGCGAGGAACGCGCCCGTCTGGCCGCCGGCAACGGTCACCAACCCACCCTCGACCTTGCGCACAGGGCGCCATGACCGCGCCGCGCCAACGCGAGAAGGAGCACCGCTATGCGGGTTCGTCTGCGCGTCTTTACCCCTGGAGCTCGGGTTCGGGTCCGCCGGCCCGGCCGCGGTGAGCGTGGCTTGTGGGTGGTCGGTGACCGGCTGGTTGGCTCCGGCCTCCAGGATCCCGCTTACGAGCTGCGCCATCAGCGCAGCGGCCGGGCGCGCATCCTGCGCCGCTCGCGGCTCCGCCTGACCCGCACGACCAGCAGCAGGAGGTGACCCGAATGCCCGACCCTCGCCAGCTCAACGACCAGGAGGCAACCCGTCGCCGCCATGTGTGGCTGGACGGCCGCCACCGCTGGAACCGCGACCTGGTCGTGGTCCTGCTGCGGTATGCACCCGAGGTTGACATCGCCCGCGCCCTGGACCAGCTCGCCCACGGTGAGCTGCAACACCTCGCCCGCCTGCTCGCGGCTGCCACCGACCTCCACAAGGTCGCCCGCCGCATCGCCATCGACCTCCAGGAGCACCTGGACGGCCGCCAGGCCGCCACGCGGCCCACCAAGCCCCTCCGCGGTGGCCCGGCGCGCCCATGACTTGGGCGGCGCTTGAGCTGCCCGGCCGCCAAGGCCCCTCGACTCCGAGGGGCCTTTTGTTGTGCGCGCTTCGGTGGCGGCGCTCCCACCGCGCCCGAGGTGGGGGGTGCCGGGGGGAGGACCCTCCCGCCGGTGTACTGGCCACACGGGTCGCCGCGAGTGTGGTGGCGCAGGTCGGGCGCGATGCCCCCGGTCAAGCGCGATGGGACGGCCGGACTCGTTGGCTGAATGGCTCGGTCGCCGCCGAAGGCGGCACCACCTCTTGCCACTCTGGGTGGTATCGCATGAGCGGCGCCATTGACCTGAACTCTGTGGCCGAAGAGTTACGTCGGACGGTTGCTCAGTGAGTGCGCCCCACCGCTCCGCCGACCCACTCCCGTTGATTCCCGCCAGCTAGACCCACAGCAGGCGCTACACGTCAGCGCGCTCCGAGCGTCGCGAACCCTGCCGGCTGATGTCGCCGCAATCCTGTTGAGACGGGGGACTTCCCGAGCCCTTCTCCGGCGCCTATCCTTACCGCGTGCCATCTCTGTCCATCGCCGACAGTCCGTCCGGGTAACCCTAGCCGCCGCAACGACAGGAGGTAGCTCCAACAGCAACGCAGCGCATCGCTCGCTGGCTACGATCGTCACCAAGCCGGAGTCGGTTCTGCCGGATCACCTCGGCAGACCGGTTGGAAGGAGTAGCGATGAGGCGTTGTCATCGCGCGCTACCGATCCTGGTGGCCATCACGGCCTTGGTGGCGCTACAGGCGCTGCCCGCCTCCGCCCACGGCTACACCCAGCTGAAGCTTGGCGTGGATACCGCACGCCACGTGAGGCTGGCCGTCAGCCTCAAGTACGACGCTAACACTGGCAACTACCGCGCAGAATGCTCCGCCGCCAATGACGGCGGTAGCCATGACCACAGCCACAGGATCACCGCCTGCCAGCTCCGCGACTACACCACCGGCCAGACGTTCATGGGAGGGTGTGGGACCAACGGTGGCTACGGTCCCTGCGGCTATTCGATGCAGGCGCAGCACTGGCACACACAATGGATATATGTCTACTGCAACGCCCCCGTCAATGTCATCGAGGCGGTTGGCGGCTTCGATGTCGTTGGCCACTCACACGCCACGGTCTACTCGGGTCGCTACAACGTCCCGATCACCTGCTAGGCAGGCCAAGAGGCCGGCCAGCCTTTCCTCGATAGGCGATTGAGCAGCGGGGACAGCCGCCCGCGCTGTTGCATCTGGTCAGTCCGCGGCGTGCTGAAGTCGTGATGGTGGTCTGGTGTCAGATCGCCAGCGCGAGTTCAGCGAACGCGACCGACAGCCGGCGGTTCACCGGCTCCTCGACTGCCAGCTCGTAGTGCCCTCGACGGATGTTCTGGACGAAGGCATGCCCGGCGATCATGACCCTGGCGCTGCGGTCCTGCTTGAGGCCACGCATCGACCGCAGCCTCGCCTTGAGTCGGCCGTGGTCGGCCTCGACCCGGTTGTTGGCGTACCGGTCGGTGCGATGCCAGGCCGCCGGCAGCAGCTCCTCCAGCACCAGCGGGTAGGTCGGGGCCCGGTCGGTCACGACCTCGCTGGGCGTGAGCTTGGTGGTGTCGATGGCCCGCTTGAAGAACCGGCGGGCGGCGCTCGCATCCCGCCGCGGCGAGACATACACGTCGAGGACCTGCCCAAACTGATCGATGGCACGGTAGACATACCGCCAGCGGCCAGCGACCCTGACATACGTCTCGTCAACGAACCAGCGCCCGCCGGCCCGGTGCCGGCAGGGCCGGGCGGCCTCGGCCATCAGCGGCGTGAACCGCAGCACCCAGCGGTAGACGGTCACGTGGTCGACCTCGACGCCGCGCTCGGCCAGCAGCTCCTCGACGTCCCAGTAGGAGAGGCCGAAGCGCAGATACCAGCGGACCGCTACGACAATGACATCGGCTGGGAAGCAGAAGCCGGCGAAGGCAGACCGAGCGCTAGAAACGGGATCAGGGCGGCGAGGACTCATGCTGGCAGTCTGCCTGCTCGGGTCCGCTCATTGCAGATGCAACAGCGCCGACGAAGGTGCTTCCCATGCTTTCGCACATACCGAGAGGATCGGTGGCCATCCTTGTGCTGACGAAGGCGCTCCGTCGGCGGCACCACGCTCTGGCCGACGTACAGGGAGGGATACCTGGGGTCGCGACGGGGACCCACCGCGTCGTCCAGCTCGACCACGTAGATGTAGTAGCGGCGCGGCGCTGCTCCTGGTTGGGCTGCGCGTGATCGAGGAGCCGGGCGATCCATCATCTTCGGCAAGGGTCCGCCTCGCAGGTCCGCTCGTCGAGCCCGTCGAGCCAATCGGGCAGGACCCGCACGGACAGGGTCGATGTTGCCGACCTGAAGGGGAGACCATCTCCTGCCTTGGACCAGTCCGAGCGCCTTGGCGTCGGGCACCACGGCAACCCCTTGTTCGTCTAGGGCCTCCGCGACAACCCAACAGCCGTCCGCAAGACGCTAGAGCGTTCCGTGGGAGGGCACACTCTTACTTCCTGACCCACACGCAGAGCCGCGCCGGACACCTCGTCCAGCCTCGGGCAGGAACGTTCGGGACACGCCGCCTAGATCCCAACACCTACCGTGTCGCCCCGCCAACGACCGGCCACGTGCGAACGTTGAGGAGGAAGGATGATCGCTCGAATCTGGAAGGGCGCCGTCCGCAAGCAAGACGGTGACGCCTACGCCAAGTACATGCAACAAACCGGCGTGGCCGGCTATGCGAAGACTCCCGGCAACCGCGGCGTCTGGATGCTTCGGCGCAATGTCGATGACCGGACCGAGTTCATGATGTTCACGCTCTGGGACTCGCTGGAGGCCGTCAAGGCCTTCGCGGGCGACGACTACGAGACCGCCGTGTTCTACCCCCAGGACGAGCGGTTCCTGGTCCAGCGCGATCGTACGGCCGCCCACTACGAGGT
>Ga0209846_1000055_pt1 | contig 13868 bp, 15 predicted proteins | sample GWRWS3_20_30_FD_187244 | JGI IMG/M metagenome (GOLD analysis project Ga0209846, IMG submission 187244) | Riverbed sediment microbial communities from areas with vegetation nearby in Columbia River, Washington, USA - GW-RW S3_20_30 (SPAdes)... | ecosystem: Environmental > Aquatic > Freshwater >... | reverse complement strand
CAGCGGGCACGATGGCGCCAATCCATTGACATCCTCACTTTCCGGTGCAAGCCCTGGGGGAAGGGCAAGAGCGGCGTGAGTCTAGGACAGCGAACCGGGCTTGGGAAGCACCAAATTCGCGCTTGAGCGGAAGAATCAGCACCAACTGCCTCTGCAGACGCCAGCGCTTGAGCTGCTGGCGGGGACGAGTCCACTGGTCGATACCCGTTCCCGCCGGTCTGAAACAGCGAGACCATAATAAGAAATAGCGATATCACTCCGCAGAATTACGCACACGCCCGGCCGGCGCGATCACCGTGAGCGCCGCCCGCTGGCAGCCGATCGCCACGCTGGTGCGGTCGCCGAGGTACTCCCCGTCGAGCTGGAACGGCAGCGGCACGTCGGACTCGATGGTGAAGGCGTCCTCGTCGTGCAGCACCGGCAGGCCCGGGTAGGACGGCCGCGAGCGGGGCGAGAGCATGCCGGTGAGCGCGCGCACCAGCGGCCGCGTCGCCATCGTCTGTGCCACCAGCAGGTCGAGCCCGCCCTCCCAGGTCGCCTGCGGCGTCGGCCGGAACGGGCGCCGCCCCAGGAAGGTGAACGGGTCGCCGTTGCCGACCAGGGCGAAGAACCCGCGCAGCACCGGCCGGCCGCCGCCGAGGTGGACGGTGAGGTGGGGGCGGCCGCGGTCGTAGTCGACCAGGAAGGTCTTGAGGCCGGCGGCCACGTAGGCCCGGTCGCCGTAGAGCTGCTTGGCGCGCTGGCGGCGCTCGACCTCGCGGACGATCGCGCCGTCGAGGCCGAGGCCGGCGTTGAGGGCGAAGCGGCGCCCGTCGGCGGTGCCAAGCGTCAGCCGCCGCCGCCCGCCAGACGCCAGCAGCTCGAGCAGGCGCTCGGCGGCGCGGTCGGGGTCGGCGGGCAGCCCCAGGCCGCGGGCGACCACGTTGGCCCGGCCGCCGCCCAGCAGGCCGAGCATCGTCGCCGAGTCGCCCAGCCCGTTGACCACCTCGTTGACGGTGCCGTCGCCGCCGAGCACGGCGGCGACCTCGGCCCCGTCGGCCACCGCCCGGCGGGTCAGCACGGTCGCCTGCCCGGGATGGGTGGTCTGGAGGACCTCCACCTTGTGCGCCGCGCCCAGGACCGCGGCGACGCGGTCGCGCTGCCGACCGCTGAACCGGCTGGCGTGCGGGTTGGCGATCAGCACCACCCGCATCCCGCTACTCGGTCTCCTCGTCGGCGAGCAATCCCGCCCGCAAGGCGGCCAGGGTGCGGTTCAGCAGGCGCGAGACGTGCATCTGGGAGATGTCCAGCCGGGCGGCGATCTGCGACTGGGTCATGCCGCCGAAGAACCGCAGGTACAGGATGCGCCGCTCGCGCTCGGGCAGCCCGGCGATCAGCGGCCCGAGAGCGGCCCGGTACTCCAGCGCCTCCAGGCTCTCGTCCTCGACGCCGATGTGCTCGCTGACCGAGGGCATGTCGTCGCCACCGGCCGGCGCGTCCAGGGAGACCACCGCGTAGGCGTTGGAGGTGTCGAGGCCCTCGAGCACCTCCTCCTCGGTCAGGTGCACCTTGGCGGCGATCTCGGCGATGGTCGGGGAGCGCCCGATCTCCTGGGAGAGCTCGGCCACCACCTTGTTGAGCGACAGGTTCAGCTCCTGGAGGCGCCGCGGCACCCGCACCGCCCAGCCCTTGTCCCGGAAGTGGCGCTTGAGCTCGCCGACGATCGTGGGGGTGGCGTAGGTGGAGAACTCCACCTCGCGGCCCAGGTCGAAGCGGTCGATGGCCTTCAGCAGCCCGATGGTGCCGACCTGCACGAGGTCTTCGAGGGGCTCGCCGCGGTTGCGGAAGCGCCGGGCGAGGTACTCGACCAACGGCAGGTGGACCCCCACCAGCTCCTCGCGCAGGGCGGGGTCGCGGTCCTCGACGAAGCGGCGGAACAGGTCCTTGGCGTAGGCGCGGTCCACCCCCCGGCCGGCCAGGGCCGCTCCCTCCAGGACGCCGGTGACCATGTCGTCGGCCTCGTTGGCGCTCACGCCCGGCCGCCAACCTTGCGGAAGCTCAGCGCCAGGCGGTCGGACTCGGCCTGCTCGCTGACCTCGTCGGTGATGGCGGTCAGGATCTGCCAGGCGAAGGTGTCCTTGGCGAGCGGGTCGCCGCGGTCCGGCGCCTCGATCGAGACGTCCACCCGCAGCTCGGTGTCGGCCAGGTGGTAGTCGACCCGCAGGGTGGTCGCGCTGCCGCGCCTGGCCAGCAACTGGGTGCACGCCTCGTCCACGGCGATGCGGAGGTCGTCGATCTCCTCGTAGGTGAACTGGAGCTGCGCGGCCAGGCCGGTCGCGGCCGCCCGCGCCACGGAGAGGTAGGCGCCGGAGGCGGGGATCTCGAGATGCACGGTGGAGGTGGGCATGGTGGCTCTCTGTGTCGCTGCGGGCGCGGGTTTCATCCAACCGTGCCCCGCGCTGGTCGCGCAACCAGCCTATGCCTGTGGCCGGGCGACCCACAGGACCCGGCCGCGGGCGGGCTCGGCCCCGATCGCCGGCCACATGGGCCGCCGCTCCAGCAGCCGCAGGCCCGCCGCGGCCATCAGCGCCTCGATCTGGCGGTCGTCGTAGAAGCGCTGCCGGTAGGTCTCGGTCTCCTCGACGCCGTCGAGCGACCAGCGCAGGCGCTCGGCCACCAGGTCGCCGTCCAGCTCGTAGCTGGCGTCGAGCTGCAGGCCGTCCCGGTCGAGGTGGCGGCCGGGCTCCCAGCCGTCGTAGAGGAACCGGGCCGAGAGCGGCTCGACCACCACCGTGCCGCCGGCCGCCGTCACCCGCCCGAGGTGCCCGAGCGCCGCCGCCGTCTCGGCGGGCTCCAGCAGGTAGTTGAGGCTGGCGTTGAGGCAGAGGACCAGGTCGGCGCAGCCGTCGCGCAGCGGCACCGCGCGCAGGTCGCCGAGCGCCAGGGCCACCCGGTCGCCGCCGGCGCGGCATTTGGCCGCCGCCCGCTGCAGCATCGCCGGCGAGAGGTCGAAGCCGGCGACCCGGTAGCCGCGCCTGGCCAGCTCCACGGCCGCGTTGGCGGTGCCGCAGGCGGCCACCAGCACCCGGCCGACGTCGGTGCCGTGGGCGGCGGCCGCCGCCAGGCACAGGTCCACGAAGCGGTGGTAGGGGGCCGCGCTCCAGACCAGGTCGTAGACGCGGGCGTAGCGCCGGTAGGCACCCGTGCCGCCGGCCCCGGTGGTGGGAGGCACGCAGTCTCCTGGGGACACAGATCCGAACGTGCGGTAGTGCGAAGTTAGCTCATTCGGCGTAGTCCTCACAAGGAGCGCCGACCGTCCGGGAGTAGACTGGGCCGCCATGACGAACGGGCGCCCTCTGGATCGGGCGCGCACCACCAGGCAGCGAACCGCGGTGCTCGCCGCGCTGCGCCGCGCCCCAGAGCCGGTGTCGGCCCAGGACCTCCACGCCGAGCTCGGCCGGACGGTGGGGCTCGCGACCGTCTACCGGACGCTCCAGGGGCTGGTGGACACAGGCCAGGTGGACGTGTTCCGCCGCGACACCGGCGAGGCGCTGTTCCGGCTCTGCAACCCCGTGCACCACCATCACCTGGTCTGCCAGCGCTGCGGCCGGGTCGAGGAAATCGACGCGTGCGAGGTCGAGCCGTGGGCGGCCCGGGTCGGCCGGCGCCGTGGTTTCTCGGTCACCGGCCACCAGGCGGACGTATTCGGGGTGTGCGCCGGCTGCCAAAGGGCGCGGGCCACCTGACGGCGGGCCCGCGCCCAAACTACCGTGGGTCTATTCCGCCTTGCTGTTCTGGCGAGGGGCCCGGCGACGGGCCGCGGCGGCCGTCCGGGTGGTGGAGCCGGGCTTGCGGCCGCGCTTCTTGAGCGTCTTTCCGAGGCCCTCGAGCTTGAGCTCGCGGTAGTTCTTGGCGGAGATGTCGAGCTGCTGGGTCGAGCCGTCGGGGTGACGGATCGAGAGCTGGTACGCCTCGCCCGCGCCAATCTCGGACTGGTCGATGTCCGAGACGTACATGGTGATCGTCTTGGTGCCCATGCAAACTCCTTTCAAGACCTATCGGCGCATGCCGAAGAGTAACCACAGCAAGCAACCGTACGCAACATCATCGGCAGAAAATCCTCTGGTCTGTATTTCCGGCGCGCCGGCGGCGCGGACCGCGGACGACGCTGGCCAGGGCGGCGCCGCCGCCCCAGGCCCCGACCAAAGCCGCGGGCCGGCGAGGCGGGGTGGGAGGCGAAAGGGGCGGCCGCCGTGGCAACGGCGTCGCTCGGTCGGGGCGCGGGAGGCCGGCCGGCAAAACACCGTGCCACCTTCCCGCCCGGCGGGTCGCCCGCGGCGGCGGCAATTCCTCCTCGGCCGTCCTTGACGGCCCCGCTCCACGGCGCCGCAGCGGGCACCAGGGGCGCCGGCTGGCCGTGGTCGCCGCCGGTTCCGGCCCCATTTCGCGGCCGGTTCCTTACCGGCGCGGGGCGCGGCGTTGCGGACCGATGCCCGGGTCAGACCGAATGTGCGGATCGGGACCGCAATTGGCGTGTGGATTTGGCGCCGCTCAGCGGGCGGGGGCTCCTGCGACCCAGCCGTCGCGGGTCACCAGCCGGACGCGGGACAGCGCGGCGAGGTCGGCGAGCGGGTCGCCCGCGACCAGCAGCAGGTCGGCCCTGGCGCCCGGCGCGACCCGCCCGGCGTCGGCCAGGCCCAGGTGGGCCGCTGCCGCCGAGGTGGCCGCCGCAAGCGCCTGCGCCGGCGTCAGGCCCGCCGCGACCAGCAGCCGCAGCTCCTGGACGTCGACGGCCGGCGGCGGCCCCTGGTTGCCGAGGTCGGTCCCGTACAGGACCCGCCCGCCGAGCTCCACGAACCGCCGCACCCCCCGGCGGCGTGCCCGCGACGGCTGGATGTGGAGCGTGGGCACGACCGTCACCGACGCGGCCAGGCGGGCGATCAGCGCGTCCGGGAGGGTGCGCCGGTCGAACGGCCAGTGGGCGAGCTCGCCGACGCCGGCGGCCAGCGCCTTCTCCGCCTCGCGGGCGGTCCCGACGTGGGCGGTCACGCCGAGGCCGTGCGCGCGCGCCGCGGCGACCACCGCGGCCAGGACCGGCTCCGGCAGGGTCGGGCCGACGCGGTCGTCGAGGGCGACCTTGACCACGGCGGCGCCGGCGGCGGCCAGCTCCGCCACGGCCCGGGCCGCCTCGGCGGCGCCGTCCACCGCTCGGGCGGTGCCGTGCGGCGCCCACGGCGCCCTGGTCGGGTAGCCGCCCGGCACGGTCACGATCTGGCCGGCGGCGAGCAGGCGGGGCGACGCCGCGCCCGGGACCTCGGCCAGCTCACGCAGGGCGGCCAGCCGCCCGGCCGGCCAGCCGAGGTCGCGGACGGTGGTCACCCCGCCGGCCAGGACCTCGGCCGGCGGGTAGAAGTCGAGGTGCACGTGGGCGTCGACGATCCCGGGCAGCAGCGTGCAGCCGGCCCCGTCGACGACCTCGGCGTCGGCCGGCGGCCCGACCTCGCCGGCGGGGCCCACCCGCTCCACCCGGCCGCCGCGGACGAGCACCGTCCGCGCCGGTGCCGGCGAGTCCCCCGAGCCGTCGAACACCGCGGCGCCGACGATCGCCAGAGGGCCGGGGGAGCGCACGGGCGGCCTCGGGTCAGCGCCGCTCGGCCGCCAGGCGCAGGCCGAGCGCGATCAGCACGACGCCGGTGACCGCCTCGATCGCCCTGCGGACGAGCGGGCGCCGCAGCACGACGCCGACCCTGGCGACCGCGACCGCATAGGCGCTCAGCCACGCCAGCGTGATCGAGCAGTAGAGCAGGCCGAGCGCGAGCAACGCCGGGAACGACGCCCGCCCCGAGGGAGCGAACTGCGGCAGCAGGCTGGTGAAGAACACGGCCGACTTCGGGTTGGCGAGGTTGCTGATGATCCCTTGGCGGAACGCGGCCACCGGCGGCAGCCGTCGCGGGGCGCGGTCGGGCGGGGCGCCGCCGCCGCGAACCGCCGCGAGCAGCGACCGCAACCCGAGGTAGACCAGGTAGGCGGCGCCGGCGTACCGCAGCGCCGTGAACGCGGGCCTGGAGGCGACCAGCAGCGCGGCGATCCCGGCGCTGGTCGCCAGCGTCCACACCGCCTGACCGCCGACGACCCCGGCGGCGGTGAGCACGCCCGCCCGCCGCCCGCCGACCAGCGCGTTGCGCAGCGTCAGCGCCGTGTCGGGTCCCGGGGTGACGACGACGACCACGGCGACGCCGACGAACGCCACCAACCCTGCGTCCATGCCGGCAGTCTCGCCCACGGCCGCCCCCGACAACAAGCGGACCACCCGGTACCATCCAGGCCATGACAGCAGAGCTCGACGGCGGCGCCGTGGTGCTGCACGGGCCGCCCGACGGCGACGCCCCGCTCCGGCTCGACCGGAGGGTCACCCTCTACGTCTGCGGCATCACCCCCTACGACGCCGCCCACATCGGCCACGCGTTCACCTACGTGGCCTTCGACACCCTGGTGCGCTTCCTGCGCTGGCGCGGGCACGAGGTCGTCTACTGCCAGAACGTGACCGACGTGGACGACGACATGCTCCGGCGGGCCGCCCGAGACGGCGAGGACTTCCTGGAGCTCGGACGGCGGGAGACGGCCTCCTACCTCCGCGACATGGACGCCCTCAACGTCGCCAGGCCGACCTACCTCCCACGGGCGACCGAGGAGGTCCCGTCCATGATCGAGCTGGCCGCCCGGCTCGTGGCGACGGGTAACGCCTACGTGGTCGACGGCACCGTCTTCTTCGACGTCACCACCTACCCCGGGTTCGGGGAGCTGTCCGGGCTCGACCCCGGCCAGCAGGTGGACCTGCTCGCCGAGCGCGGCGGCGACCCCGACGACCCGCGCAAGCGCCACCCGCTCGACTTCGTCGTCTGGCAGCCGAGCGGGCCCGGGGAGCCGTGGTGGCAGGGCCCGTGGGGCCGCGGCCGGCCCGGCTGGCACCTGGAGTGCTCGGCGATGAGCCGCCGCTACCTCGGCGCCACCGTCGACCTGCACGGCGGCGGCGCCGACCTGCTGTACCCCCACCACGAGTCCGAGCGGGCCCAGTCGGAGGCGGCCGGCCAGGTCCCGTTCGTGCGCCGCTGGCTGCACACCGGCATGGTCCGCTACCAGGGCGAGAAGATGTCGAAGTCGCTCGGCAACCTGGTCTTCCCGAGGGAGCTGTTCCGCGACACCGAGCCTGCCGCCGTCCGCCTGGCCCTGCTCGCCCACCACTGGCGCTCCGCGTGGGAGTGGGACGCCGCCGAGCTGAAGGAGGCGGGGGAGCGGCTCACGGCCTGGCTGCGGGTGGGCGGGGGCACCGAGCCGGGTCGCCTACCGGAGCGGGTCGCGGCCGCCCTGGCCGCCGACCTCGACACGCCGGGGGCGCTGGTCCTGGGCGACGAGCTGGCCGAGCGTGGGGACCGGCCCGGGGTGGCCGCCACCGCCGCGGTGCTCGGGGTGCCGCTTCCGTCCTCTCTGTCCTTGCGGGTGGGGAGGGGCTAATCTGCTCGCATGCGCGGTGACAAGGTTGAGGTGCTGGTCGACACCGGGAACGGGGTGCGCGGGTTCGAGGTCGTGGCGACCAGGAGTGGGCGGCGGGTTGAGGTCTCCACCTTGCGGAACATGGTGGAGGTCGCGGAGGTGACCCGGACGGGTCAGCCGGTACGGAGCGCGCGGTTCCTGGCGTCGCGGGTGGTGGCGATCGTCGAGCATCCCGCCGCCGACGGGGGGCCGAGAGGACGCGCGGCCGGGGCCGGGACCTCCGCCTGAGGGCCGCTCAGCTCGACGCCGGCTTGCGGCCGGTCGCGAGGCGGCGGGCGAGCGCCTCCAGCAGGGTGCGCTGGGCCTCCCGGGGCCAGGCGTAGGTCTGGCGGTCCTTGTAGGTGGCGCGGACGGCCGCGTCGACCTTGCGCAGGGCGTCGCTGATCTGGGCGTCGGTCAGGTCAAGGACGGCGGCCTCGAGGGCCGCCTTGGTGGGGTTCACGGTCGGGGTCGCTGGCATCGGTCCTCCGCGGCAGGTGACGGCCCAGCTTAACCGAGGCGGGAGCGGAGCAGCTCGATGTCGGCCCGGTGCGCGGCGACCCCGCCGGGGGTCTCGCAGATCACCGGCGCGCCGGCGGCGCGCACGACCTCGACCAGGGTGTCGAGGTCGATCTGGCCCTTGCCCAGGTTCTCGTGGCGGTCGCGGCCGGAGCCGGCCGGGTCCTTGGAGTCGTTGGCGTGGACCAGGTCGATCCGGCCGGTGACCGCCAGCACCCGGTCGACGATCCCGTCCAGGTCCTCGCCGCCGGCGTGGAAGTGGCAGGTGTCGAGGCAGAAGCCGAGCCGGCTGTCGGCCACGTGCTCCCAGAGCCGCCCGATGGTCTCCAGCCAGCGCGCCATCGCGTGGTTGCCGCCGGCGGTGTTCTCCAGCAGCAGCGGCACCGGCGAGTCGAGCTGGTCGAGCGCCTTGCGCCAGCGGACGAAGCCCTCCTTCTCGTCCTCGTCGGCGGTGACGTGGCCGCCGTGGACGATCACCCCGGCCGCGCCGACCGCCTCGGCGCCCCGGCAGGTGTCGGCGAGCAGCTTGCGGGAGGGGATGCGGATGCGGTTGTTGGCCGAGGCGAGGTTGATCCCGTAGGGCGCGTGCACGTAGACGGCGACCTCGGCGGTCGCCAGCTCGTCGGCGTCCGGGCCCGGCGGCGGCACCTTCCAGCCCTGCGGGTCGCCGAGGAAGAACTGCACGCAGTCGGCGCCCCTGGCGGCCGCCTCGGCGAGCGGGTCGTCGCGGCCAAGGTGGATCCCGATCCTCGCCACCGACATAACCGGACCTTAGCACGGGAAGCGGACGGCCCCTTGGGTGGTTGTCCCTATGTCTCCTCGTGTCGGCCGACCCGAAAGGAGCAGCGGAATGCGCAGACGCGCGCTCGCCGCCGCCATCACCGTCGCCCTCGCCTTCGGGCTGACCGCGCTGGTCGCCCCGGGGGCCGCCGCCTCGGGCGGCCGGGCCACCCTGCTCGCCGCCTCGCTCAACGGCGCGCAGGAGGTACCCGGCCCGGGCGATCCCGACGGCTCCGGACGCGCCTTCGTCCGGCTCTCCGGCGACCAGGCCTGCTTCCTGCTGAAGTGGTCCCGCATCGGCGCCCCGTTCGCCTCTCACATCCACGTCGGTCGCCGCGGCGTGCCCGGCCCGGTGGTCCTGCCGTTCTTCCAGGGCCAGCTTCCCGACACCCTGAACGCGGTCGCCGGCTGCGCGCCGGCCGACCCGGCGCTGGTCGACGCGATCGCCGCCGACCCGCGCGGCTACTACGTGAACATCCACAACGCCGACTTCCCCGGCGGCGCCATCCGCGGCCAGCTCCACCGCGCCGACGACCTCGACCTCGACCTGCCGGACCAGCTCACCGCCCGGCTCCTCGGCGGCAACGAGGTGCCCCCCGCCGACCCGGACGGACGCGGCCGCGCGTTCGTGGACACCGGCCGCACCCGCGTCTGCTTCGCGCTGCTGTGGACCGACATCGGCGCGCCCATCTTCGCCCACATCCACAGCGGCGTCGCCGGGGTCAACGGCCCGGTGGTGGTGCTGTTCTTCGACGTGCCGGAGGCGCCAGGCAGCCCACCGGCCGCCCTGCCCGACACGATCACCGCGGTGGGCGGCTGTGTCAGCGGCCAGAGCGCCGCGCTGCTGCGCGACATCCGCCGCCACCCGAGCGCCTACTACGTGAACATCCACAACATCGAGTTCCCCGGCGGCGCCATCCGCGGCCAGCTCCGCCGGCTCGACCACTAGCGGCCCCGACCCACCGGGGACCCTCGGGTTCCCGGGATCCCCTCCGGGGGGAGGGGGACAGGAGGGCCCGGCGGGCGGTCCCCGCCGGGCCCTCCTTGTCGCGTTCAGGCCGTCCTGGCGTCGGCGGCCGCCTCCAGGCCCAGCTCCGCGATGGAGACCTCGCGCATCTTGAACTTCTGCACCTTGCCGGTGACCGTCATCGGGAACTCGTCCACGAACCGCCAGTAGCGGGGGATCTTGAAGGTGGCGATCCTGCCCCGGCACCACTCGCGCAGCTCCTCGCCGCTGACCGCCTGGCCCTCCCGGAGCCGCACCCAGGCGCACAGCTCCTCGCCGTAGCGCTCGTCCGGCACGCCGACCACCTGGACGTCGCCGACCGCGGGATGCTGGTAGAGGAACTCCTCGACCTCCCGCGGATAGACGTTCTCGCCGCCCCTGATGACCATGTCCTTGATGCGGCCGACGACGTTGGCGTAGCCGTCCTCGTCAAGGGTGGCCAGGTCGCCGGTGTGCATCCAACCGGCCCGGTCGACCGCCTCCGCGGTCGCCTCCTGGTTGTCCCAGTAGCCGAGCATCACCACGTAGCCGCGGGTGCACAGCTCGCCAGGGGTGCCCCGGGGCACCACCCGGCCGCCGTCGGGATCGACCACCTTCACCTCGACGTGGGGATGGACGCGGCCGACGGTCGAGATCCGCTTGTCGACCGGGTCGTCGGTGCCGCTCTGGAACGACACCGGGCTGGTCTCGGTCATCCCGTAGCAGATCGTCACCTCGGCCATGTGCATGTCCGCCTGGACCTTCTTCATCACCTCGACCGGGCACGGCGAGCCGGCCATGATCCCGGTGCGCAGGCTCGACAGGGCGAAGTCGGCGAAGCGCGGGTGCTCCAGCTCGGCGATGAACATGGTTGGCACCCCGTACAGCGAGGTGCAGCGCTCGGCCTGGACGGCGGCCAGGGTCGCCTCCGGCTCGAACGCCTCGGCCGGGTAGACCATCGCCGCCCCGTGGGTGGTGCAGGCCAGGTTGCCGAGGACCATGCCGAAGCAGTGGTACAGCGGCACCGGGATGCACACCCGGTCGGCGTCGCTGTAGCGGCAGCCCTCGCCGATGAAGAAGCCGTTGTTGAGGATGTTGTGGTGCGACAGGGTCGCGCCCTTGGGGAACCCGGTGGTGCCCGAGGTGTACTGGATGTTGATCGGGTCGTCGAACTGCAGCAGCGCCTCGCGCTCCCGCAGGCGGTCGACCGGGACGCGGGCACCGGCCTGGCGCAGGTCGTCCCAGCCCATCGCCCCGGCCGGGGTGTCGGGGCCGAGCACGACCCGCCGGTGGAGCGCCGGGAGCTCGCCCGCCACCCGGTCGAGCATGTCGAGGTAGTCGGCCTGGCGGAAGCGGGCGGCGAGCACCAGCGTCGAGACCCCGGACTGGCCGAGCGCGTAGGCCAGCTCGGAGGTCCGGTAGGCCGGGTTGACGTTGACCATGATCGCCCCGACCTTGGCGGTGGCGTACTGCAGGGTCACCCACTCGGCGTTGTTGGGCGACCAGATGCCGACCCGCTCGCCCGGCTCGACGCCGAGCGCCAGCAGGCCACGGGCGACCTCCTCAACGGCGGCGAGGAACTGCGCGTAGGTCAGGCGGATGCCCTGGTGGACGCTGACCAGGGCGTCGCGGTCGGGCACCCTCGCCGCCGTCCGGTCGAGGTTGCGCCCGATGGTCTCGCCGAGCAGCGGGATCTCGCTGGCTCCGTGCACGTAGGAGGGGACGTCGGTGGGTGCCTTGGCCATGGCTCGCCTCCCCACGGTTGGTCCTGCGACGATACCCCCAGCGTGAACTCCCGCGGACGCTCCTGCCCGCCGGCCTACCGGTATCGGCCGGAAGCGCTCGCCCAGCCGCCGCGGCTCTCCGCCGACACCCTGTACGTCGTCGGCGGCCTCTACGGCAACCTCGCCGCCCTGCGGGCCGTGCTCGAGCGCGCGCGGCGCGAGCGGGACGGGACGGCGGCGATCGTGTTCAACGGCGACTTCCACTGGCTGGACGTCGACCCGGGAGACTTCCGCGCCATCAGCGAGACGGTCCTGGCCCAGCACGCCATCAAGGGCAACGTGGAGGCCGAGCTCGCCTCGGATGGCGACGCGGGGTGTGGGTGCGCCTATCCCGACTACGTCGACGATGCCGTCGTCGACCGCTCCAACCTGATCATCGCCAGGCTCCGCGAGACGGCTCGGCGGTTCCCTGAGCTGGTGGGTCGCCTCGCTGGGCTGCCGCGTTGGCTGGTCGCCGGCGTCGGCGCCGACCGCATCGGCATCGTCCACGGGGATCCCGAGTCGCTTGCTGGCTGGCGGCTCGCCCTGGAGGCGATGGAACCGGGCGACCCGGTCGTGCGCCGGCAGGTCGGCTGGCGCGGCCAGCCGACGACACCGGCCCAGGTGCGGGACTGGTTCCAGCGCACCGGCGTCAGCGTCCTCGCCAGCACCCACACCGGGCTGCCGTACGCCCAGGACTTCCTGGTGGCGGGACGCCGCCGCCTGGTGATCAACAACGGCGCCGCCGGGCTCGGCAACTTCGCCGGCACCACCTACGGCGTCCTCACACGACTGTCGAGCAACCCCGAACCTCCCGCCGACAGCCTCTACGGCACCACGATCGGCGCCCTGCGCTGCGACGCGCTGCCCGTGCGGTTCGATCCGCGCCGCTGGCGGGCGCGCTTCCTGGCCCAGTGGCCACCCGGAAGCCCTGGCCACCGCTCCTACTTCGGCCGGGTCACCGGCGGCACCCCGCTGCGGCTGGACCAGGCCACGCGGATCAACCTATATTGATCCGGATGGCTGCTGCTGTGGTGGTGCCGCTTGGGCCGGTCCGGGCGCTCGGTGACCCGCTGCGCTGGCGGATCGTGGAGCTGCTGGCCGGCGAGCAACTCTGTGTCGCCCACCTGGCCGAGGAGCTGGGTGCCGCCCAGCCGCTGGTCAGCCATCACCTCAAGGTGCTGCGGGAGGCCGGCCTGGTCGAGGCCGACCGCTACCGCTACTGGACCTACTACCGGCTACGTCCCGACGCCCTGGCCGCGCTGGCCGGCGGGCTGCAGGGCCTGGCCCGCTCGGCCCCGACCGGGATGGCCTGCCGCCGCGCCGTCGACGCACAGGCCCCGTCCGCCATGCCCCAAGGAGGCAGGCCCATGCCCGCTCGCGACGCGCCCATGGACCCGATCAGCCGCCAGACCTTCGCCCGCTCCATCGAGGCGCTGCACGAGGAGTTCCGCGGCATCTTCTCGCTGGAGACGATCGAGCGCTACGTCAACGAGTCGATCGACCGCATGGCCGGCGCCAGGGTGGTCGACTTCATCCCCCTGTTCGTCCACCGCTTCAGCCGCCAGCGGCTCCGCGCCCTGGCGCAAGCCGAAGGAGCCATCATCAAAGCGGTCCCCGAGGTGCTGTTCGTCTGCGTCCACAACGCCGGTCGCAGCCAGATGGCCGCGGCCCTGCTCGACCACCACGCCAAGGGCAAGGTCCACATCCGCTCGGCCGGCTCGGACCCGGCCGACAGGATCAACCCGGCGGTCGCCGCGGCCCTGGACGAGTGGGGGATCGACATCTCCCAGGAGTTCCCCAAGCCACTGACCGACGAGTTCGTCAAGGCCGCCGACGTGGTGATCACCATGGGCTGCGGGGACGCCTGCCCGATCTACCCGGGCAAGCGGTATGAGGACTGGCAGCTGGAGGACCCGGCCGGCAAGCCGGTCGAGGTCGTCCGCCGCATCCGCGACGACATCGACGCCCGCGTCCAGGCCCTGCTGGCCGAGCTGGTCCCGGCCGGCGCCTGAGGGTCAGCCGCAGGCCGATGTCGCCAGGTCGGCGTCGCAGACCCCGCTGGTGGGGAGCTCGAGCCGGACCTGGCCGGCGGCGGTGTGGTCGCCGGCACCACCTCGGCGGTGCGGGCCATGGTCAGCAGCAGCCGGGCTGGGCGACGACGGGGAGTTCGCCGCGGCCGCGGGCGGCGGTCGGGACGGTGGCGGCCGCACGGGGCCTGGTGGCCTTGATGATGGCCGAGTGCAGTCCGTCGCCCACCTGGTGGGTGAAGCTCACCGACACCTCGCCGAAGCCCGCCTCGGCCAGCTCGG
>Ga0209846_1000054_pt1 | contig 13891 bp, 12 predicted proteins | sample GWRWS3_20_30_FD_187244 | JGI IMG/M metagenome (GOLD analysis project Ga0209846, IMG submission 187244) | Riverbed sediment microbial communities from areas with vegetation nearby in Columbia River, Washington, USA - GW-RW S3_20_30 (SPAdes)... | ecosystem: Environmental > Aquatic > Freshwater >... | reverse complement strand
CTTCATCTGGCGCTCTCTTGCGCGGATCGCTCTCTGCTCGGACTTGAGCGATCGAGTTTCCTCCTTTGTCAGCTCTCCACTTTTGACCCCTTGCTTGATCCGCTGCTTCTGTCGATGTTCCCGCCGATCAACGCCTGGGGATTTGGGATCCGCGAACACCGGCGCTGCAAATGTCATCACCAGAATCGCTGCGACGACTGCCCGTCCGATCATAATGGCTCCTTTCGGGTTAGATGAGGCCAAGCCCTAGTAAAACAAGCAGATTACAGCACTATCATTTCACCAAGATACAGCACTCTGAACAGAGGTCAAGCAAAAGCTGGATTTCACGTTGGCGGATGAAGAGTGGAAGAGTTTGCTGCGTCCTCAGACTTGATCGCGCCTGCAGCCAGCCTGTATGATGCGCCTGCCTTCTAGCTGGAGAGCTGGACTTGTTGAGAGAGGATCTCGCGAAAGCATTTGTAACGACTCAGTCCTTCAAGTGGGACCGGACCACCGGCTTCAAGCTGGCCTCCGGGAGCATCAGTCCATTTTATGTGGACTGCCGGATTCTCATGGCTTACCCGGCCCCGCGCAACCTGGTTGCCCAACTGGCGTTTGAGGCCATCAAAGACCTGCCGTGTGACTGCATCGGTGGGCCGGAGATCGGCGCCATTGCCATTTCCACAGCCATCTCAGGTTATGGGTATCATGGAACCCCTCGGCGAGAGTGGCGCACGTTTGTGGTCCGTAGGCAACCCAAGGACCACGGGCTCGGAAAGCTGATCGAAGGCGCGGTCAAACCGGGAGACCAAGCGCTGATTGTGGACGACGTGCTGACCAGCGGGGGGGCCCTCATCAAAGCGGTCAATGCAGCCCGCGAGGCAGGGTTAAAGGTGGACCATGCACTGGTGATCGTGGATCGGAATGAACAGGATGGGCGCGCGCGTGTGGAGGAACAAAACATTACTCTGTTGCGCCTCTTGACGATCAAGGATCTCATGGACTTTCAGGAGACACAGCAGAAGGTGGCAGGACGATAGTCGCACCGGTCGGATTCCCCGTCACTTGCAGCGGAACTGGATTGCCCAGCGTCGTACCGTAATCACTTCTTCCATCCCCTCGATCACGCCCGACACGCGGCTCGAGCCTTTCGCTTCGCCTTCCCTGACGATCGTATAGTGCTTCCCGCAGCGTTTCTCGATAATCTGAAACGCGTCGTCCCGAAGCCGAGAATACAGATGGCCATTGTCGCCCTTGTAGGGGTACGTGACCACGCCCCCTGATTCTGTTTCCTGGACCAGTTCGACCCCTTCGGCGCAGCCGGCGCATACCAGCAGCAAGGTCAGGAGCGTGGCCCTTGACCAACTTTTTGTACCGGTCGTATGATGAAGGCCATCCTTCGTGTTAGGCTGTACAGAATAAGGCTGATTCACGGTCGTGCGCGCAGGAGAGGAGGCGGAATCATGAAACCGAGAATATTCTATGCTTGTCTCGGACTTGGCCTGGGGCTGGCGCTGATCGGCAGCAGCGTCTGGGCCCATCATTCATACCTGCTCACGGTCCAGCAACTGATGGCCGGACTGGCCAAAGCGCCCACGCCTGCCAGCAAGGGCTTTTTCTTGATTGATGTCAGGTCGCCGCAGGAACATGTCACCGGCGTGATTCCCGGGACAGATCTGAATATCGACTTCCGGGAAATCAAGGCCCGCCATCGCGAAATCGGCGCAAAGCCGGACGACCACATCGTCGTGTACTGTCAGTCTGGGCACCGCAGTAACATTGCGGCCGAGACGCTGGCTGACCTAGGCTACAAGCACGTCTACAACGTGCAAGGCAGCATGAACGCCTGGCTGGAGGCCGGCTATACGATTGAACCGCCCCAGCGCTGACGGCGCGAAGGCTAGCGGCTTCCGGAACTGGCTCTCCCACCGCTGCCAGCCCGTGCGGGCGCCTCGCCGGTGCGCGGCTGTATGCCGATGACGGCGGGCAGGGTGATGTGGCCGGTCCCGCTGCCGTCCAGCAGCGAATACCAGGGGGACGGTGCTGGTCCGTTCCTAAGGGGCGTCAGCAACTCGCCGCCGATCAGCAGGTCCGAAGAAGAACCGCCGTCCATCGCCATGGCCTGACGGATGGACGGGAACCCTTCTCGCAGGCAGTCGGCCAGCCCACGCAATGTCACGCTATTCGCCGTCTTGATCAGCAGGATGAGCCCTTCCCCGTTCTCCGCTACGACCGTCTGGTGGGCCCGTTTGCCAGTCTGGCGGACCCGGGGCTTGCCGGTTCGATCCAGCAACATGAGCGATTGCGCTGCTTCACGGTAGGCTGGCCGGTCCTCGTGAAAGGGCTCGAACGCCAAATCCAGCACATGCGCCTTCCGTAAACCCGGTTCAACCGGTTCCGCGACGAAGAGCCCTTGCCAGCGGGGATGGCGCTTCGTGCCCAAGGGTCGTCCTTCCTTGAACAGCAATCCCAGATAGGAATAATCCTCCCGGAAGAGACCGGCGTTGAACAGCAGGCTCGCGTTGGTCCGTTGCTGCCATTCCTGAATCGTCACGGGCGCGGGCAAGCCCTCATCGCGAAAATGATAGGTTGAAAAACGGAACCGCTCCGGATCGACTTTCACCATCAGCAAAGGAGAAGCCTCTTCGCACCGAGCGCCAGGCTCCCAGACCGTCACGGCCAAGCCCTCCGCCAGGCTGGTCCACGAGGCCTCCTGCGCTCCCAGGGAACCATGCGGGATCAGGCAGGCTGCGGCGATGAAGAAGAGGCTGCCAATGATCGAGGTTCGATCTGGAACGGCCGATGCTTCCTGTTCCGCATCGCTAATGCAGGATCGCATGCAGCGCCTCCGACAGGGTCGGATACCGAAAACGGAATCCCATCGCCTCAGCTCGAGCGGGCAAGACCCGCTGTCCGGTCAGCAGCAGTTCCTCCGCCATCTGGCCGAGGAGGAGCTTGAGCACGAAGGCCGGCGTCCGAAGCCAAACGGGTCTCTCCAGCGTCTGCCCGAGAACACGGCTGAACTCCTCATTGGTGACCGGATGCGGCGCCGTGGCATTCACCGGTCCACCGACTGCCTGGTCGAGCAGGAACAGCAGCAGCTCGATCAGATCGTCCAGGTGAATCCAGGACAGCCACTGAGTCCCGTTCCCCAATGGCCCGCCCAGCCCCAGGCGAAACACCGGGAGCATCCTGGCCAGTGCGCCGCCGTTCTTTCCAAGAACCACGCCGATGCGGGGAAGCACAACCCGCACGCCGAGTCGCTCGGCCGCGCGGGCCGCTGCTTCCCATTCGCGACAGAGGCTCGCCAGAAATCCGGCGCCGGATGGAGCGTCCTCTCGCAGCGGCTCGTCCTGGCGAGGCCCATAATAGCCGATCGCCGACGCGCTGATCAGCAGCACCGGTCTCGCCCGAAGCTTGGCCAGGGCGTCCACAAGGGCGGACGTCATCCCCTCACGGCTTCTGCGCAGACGATCTTTCGTCTGTTCGGTCCACCGTCCTTTCGCGATCGGCGCGCCGGCCAGATTGATCACGACCTCTGCATTGCCCAAGGCGGTCATCAACTCGCCCGTCGCCCCGCGAGATCCCTGCCAGCCGATCACCGAGACGGGAGGAGCCAGACGCGCCCGCGCCGCAGCGGGGTCGCGAGTCAGGGCCGTCACCGCATGTCCGAGCTCCACCAGCCTTTGACAGAGCGGTCGGCCGATAAACCCCGTCCCTCCCGTCACGACGATGCGCATGGCGTGGGGGGGCTCACCCAATACCCAGGACCTTCGCGGCCTTCTTCAGGTCGTGCGGCTTCACCCAGAACAGCGCGCCATACCGGTCCTGGCCTGCGCACACGGCATCAATAGCCGTGACGTTGATCCTGGATGCGGCCAGCGTACTCATCAGGTCTGCCACGGCGCCGGTCCGATCATCTCCATGCACGACAAAGCAGATTTTGGATTTCTGAACCTTCCACTTCGCCCGCTTGGCCGCCTGGAGAAAGGCGGCAGGATCGTCGGGCACGAAGTCAAGCTGAGCTCGGCGACTCCGCGGGAAGCCGGAGAACGCCAGGAGATTGACACCGGCGTCACGCAGCACACCGAGCATCCTGGCCCCTTCACCTGGCTTGTCGCGCACCGGCACTTTGAAGTACTGGGCGGTCCGAACTGAGTCCACAGCGCCTCCTCCACCCTCTCAGGCATGGGTGTTATGGTTATGGAAGGGATGTCCTGGGAACCTGAGGGCGGGGGCTATTCTATCCCCCAAGCGCTCGCTGCATCAACGAGAAGAATAGTGAAGCCATTCGAGAAAACCTCGACGCCTCTCTCACGATGTCCTTGCTTCTGAAGATTGGCAGGGAGTGGGGCAGTTGGTTGGTGCTGAGAGGCGCTACGAGTCCAGCACATCGCGTACTTTCCGCGCCAGCGCCTCCGGCGTGAAGGGTTTTTGGAGAAAACCTGTCCGTGCCTCAGACGCGCCAGTACACATTCCGACGTCGTCGAGATATCCCGAGATGTACAGCACCTTCACGCCCGGATGGAGGGATACCAATTGGTGCGCCACCTCACGGCCGCTCATCCCGGGCATGACGACGTCGGTGACGACTATGTGGAGAGGGCCCTGGTGCTGGTTGCTGATCAGGAAAGCTTCGACGCCGTTCCGCGCCTCCAGCACGACGTAGCCGTACCGCCGTAGTCCATCCCTCACGAGGGTTCGCACGCCTGCTTCATCCTCCACGAGCAAAACGGTCTCTGTGCCATGGGGCGGCCGGTCTGCCGCCTTGCGCGCCTCTCCCGCTGTGGTGACTTCATCGATTCTAGGAAGGTAGATCGTGAAGGCGGTTCCTCGTCCAGGCGCGCTCTGAAGATGGATGCCGCCGCCGCTTTGTTTGACGATCCCATAGACGGTCGAGAGCCCGAGCCCCGTTCCCTTCCCCTCTTCTTTCGTGGTGAAGAACGGCTCAAAGATGTGCGCCTGCGTCTGGGCATCCATCCCGCACCCGGTGTCACGCACCACCAGCTTCACATAGGGACCAGGTTGAGCGGGGGCGAGCTGGCGAGCCAGGGCCTCGGCCGGCTCGACGTTGGCGGTCTCAATCGTGAGCTTACCTCCCTGTGGCATGGCGTCGCGGGCGTTGACGACCAAGTTCATGAGGACCTGCTCGAGCTGGCCCGGATCGGCTTTGACCTGACCCAGCGAGGCGTCCATTCTGGCAATTAGCTCGATGTCCTCTCCGATGAGGCGCCGCAACATTTTCTCAAGGTTCCCAACAACGGCATTGAGGTCCACCACCTTCGGATCGAGCACTTGTTTCCGGCTAAAGGCGAGGAGCTGGCGGACCAGTGACACAGCGCGCTCCGCAGCCTTTTGCGTCTCCTCGACTTTGTCCCGCATCTGGTGATCCTGATCGAGCTCGCTGAGGAGGAGCTCGCTGTACCCCATGATGATCATGAGGAGATTGTTGAAGTCGTGCGCGATGCCGCCGGCCAGCCGGCCCACGGCCTCCATCTTCTGCGACTGGCGGAGTTGTTCTTCGCTCTGGCGAAGCGCCTCCTCCGCGCGCTTGCGTTCGATCCGCTCTTCAAGCTCCCGGAGGGCGCGGTGCACTGATGGCACGAGCCGGGACAGTCTCTGTTTCAGGATGTAATCGGTCGCGCCGCGCTGCAGGGTTTCGATGGCGAGTTCTTCGCCGAGCGTGGCGGAGACGAAAATGAACGGCACCTCGGGGCATTTCTCCCTCGCCAGCGCCAAGGCGGCGATGCCGTCGAAGGAGGGCAGCGAATAGTCGGCGATGATCAAGTCGAACCCGCCCTGCTCCAGCGCCGCAAGGAAGTCCGCTTTGGTGTCAACGCGCTGTGCCTCGCAGGCGAGGCCTTCCTCGGCCAGCGTCGCCACGATCAGCTCGGCATCCGCCTGGCTATCCTCCAGATGCAGTATGCGCAACGGTGACGTCACGCGCGTCCCTTGTTCAGTGGGTAGATTCATCCTGTTCAGCGACCATTCGCCGTGGCTCTGGCCAGCCCCGGCGGAGGTTCGTTGACGCCCCCCCAGAAGATCCCAAGCGCCTTGAGCGCGTTAAAGTAGCTGTGGAACTCGACCGGTTTCACCACGTAGGCGTTCACCCCGAGGGCATAGCTCTGTACGAGATCCCGTTCCTCTCGCGAGGAGGTCAGCATCACCACCGGAATCGGTTTCAGACCGGTATCGGCTTTAATAGTTCGCAGGACTTCCAACCCGTCGATCTTGGGCATCTTCAGATCGAGCAGGACCACGGCAGGGTTGCCTTGGCGGCGCGCGCTGAAGCCTCCCCTGCGGTACAGGTAATCCAACGCTTCGACGCCGTCGCGGCAGACGACGATCTCGTTGGCGAGGTTGTGTTCAGCCATGACCGCCAGGATCAGTTCCACATCGCGGGGATTGTCTTCTGCCAGGAGAATGGGTCTCGGGGCGGTCATGCTTGCTCCGTGCCGGTAGGAAGCGAGAAGTAAAAGGTCGCGCCGCCGTCCACTGCGCCTTCGGCCCAGGTCCTGCCTCCGTGGCGATGGATGATGCGCCGGACGTTGGCGAGCCCGATGCCGGTGCCGTCGAACTCTTCGGCACGATGCAAGCGCTGGAACACGCCAAAGAGCTTCTCGACGTACTGCATGTCGAACCCTACGCCGTTATCGCGCACGAAGATCACTGTCTCCCCTGGTCTTCCCGACTTGACTCCGATCTGGATGGTCGCGAGAGGCCGCGTCCTGGTGAATTTCACCGCATTGGAAATTAGGTTGATCAGCACCAATCGTAGCATGGCTGGGTCGCCATACACTCTGGGCAGCGGGCCGATCGTCCAGGCGATATTGCGTCCCTGCGTGTCATGCCGCAGCTCGTGCTGGACTTCTTTGACGAGTTGGTCCAGGCGGACGGGCGTGTCGCGCAATTCGGCACGCCCCATCCGTGAAAAGACCAATAGGTCGTCGATCAGTTGCCCCATCTGTTTCGCGGACTCGGAGATCATGGTCAGGTACCGGCGAGACTTTTCATCCAGGCTCGGGGCCGCGGCCTTTTCCAGCAACCCCACATACCCGTCGATGTGCCGCAGGGGTGCTCGGAGGTCGTGGGACACGGAATAACTGAAGGCCTCCAGCTCTTTGTTGGCGGCTTCGAGTTGTTCACCGCGATGGCGGAGTTCCTCCGCGACCCGCTTTCGTTGAGTGATGTCGTGTCTGATCAGGTAATAGACGGAACCCAGCAGCACCGATTGCAGCAACGTGCCGATGGCGAGCAACAGGATCGTGTTGCGGGTGCTCGCTTGCGACTCCTCGGCCCGACGCGTCAAGGCCTTGCTCTCCTCGTTCTCCATCTCCTCGATCAGAAAGCGGATCTCGTCAATCTCCTGCTTGACCCTCTTGGCGAAGATGAGGTGACGCACGCCTTCAAAGCCTTGGTCCCTCCGCAGGACGATCGCTTCTTTACTCGCCTCCAGGCTTCTTGTCAGAAGCCGTTCAAGTGAGTCGAGCCGCCTCTGCTGGGCGGCGTTCCCTGCGGTCATCTCCCTGAGGTAACGGAGCTGCTCAGGGAGACGAGAGACGGCGGTGTGGTACGGGCTGAGGTAACTCTCCTCTCCCGTGATGAGATATCGACGCTGCCCCAGCTCCGCATTCTCTGCTGTGGAGAGGGTCCCTTCCAGCGCTTGAAGTGCCCCATGGCTGTGGGCATCCGCGAGACTGTTCGCGATGAGCTTTTTCGTATTGGAGTAGGAAACCACGCCGATCACGAGGACGAAGGCCAGCACCAATCCGAATCCCGCCACCATCCTGTTTTCGATGGACCAGTGCATAGGATCCAGCCGCCGTTACTCGCGGCCTGCGTCGGTCGTCGGGCGAAGGGACAAGCCAGCGGTATTCGCTGTAGGGTGTGTGGACCCTGGGCAGGCGCGACGCCACACGCGACGCAGACGTCCGTTCTGGCGCCACGGTCTCAGTCTTCCGCTCGGCCTGTTCACAGCCTTCCGGAGAAGGGTGGACATCGAACGAATCGCGCTGGATAAACCCTGACACGGTCCCGACGGGGGTCGACCCGCCATCAGGACTTTGCCCGAGCGTTCCATCCGGCTATTGTAGCAGATCAGGCCGAATGGTCCAGCCTTTCACATGAATCGGAAGCGGCGCCGGCTCAACCGCCGAGAGGGAGGACGGTGGGCGGCATCGAGGCGGTGGAGTCAACGACGTTGGAAAACATGAGGGTGGCGGCCACGACCCAATCGATGAACGGCTGAGGATAAATCCCCAGAATCAACGTGCCGGCGAGCCCGACGTAGACCACCGCCTTCATCGGTCCTGAAATACTGAGCGGAGAGGAGTCGGTCGGCTCGTTGATGTACATTTTCTTGACGATGACGAGATAGTAGTACATGGAGATCACGATGTTGATCAGCCCTACGATGATCAAGGTGTAGAGCCCTTCCTTGATCGCCGCCACGAAGATATAGAGCTTGCCGATAAAGCCTGCCAGCGGCGGGACGCCGGCCAGGGACAGTAAAAAGACCAGCATGGCGAAGGCCAGGAACGGGGAGCGCCGGTTCAGGCCGTTGTAATCCTCGATTTCATCGCTGCGAATCAAATTGCCGATGGCGATGACGATCGCGAAGGCGCCGAGGTTGGCAAACAGGTACGTCAGGAGGTAGAACAGAATGGCGTCTTCCCCCATCTTCGTGCCGGCCGCCAAACCGATGAGGATGTTGCCGATCTGCGCGATGCCGGAGTAGGCCAGCAGACGTTTGATATTGCGTTGAGCGATGGCCACGATGTTGCCGTAGGTCATGGAGAGAATCGAGGCGCCGACCACGAGCAGGACCCAAGCCGGCTTGAAGGCGACCAACGACACGAAGAACATGCGGAGCAGGATCGCGAACGCAGCTCCCTTGGGCGCGATCGAGAGAAAGGCGGTGACGGGAGTGGGCGCCCCGTGATAGGTGTCGGGGATCCAGGAATGGAACGGCACCGCGCCGATCTTGAACCCCAGCGCTGTAAAGATCAGCAGGAACCCGATCACGAGCCCAGGAGTGTAGGAGACCGCCGCGATGTCCTGGAACACCAGCTTCCCGGTCTCGCCATAGACGAGGCTAATGCCGTAGGCCAGGATCCCCGCCGCAAACACGCCCAGGATGAAAAATTTGAGCCCGGCTTCATTCGAGGCGGCATCGTCGCGCAAGTAGGCCACCAGCACATAAAACCCGAAGGTCGAGAATTCCAGCGTGATGAAGACCGACAAGAGATCGTTGGCCGAAGCCATGAACATCATGCCCAGAGCCGACATGAGCACGAGAAAATAGTACTCGCCCTTGAAGAAGCGGAAGCGCCGGACGTAATCGACAGAGGCCAGGATTACCAGGATCGTGGCTCCCACGACAAAGATTTTGAAGAACAGCGCCAACCTGTCCAGCACGAACATGTGGGCAAACAAGGTTCCGGAAATGCCGGCGAGGTCAAACCACAGGAGGCAGGCCAACACGCCAGCCAGTCCACCCACGCTGAGATAGGCCAGGTGTTCTTTCGGCAAGCGCGGCATGGCGAAGTCCACGCTCAAGACCACGCACAACCACACCGTCAGCAGCATCTCCGGGAGGAGCAGAAGCAGGTCCGCGCCGGACAGAGTCAGGGTGAAGGTCATTCTGCTCCTCGTAAGGCGTGAGGTGTCCCACTCGTAAGGCGTAAGGGGTGAAGCGTCAGGGGGTCTGTTTTCGCCTCACCCTTCACGCCTAACGTTTCACGGTTCTCAGAGGCCAGCGGCGCGACTGCCATGATGCGGGTCACGAGGGGATCCACCCCGGACCGGATGACATCATAGAAGTGCCCGGGGAAGATGCCGAATGCAATGCTACAGGCGATCATGAGCAACAGCGGGAGCCGATCCACCGTCGCCACCGCATCGTGCGCATGGCTGTACTTCTGTTCCATCGGCCCGTAGAACACTCCTCGCATCATTCGGAACAGATAGGCCATCGTCAGCGCGATGCCCGCCACGGCCACGAGCACCTGGAACGGGTACTTGTGCCAGCTTCCGACGATGATCATGACTTCGGCGATGAAGTTCACCGTGCCGGGCATGCCGATCGAGGCCATACAGGCCACCATGAAGCAGGCCGCGACGAACGGCATCCGGTTGACCAGTCCTCCGAGCGAGGGGATGTCGCGCATGTGGGTCTGGTCATAAACCCAGCCGGCCATCGCGAAGAGCATGCCGGTGGCCAAGGCGTGCGCGAACATGTACAGCACCGCGCCGCTCAGGCTGATGTAGTCCAGCGCCGCCATGCCGAGGAACACGTACCCCATGTGGCTGGAACTGGAGTAGCCGATCACGTACTTCGTGTCCCGTGCGTAATAGGCCACAAATCCGCCATAGATAATATTGAAGAGACAGAGCACGGCCGCAATCGGCATCAACTCGCGGGTGGTCTCCGGCAGGATCTCGAAGGCGACGCGGATGATCGAGAAATGTCCCAGCTTCATCAAGACGCCCGCGTGCAGCATGCTGGTGGCGGCCGGCGCCGCGGCATGGCCGACCGGCGACCAGGAGTGCAGGGGCCAGATCGGCGCGATCGAGGCGAACCCGAAGAAGATCAGCAGCCAGATGATCGTCGCCAGCGAGCCGGAGAATTTGGCCTGCTCGCGCAGGACCAGGATGTCGAATGTGTTGAGGCCCGAGAACTTGTAGATCAGCAGGATGCCCATGAGCGCGACGACCGCCCCTACGGAGAGAAACAGCGTCAGCTTCATCGCGGCGTATTCTTTGCTGTTGGCGGCAAAGTTGAAGATGAACCCGACCGAGTCGCGCTTTTTCAGGCCATCGGGATCGGTCATGTCCAGGTAGCCCTTGGTATGGCTACCCCAGACTCCCAGCAGCAGGTACATCGGGATGACCGACATCTCGTAAAAGAAATAGAGGAAGAAGAGGTCGAGGGACATGAACACGCCGATAGTGGCGGCAGCCAGGATCAGCAAGAAAATGTAGAACTCCTTGGTGCGGTCCTTGATGTGCCAGGAGATGAAGATCCCGGCAAAGAGCAGGATAGAGGACGCCAGCACCAGCGGCGTCCCGATTCCGTCCACGCCGAGGTAGAAGGCGATGCCCAGTTCCTTCGACCACTCGAACCGTTGCACGAACTGGAACCCGCCTTTCGCAGGATCGTACGCGAAGAATAGGTAGAAGGACGCGAGCAGCGAAATACCGGCCGCGGCTGCGGCAATCACGCGGACCAGCAGCGCCTGTTTGTTCGACACAAACAGCAGCGCGATGGCTCCCGCGAAGGGCGCGAACAAAATGATCAGCAAGGTCGAGTCGATCATAGAAGGTTATTCGCGCGCGAGGTGCCTGGTGACCTGGACTGCGGCGGCTGAGCCGTGATCCAACCGTTCAACGAGCGCCTGCACCGAGCCGTTCATGATCCGCAGGAACGGGGCCGGGTAGAGTCCAATCCAGAAAATCATGATGGACAACGAGACGGCGATGAGCAGTTCGCGTGCATGCAAGTCCGCCATCGCATGACCCAGGCCCTGCGCCAAGGGTCCGAACATCGCTCGCTCGTAGTACCACAGGAAATAGGCTGCTCCCAAGATGACGCCTGTCACCGCCACCGCGCCATAGATCCAGTGCGCCTTGAAGGCGCCGAGCAGGATCAGAAACTCTCCAACAAATCCATTGGTCCCCGGCAGTCCGATCGAGGCGAGTCCGATAATCAGCAGAAACGTCGCCAGCAGTGGGACCTGTCGGGCGAGCCCGCCGAAGGCCGACAAGTGGGTGCTGTGTCGTCTTGCATAGAGAAACCCGGCCAGAAAGAACAGCCCGGCGGTGCTGAAGCCGAGATTGATCATGGTCAGCAAGCTTCCCTGCAGACCCTGGAAGTTCAGCGCGAACAAGCCCAGCACGACAAAGCCCAAGTGGCTGATGCTGCTAAACGCCAGCAGTCGGCGAAGATCCGGTTGGATCAGGGCCACGAATGCTCCATAGATGATTGCAATCAAGGCCAAGGTCACCATGATCATCACCACACCTTCACTCTTCGAGGCGTCCGGTAAGAGAGGCAGACTGAACCGCATGAAGCCGTAGGTGCCGAGCTTGATCCCGGCCAAGACGACCGCCATGCCGATCGGGCCCTCCAACAGGACGTCCGGCAGCCAGGTGTGGAACGGAACGATCGGGGCCTTGAACGCTAGCCCCGCGAAGATCAGCCAGAAGATCAAGATCTGTTGGTCTCTGGGAATCGGGACCGTCAGGAGCTCGAGGAAGTCGAAGGAGTAGGATGGCTCAATGTGGTGCATGACGGCCCAGTCATGGTAGTTCAGATTCAGGAGCGCGATGCCGACCAGCATGAACACGCTGCCCAACAGAGTGTACAAGACGTACTTAAGCGCGGCATACTGCCGTTCGACCCCGCCACCCCACAGCTTGATCAGGAAATAACTCGGGATCAGCATCAGTTCCCAGAAGACGAAGAAGAGGATCAGGTCGATCGAGACGAAGATGCCGATGATGGTGGTCTCGAGCGCCAATAAGGTCATGAAGTACAGTTTGATCTGCTGTCGAACCGTGTCCCAGGATTGCACCACGATCAGGGTGGTGAGTAACGCGGTGAGGCCGACAAACAGGACGCTGATGCCGTCCACTGCGAGATGGTAGCTGATCCCGAGCGGCGGGATCCACGGCAGTCGCTCGGAGAACTGCATCGCAGCGGTGTCCGGCACAAAGCGCAGCAATACGATGATTGCCAGGACGAGTTCCAACGCCGAGATGGCCAGCGCGGCGTTCTTGATCAGATCCTCGTCATCCAGCAGCCACAGCGCGAGGGCTCCGAGCAGGGGGAGAAAGAGTAGTAGCGACAGGATCGGAAACCCGAATGCGAATTCCTCTAACATCGCGCGCTTATTCCATTCTCCGACTACCGCAAGGCCAGGCCGATCACGGAAGACCCCGTCCACCAGACGAGGATCAGATGGACCAGAATGAATAACCCCGCCACAATCATGGCGGCGTAATGGTGCACCATTCCGCTCTGCAGTTTTCGCCAGGATCGCGCGCTCAGGTGATTCGCGTATCCCATGATGTTGATGAGTCCATAGATCACGTACTTCTCGAAACTCGTGCTGAACGCCGAGCCTGATTGGGTCACGCGCCAGACCCCCAGCACCATGCCATCGATCACAGTCCGATCGAACCAGTCGCAGAGCATGCCGAGCCGCTTGGCTGGCTCGACCACGAGCAGGTCATAGATTTCGTCAACGTAGTATTTATTGAGGAGCGTCTGGTAGGCGCGGGGAGCGCCTGCAGCCCACCGCTGCGCCGCCTCGGGACGGACGCTGTAGAGATAGTGGGCCAGCCCCCAGCCCATCAGGGCGATCACGGTCGCCGCGCTCATCAGTGCCACGACGAGCCCCAGCCCGGCCGAGTGCTCTTCGCCCACGCCGGTCGTGGCCGGACGGAGGAAGTGATGGAACCACCCTTCCTCAGGTGGCACCCCAGGGAAGCCTCCGATCACGGAGAGGACTGCCAAGACGACCAGCGGTCCGATCATGACGGTGGGAGATTCATGGATATGCTCGGCAACGTGGTGGTCGACTCGCGACTGCCCATAGAACGTCAGATACGTGAGTCGAAACATGTAGAAGGACGTCAGGAACGCGCCGAGCACCGCCATCGCATAGAGCGCGTAGTAATGATGCGTGAAGGCATGCGCCATGATTTCGTCCTTGCTCCAGAACCCGGCCAACGGGAAGATGCCGGCAATGGCCAGGGTGCCCACCAGGAACAGGCTGTGGGTCCAGGGGATCTTGGCCTTCAGCCCACCCATCTTCCGGATGTCCTGTTCTCCCGACAGGGCGTGGATCACAGAGCCGGCCGAAAGGAAGAGCAGGGCCTTGAAGAACGCATGGGTCATCAGATG
>Ga0209846_1000053_pt1 | contig 13954 bp, 17 predicted proteins | sample GWRWS3_20_30_FD_187244 | JGI IMG/M metagenome (GOLD analysis project Ga0209846, IMG submission 187244) | Riverbed sediment microbial communities from areas with vegetation nearby in Columbia River, Washington, USA - GW-RW S3_20_30 (SPAdes)... | ecosystem: Environmental > Aquatic > Freshwater >... | reverse complement strand
CGGGGTCGGGGTTGTCCACCCGTCTCGTCGGTTTCGAGCCGGATCGTTACCGAGGGATGAACGTTCCTTCCTTGGGGCCCCGCCACACGCTGGTACCGTCGCCGGGTCACGGGTTGTCCACAGCGACCCGATCCAGCCTTGACGGACCAGTCAGCCATCTTGAACATGCGTTCGACACTGCCATCCAGTGGAGGCCAAGATTGTGCCTAGACGCATAGCCGCTGACTGTCTAGAATACTAGGCAGGCTGTGACCAGCCGGGAAGTGCTTCCACGATCCGCCAGCGCGGTGGCGAGCCGGTCAAGCTGCACCAGGTCGGCTCGCACGCCAAGTACGCGGTCGGGGCTGCAAGACCATCATCCCCGTGCACGCCAGCGACCTCCCGACCGGGACGCTGCGGGCGATCGAGCGGGACCTGGAGCCCTGCCTGGGACGGAGATGGCTTCATTGATGAAGGTGACGGCGGTATATAGGTACGAGCGGCAGCCGGACGGTGGGGCGGCGTGGATCGTCGAGCTGGTCGAGGAGCCGCGCTGCCACACCTTCGGACGCACGCTGCGGGCAGCTCAGCGGAACATCCGCGAGGCTGCGGCGGCCTGGTACGAGGTCGAACCCTCCCAGGTCGAGGTGGACGACGACGTGCGCCTGCCGCCACCCGCCAGCCGGGCGCTCGGCCGCTCCCGGGCGCTTCGGGACCGCGAGCGCAAGGCAAACGAGCAGGCCAGGGCCGCTACCGCCGCAGCGGTGGCGGCGTTGCGGGACGTCGGGCTGAGTGAGCGGGACACCGGCACCCTGCTCGGGCTCTCCCACCAGCGGGTGCACCAGCTCGCACCCGAGCGGTGAGCAGCGGGCATCGGGCCTGCTGTCAGGCTGGTGGCGTGGGGTCGTACTCCAGGCCGAGGAGGGCGAGGTCGTCCGCGTGGCGACCCTCGGCGTGCTTGACGACCAGGTCGACCAGGCGGTCCAGGGCCTCGGTCAGCGACCCGGCCGCGGCGGCCTCCTCGAACCGGGCCCGGTCGATGAACTCCCCGGCGGTGTTGCGGGCCTCGATCAGGCCGTCGGTGTAGCAGATGAGCCGCTGGCCCCGGCGCAGCAGCCCGTAGCTCTCGTTTGCCTGGGTGCCGAGGCCGAGCGGCGCGGCCACCTGCACCAGCCGGGGGCCGCCGCCGAGCGGCGGCGGGCCACCCGCCGACGCCAGCACGACCCGGCCGTTCGGGTACATCCGGCCGGCCAGCGCGGTCACGAAGTCCTCGTCGCCTCCCTCCCTGGCCACCAGCCGGTCCAGGCGGTGCAGGATGCGGGCGGGGCCGGCGGCCTCCCCCGCCAGCGTGCGGAAGGCGCCCTTGAGGACCGCCGCCAGCGAGCTGGCCTCCAGGCCCTTGCCGCGGGCGTCGGCGACGATGAACGCCAGCCCGAGGTCGTCCACCTCCACCACGTCGTAGAAGTCCCCGCCGATCTGCGCCAGCCCGCTGGCGGACTGGTACCGCACCCCGACCTGGTACCCCGCGACCCACGACGGCGGGGTGGTCAGCAGCAGCGCCTGCACCTGCGCGAGCACCTCGGTCTGCGCCCGCACCAGCTCGGACCCGGAGATCGCCCTGGCGCCGAGGCTCGCGAACCGCTCGGAGGCCTCCAGCGCCTGCGCGGACAGGCGCGGGTCGCGCTCCCGCCACGCCAGCACGATGGTCCCGAGCAGGTCGCCGGCCCGGTCCAGCAGCGGCAGCCACAGCAGGCTGCCGAGGCCCCTGGCCTCCAGCAGCGACGCCTCTGGCGTGGCGCCGGCGCGGACGCTCGCCCGCCTGGGCTCGGTCCCGAACGCGCCGGGGAAGCTCGCCCTGGCCAGGCGGTCGGGCATCGGCCGGATGCCGGGGTCGCGCGCCTGGGCGACGGCCACCATCTCGGTGTCGTGACGGCGGTAGACGGCGGCCGCGTGGGCGGCGTACAGCGTCCTGGCCGAGCGGGCGAGCAGCGCGTACGCCTCCTCCGGCTCGACCCCGGCGGCCAGCCCGGCGGCCATCTGGATGGTGTCGGCCGCCCGCTCCAGCGCCGACTGCTCGCGCCGGGAGACACCCCAGTTGACCAGCGCGAACAGGGTCGCCAGGGCGATCAGCAGGAGCCGCAGACCGAGCTGGAGGCCGACCGCCTTGCCGGTGTAGGCGCCGAGGACGAAGCCCACCAGCAGGGCGGTGACGCCGGCGGCGACCACCTGGCCGCGCCGGCTCGACAGGCGGCTGGCCAGCAGGGGCGCCAGCGCCACGAAGCCGCCGACGGAGACCCGGTCGGCGGTCAGCTCGACGGCGGCCACCAGGGCGATGATCAGGTAGGGAAACAGCCACCGAGCGCCGTGGCCGGCTATACGGCCACCGACCGACCCCGGCCTGGCAGCCTCGAGCACGCGCGCCTCCTCCCACCGCTCGCATGGGGAGCCTGAACGATCCGGCGCCGGGGAACAAGGCGAGGATCCGCCGAGGTCCTCGCCCCCGCCGAGCGGCGCGGCTACGATGGCGGCCCCTCAACCCGACCCGACGAAAGGCGATCCGCGCATGCGCACCCTTGTCACCGGTGGTGCCGGCTTCATCGGCTCCGCCCTCGTGGACCGCCTGGTCGGCGGCGGGCACGAGGTGACGGTGGTGGACGACCTGTCCACCGGCCGGCTGGAGAACCTCACCGACGCGTTCGCGTCTGGAAAGTGCCACCTCGCCGAGGTCGACATCGCCGGGCCGGAGCTGGCCGCGGCGGTGGCCGACGCCCGCCCCGAGGTCGTCCACCACCTGGCCGCCCAGATCGACGTCCGGCGCAGCGTGGCCGACCCGCTCCACGACGCCCGCGTCAACGTGCTCGGCACGATCGCGGTGGCCACCGCCGCCCTGGAGGCCGGCTGCCGGCGGCTGGTGTTCGCCAGCTCGGGCGGGACCGTCTACGGCGAGCCGTCGTCGCTGCCCGTGGACGAGCGGCACCCGCAGGGGGTGACCAACCCCTACGGCGTGGCCAAGCGGTCGGCAGAGGACTACCTGGCCACCTTCGCCGACCTGCACGGCCTCGAGCCGGTCAGCCTGCGCCTGGGCAACGTCTACGGTCCCCGCCAGGACCCGCACGGCGAGGCCGGGGTGGTCGCCATCTTCTGCAACCGCCTGCTCGCCGACGAGCCGGTGACCATCTTCGGCGACGGCCGCCAGACCCGCGACTACATCTTCGTGGAGGACGTGGTCGACGCGTTCGTGGCCGCCGGCGAGCACCCCGACGCCCCTGGCGCGCAGCTCAACATCGCCACCGGCGTCGAGACCTCGGTGCTGGAGCTGTACGCCGGCCTGCGCGAGGTGGCCGGGTTCGGCGGCGACCCGACGTTCGCGCCGCCGCGGGCGGGCGAGCTGGGCCGGATCGCGCTGGACTGCGCCGAGGCGGAGCGGGTCATCGGCTGGCGGGCAACGGTCGACCTGCGCGAGGGGCTGAGCGGCACCTGGGCCTGGGCGTTCCAGGAGGTCAACGCCGGGAGCGTCGGGGGGTGAGCCCCTCCGGCCCGCCGGTCCGGGTCGAGGTCGCGGACGGGGTGGCCACCGTCACCCTGGACCGGCCGGAGGCGCTCAACGCGATCTCCACCGAGCTGGCCGTCGCCCTCGCCGCCACCGTCGAGCCGCTGGCCGTCGACCCGGCGGTGCGGGCCATGGTGCTGACCGGGGCCGGTGAGCGGGCCTTCTGCGTCGGCGCCGACCTGAAACAGCGGGCCGGCCTGGACGACCACGGGTGGTTCGTGCAGCGCGAGGCGTTCCGGCGCGCGTTCACGGCCGTCCGCCGCTGCCCGCTGCCGACGGTCGCGGCCGTGTTCGGGTTCGCCCTTGGCGGCGGCACCGAGCTGGCGCTCTCCTGCGACCTGGTGGTCGCCGCCGACGACGCCGTCTTCGGGCTGCCCGAGGTCCGCCTCGGCCTGGTCCCGGCCGGCGGCGGCACCCAGCTCCTGGTGCGCCGCGTGGGACGGTCGGTCGCCAAGGACCTGGTGCTGACCGGCCGGCGGGTGGACGCGGCCGAGGCGCTGCGGCTCGGCCTCGCCGACCGGGTGGTGCCCGGGCCCGAGCTGCCGGCCGCCGCCCTGGCGCTGGCCGTGGAGATCGCCGGCAACTCGCCGGTGGCGGTCCGCCTGGCCAAGTGGGCGTTGGACCTCGGCGCCGACCTGGCGCTGGAGGCGGGCATGGACGTCGAGGACCAGGCGTGGCGCCGCGCGATCCTGTCCGACGACCGCCGGGAGGGCGTCGCCGCCTGGTCGGAGAAGCGCCCACCCCGCTGGCCGTCGCCAGGGTGACCGCGCGTCCAACACTTCGCCCCGTCGTCCGTCGTATCAGGGTGAAGGCCACTGGACGGAGGAGGTCGGAGATGTGGGTCGACGCTGAGGCAGAGGTCCGGGCGAGGATGCGGGACCGGGTCCGCGAGGCGGAGCGGCAGCGGCTGGCGGCGCACGCCAGGGCGGGCCGGTCCGGGGCGCGCCGGCCGCTGGCCGGCTACGGGTGGCGGCTGCGGCAGGCGGCGGGCTACGGGCTGGTGCGGACCGGCCTGCGGCTGCTGGACACCGGGAGGGCGTGACCGTGACCAACCGGCGGCTGGAGGGCGTGATCCGGGACGTCGCTATGCTCGACCTCACGCCGATGACCTCGGCGGAGGACCTGGCCGGCATCACCCGGATCAGCGACGTGGCGATCGTGCTGGTGCCGGCGCCCCTGATGCCCGCCGTGGTGGGCATCCCGATGGACGACGTCGCCATGGTGGTGCCGGTGCCCACCGGCGTCGAGGTCAGGAGCCACACCGGGGCGCTGGTGATGGGCGGGGAGGCGCTGGCCGACCCGGACGCGGAGGACGCCGCGCTGATCGTCACGGGCACGCTGATCCTCACCAGCCCGGTGCAGCGGGTGACCTACCGCCAGGTCATCGTGATCGGGCTGGTGCTGGCGCCGCACGGCAGCGAGGCGGCGCTCGGCGCCGGGCTGACGCGGGTGACCGGCTCGGTGGACTACTACCCCTATGCCGAGGGGCAGGAGGTCAAGGTCTCCACCGGCCAGCTCCGCGCCGGCGGGGAGGTCCTGGCCAACCCGACCGGCGGCCCCGACGACGTCCTGGTGGTCGCCGGCCAGCTCATCGTGACCGGGCCGGTGGTGAAGGTGGGCTACCGGCGCGTGGTGGTCGCCGGGCAGGTGCTCGCCCCAAGGGACAGCCAGGCGGTGCTGGGCCCGGTGATGATCGTCAAGGGCCAGCTCGTCTGGTACACGGGGGAGCCCCGCTTCTTCCTCGGCAAGGAGCGCTTCGGGCGCTCGTTCTTCGAGCTGGTGGACCAGCCGCTGACGCTGGCGCTGGTGGGAAGCTTCCAGATCGACCCCGACGTGCCGGCGGCGCTGCTGCGGGAGAAGGTCCAGGAGATCACCCTGCTCGGCAAGCTGATCGCGCCCAGCCAGCTCGTCGGGGTCCTGCAGCTCCTGACGACGGAGAAGGTCGGCGAGATCACGGTGGCCGAGGATGCCTCCCAGCCGCGATGACGCGGCGGTCTTCACCCGGATCTTCGACCAGCACCGCCACGCCGTGCACGCCTACTTCCTCGGCCGCGTCGCCGACCCCGAGCTGGCTCGCGATCTGGTGCAGGAGACCTTCCTGCGCGCATGGCGCCGCCTGCCGGAGATCGCGCCGCTCCCCGAGGAGCGGCAGCGCGCGTGGATCTTCACGGTCGCGCGCAACCTCGCCATCGACAGCTACCGCGCCAGCGCCGCCCGCAAGGCCGCCGAGGAGGCGCTGCGCCACCACGCCACGACCCGGGAGACCACCGTCGCCGGGCCGCACGTCCACGCCGAGCTCGGCGAGCGCCTTGCCCAGCTCGACGCCGCGATCCGCCGCCTCCCGGAGGACCAGCGGGTGATCCTGTCGATGGCCACCGCCGGGGGGCTGACCAGCCGCGAGATCGGCGAGGCCCTCGGGGAGCCGGCCGGCACCGTCCGCTACCGGCTCAGCCAGGCACGCAAGCAGCTCGCCGCCACGCTCGACCTGGAGGACCAACCATGACCACACCCGCACGCCACGACCTGGACGAGCTGCTGGCCGCGTGGGCCCATGCCCGGCGGCTGCCCGACGCCGACGCCGAGCGGATCCGCCAGGCGATCGTCCCGGCGGTCCCGGGGCTGCCGGCGACCTGGTGGTCGGAGTTCAACAGCAAGATCAGCACGGTCATCACCCGCGCCACCGCCACCCCGGCTCCCGCGCTCGCCGCCCTGGGCGCCTAGCCCCGGGCGGCCTCGAGCTGGGTGCGAGCCTGCGCGACGAACGCGGCGTAGTAGGCGCGCACGTCCTCGGGGAGGGAGAGGACGTCGGCGTCCGACTCCCGCGCCCACCGCCCCAGGTCGCCGAGGAGGCGGTCCAGCTCCAGGCACGTCTCCAGCGCGGCGGGCACCTGCTCGTCGGGGACGGTCGCGTCGGCGGCGAACAGCGGCTCGCCGTCCTGGAACGCGCGGTCCACCACCTCGGTCACCGGCCCCAGTTGCAGCCGCGCGTAGAAGCGGCCGACCGCCGACTCAAAGCGCCGCGGCGGGCTGTCGGGCGGCAGGTCCAGCAGCGCCGCCTCGCGGCAGATCGCGCGGTAGTGGTCCCGGCTGCGGACGTGCAGCGCCGTGTCGAACGGGCCCACCCGCAGCCTCATCGGCGCGCCCCGGCGAGGTCCAGCTCGAACCAGACCGTCCTGCCGTTCGGCCCGCCGTCGACCCCCCAGCGGTCCGACAGGGCGTCGAACAGCTCCAGCCCCCGCCCGGTGATCGACTCGAGATGGTGGACGCGGAGCCGCGGGCCGCTGGCGCCGCCGCCGTCGCGGACCTCGACCCGCAGGCGGCGGTCGCTCAGCAGGTACTCGACGGTGAACCTCCCGCCGGCGTCACCGGACGAGGAGTGCAGCACCGCGTTGGTGACCGCCTCGCTGACCAGCAGCCGGGTGACGTCGCGGAGGGGCGAGCCGATGTGGAGCGCGGCGGAGACGAAGCGGCGGGCCGCCGCGACCTGGTCGGCACGCCCGCGGAACTCTCGACGCCCCCGTTCCTCCACGATCTTTCCCTCGAACGCTGGTTGGCGCGCGCCAGTTTATAGGTTCCCTTGCTGGCTGGCGGCCTCCAGCTCGACCACGACCTGGCCGGCGGCGACCGGCGCACCTGGCGTCGCCGGCACCCCGACCACCGTGCCGGCGAACGGCGCCAGCAGCGGGGTCTCCATCTTCATCGCCTCCACGACCGCGAGCAGCTCGCCCTCGGCCACGCGCTGGCCGGCGGTCACCTCCACCCGGACGAGGGTGCCGGCCAGCGGCGAGGCGACCGTGGCCTGCTCGTCGGCCGCGCGGGTCGAGGCCGACGGCCGGTGGCGGTACAGGCGGACCGGCCAGGCGCGGCCGTCGACGGTGACGGTGAAGTCGGGCGCCTCGGGCTCCGCCCCCGGCGTGGCCGGCCGGGCCAGGACGGCGAGGTCGACCGCTTCCTCCAGCCAGGTCGTCCAGTGGGCGGCCGCCCGGAAGTCGTGGTGGTCGAGCACGCGGGCGAGCGCCGGCGCCGTGGAGGCGACCCCGCGTACCTCCAGGTCGGCCAGGGCGGCGCGCATGCGCCCGATCGCCTGGTCGCGGTCGCGGCCCCAGGCGATCACCTTGCCGAGCAGGTCGTCGTAGAACGGGGAGACGGCGTCGCCGGCCTGGTAGCCGGCGTCGACCCGGATGCCGGGGCCGCCGGGCCAGCGCAGCGCGGTGATCGCGCCCGGGGTGGGCAGGAAGCCGCGACCCGGGTCCTCGGCGTTGACGCGGCACTCGACCGCGTGCCCGGCGACGCGGACGTCCTCCTGGGCCAGGCCGAGCCGCTCCCCGGCCGCCACCCGGAGCTGGGCCGCGACGATGTCGACGCCGGTGACCTGCTCGGTGACCGGGTGCTCGACCTGGATGCGGGTGTTCATCTCCAGGAACCAGGCGCCGCCCGAGGCCGGGTCCCAGAGGAACTCGACCGTGCCGGCGCCGACGTAGCCGCAGGCCTTGGCCACCGTCACCGCCCAGGTCTGGAGCCGCTCGCGGACCTCCGGGGGCAGGCCCGGCGACGGCGCCTCCTCGACCAGCTTCTGGTGGCGGCGCTGCACCGAGCAGTCGCGCTCGCCGAGGTGGACGATGCCGCCGAGGGCGTCGGCGAGGACCTGGACCTCGACGTGGCGCGGCCGCTCGAAGAACCGCTCCAGGTAGCAGGTGCCGTCGCCGAAGGCCGCGGCCGCCTCGCGGGTGGCGGCGGCCAGGGCGTCGGCGGCCTGGTCGGGGCGACGGACGATGCGGATGCCGCGGCCGCCCCCGCCGGCGGCGGCCTTGACCGCCACCGGCCAGCCGTGCGCCTGCCCGAACGCGACCACCTCGGCGGCGTCGCGGACCGGCTCGGTGGTCCCCGGCACCGGCTCGACCCCGGCGGCCAGCACCGCCCGCCTGGCGGCGAGCTTGTCGCCCATCTGCTCGATCGCCTCGGCCGGCGGGCCCACCCAGACCAGGCCGGCCGCGGCCACCGCCCGCGCGAACGCGGCGTTCTCGCTGAGCAGGCCGTAGCCCGGATGGACGGCCTCGGCGCCGGCGGCGGCGGCGGCGCCGAGCAGCTTGGCGGCGTCCAGGTAGGAGTCGCCCACCCTGGTCCCGCCGATGGCGACCGCCTGGTCGGCCTCGCGCACGTGCAGGGCGCCGGCGTCGGCGTCGGAGTGGACGGCCACCCCGCGGAGGCCCAGCTCGCGGCAGGCCCGCAGCACCCGAACGGCGATCTCGCCGCGGTTGGCGACCAGCACGGTGCGGAACGGCCGGGTCATACCGGTGGCACCCCGTGTCTACGGCGGGTGAACTCGCGGTCCTTCCCGGCGGCCGCCGTCAGGCGGCGGGCGAGCTCGGCGCGGAGCTCCTCGGGGTCGACGACCGCGTCCACGACCAGGTCGGCGGCGAGCCGGACCAGGTCGACGTCCTCGCGGTACTCGCGTTGCAGCCGCGCGACCTCGGCGGCGCGCTCGGCCTCCGGGAGGGCGGCGATCTTGCCGGCGTAGACGGCGTTGACGGCCGCCTCCGGCCCCATCACCGCGATCGAGGCGGTCGGCAGCGCCAGGGTCGCGTCGGGCTCGAACCCGGGCCCGGCCATGGCGTACAGCCCGGCCCCGTACGCCTTGCGGACGACCACGCAGATCTTCGGCACGGTCGCCTCGCTGACGGCGGTGATCAGCTTGGCGCCGTGGCGGATGATCCCCTGGCGCTCCACCTGTTTGCCGATCATGAAGCCGGGCACGTCGGCCAGGAACACCAGCGGCAGGTTGAAGGCGTCGCACAGCCACACGAAGCGGGCCACCTTGTCGGCCGAGTCGACGAACAGCACCCCGCCCTTGTGGAGCGGCTGGTTGGCGACGATGCCGACCGCTCGGCCCTCGATGCGGGCCAGCCCGGTGACCACCTCGGCGGCGAACTCCCGCTTGACCTCGAAGAAGCTCGCCTCGTCGCAGACGGCGGCGACCAGCGGGTAGACGTCGAACGGCTGCGACTCGTCGGTGGGGACCAGCGGCGCCACCGGCCCGCCGTAGCCCGGCCCTCGCGGCTCCTGGACCGGCGGCTCGCCGCGCCAGTTGTCAGGGAGGTAGGAGAGGTAGGCGCGGGCGGCGGCGATCGCCTCGTCCTCGTCGGCGCAGAGCAGGTCGCCACAGCCCGACACCCGGCAGTGCATCGCGGCCCCGCCCATCTCCTCAAGGGTGGTGCGCTCGCCGATGACCATCTCTGCCATCCGCGGGGAGCCGAGGTACATCGAGGCGTTGCCCTCCACCATGAACACCACGTCGCAGAAGGCGGGGATGTAGGCCCCGCCCGCCGCCGACGGCCCGAACAGGCAGCAGACCTGGGGGACCCGGCCGGACAGGCGGACCTGGTTGTAGAAGATCTTCCCGGCGCCGCGGCGGCCGGGGAACATCTCCACCTGGTCGGTGATGCGGGCCCCCGCCGAGTCGACCAGCCACAGCATCGGGACCTCGTGGCGCAGCGCGTACTCCTGGATGCGGATGATCTTCTCCACCGTGCGGGCGCCCCAGGAGCCGGCCTTGACGGTGGAGTCGTTGGCCATCACCGCCACCGTGCGGCCGTCGAGCGTGCCGGTCCCGGTGACGACCCCGTCGGCGGGCAGGTCGCCGGCCATGGCGTTGGCGAGCAGGCCGTCCTCGACGAAGCTGTCCGCGTCGAGCAGGCGGCGGAGCCGCTCCCGCACGAACAGCTTGCCCTGCTCACGGGCCTTGGCGTGGTAGCGCTCGGCGCCGCCGGCCCTGGCCTGCTTGGCGAGCGCGCGGAACGCCGGCTCCGGCCGCTCCCCCGCGGTCACGGCACCGCTCCCACGCCCAGCCTGCGGCTGCGGGGCCCGGCGTGGAGGACCTGGCCGCGGAGCCGGTGGCCGACCAGCTCCCCGGCGGTGCGGGCGGCGGCGAGCAGGGCGTCCAGGTCCACGCCGGTCGCGACCCCCATGTCCTCCAGCATGTGGACGGCGTCCTCGCTGGCCACGTTGCCGCCGGCACCAGGTGCCGTGGGGCTGCCGCCGAGCCCGCCGACGGCGGTGTCGAAGTCGGTGCAGCCGGCCTGGACGGCCGCGAGCAGGTTCGCCAGCCCGGTGCCGCGGGTGTCGTGGAAGTGGCAGTTGAGCGGCGCGACGCCGTCGAGGGCGGCGAGCAGCGCCTCCACCCGGGTCGGGGTGGCCATCCCGGTGGTGTCGCCCAGCGACACCGCCCGGCAGCCCAGCCCGGCCAGCCGCTCGGCGAGCCCGACCACCCGCCCGACCGGCACCTCGCCCTCGTACGGGCAGCCCCACGCCGTCGAGATGGTCGCGTCGACCGGGGTCGCCCCGGCCAGGCGGACCACCCCGGCGATCTGCCCGAGGGTCTCCTCGACGCCGCGGTTGACGTTGCGGCGGTTGTAGGACTCGGAGGCGGCCACCACCACCTGCAGCCGGTCGGCCCCCGCGGCCAGCGCGTCCCGCGCGCCGCGCTCGTTGGGCACCAGCGCGGAGTAGACCACCCCCGGGCGGCGCCGGATGGCGGCGAACACGCGGTCGCTGCCGGCCATGGCCGGGACCGCCTTGGGGGACACGAACGAGCCGGCCTCGATGCGCCCGACCCCGGTGGCCGACAGCGCGTCGACCAGCCGCACCCGCGCCTCGACGGGCAGGGGCGCCTCGCTCTGCAGCCCGTCGCGCGGGCCGACCTCGCGGATGCTGACCGACCCTGGCAATCGCACGGGACGATCCTACCGGCCGGGGTCGGGCGTTGCCGCCTATCCGGCCACGTGCGCCCTGAGCACCGACGGTTTGGTGCGGTCCTGGCAGGTCGGTACCGGCGAGCCGAGCACCCGGGCCTCGCCGAACAGCGGGTCGCTCCAGCGGACCTGCACCGACCTGGGCCCGCACCAGTTGGTCCAGGTGAGGGAGGCCCAGAGCCGGCCGAGCTCGTTCGCGGACCCCTCCGGCAGGACGTGGTCCAGTCGCACGGCGACGCCGTTGCCCACCACGTCGGCCCGCCGGCCGCGGTCCAGGACCTCGACACCCAGCTCGAGCCGCACGGCGCACGGCACCAGGTACCTGGTGGTGCGGAACCCCCAGCCGAAGGCGACCTCGTTGCCCGCCTTCGTGAACAACGGAATCGGTCTGACGCTGCGGCTGGCCACGATGCTCCGGCCGGCCAGGCAGTCGGGCCGTGGCGCGTGCGCCTGGCCCGCCACGGCGTTGGTGATGGGCCGCGCGGAGCGCAGCAGCTGCTCGGCCAGGCCGAGTGCCTCCGGCACGGCGGCGGCGTCGACGGTGAGGGCGACCCGCAGCGTGCGCATGGCGAGCACGTCCGGGCACGGCTCGCCGCCCTGGCAGTGGTAGGGCCACGACACGAACCAGTGGGTCGTCCGCCAGCGCCCGTCGAGCCCGTCGGTGCGGAACCAGCCGCGGCCGTCGGGGAACCGCCCGCGCGACTGCGGGTCCTGCCGGATCGCGAAGGGGGCGCGGGCCGGCGGCTGGCTGTTGTCGTGGAACAGCTCCTTCCCGGCAGGGTTGTAGAACGCCTCCAGGTAGGAGGTGTCGACCTGCACGGGCTCGGCCAGCAGCCTCTGGCGGGCCGGGTCGGCCGGCCGCAGCGCGAAGCCCTTCCAGGTCGGGGTCGCCTCCCAGCCGGCCGGCACGTCGACCTCGAAGCCCTGCACGGGGGCCACCGCGACCAGCGGGCCGGGCCGCCAGGCCGCTGGACCGGCCTGCCCGAAGGCGAACAGGCGCGGGCCCGGGTCGTCGGACCGCAGCCTGCCGAGCAGCGGCGGGACGGCCACCACCGAGCCCAGCAGCAGCACCAGGACCAGCGCGGTCCCGCCGGCGGCGGCGCGGGTGCGCCGGGCCTTGCGGCGCAGGAAGCGGTCGTAGGCGCCGGCCTCGCCGGGCTCGGCCGCCGCCACCCGCCCCAGGGTCTCCTTGAGTCGCTGCTCGATCATGCCTGCGTCCCCCTGCCGTGCCGTTCCAGTGCCGGCGAGCCGAGCTCGGCCCTGAGGCGGGCGAGCGCGCGGTGCGTCAGCGACTTGACCGTGCCGAGCGGCAGCCGCAGCAGCCGGGCCACCTCGGCCTCCGGCAGGTCCTCGTGGTAGCGCAGGACGAGCACCGCCCGCTGCCGGGCCGGCAGGCGTCGCACCGCCGCCCACAGCACCAGCCCGTCCTCGCCGAGGTCGGGCTGGTAGGCCTCCTCGGCCCGGCTGCCGCGGGCGTGCCTGGCCTCCAGGACCGCCCGCCGCAGCAGCGACCGGTGGCGGTTGACCAGCACCTTGCGGGCGTAGGCGGCGGGCCGCTCGTGCCCGCGAACCCGCGACCAGACCCAGTAGGTCCGCACCAGGGCGTCCTGGGCCAGCTCCTCGGCCTGCGCCCAGTCGCTGGTGAGCAGGTAGCCGAGGCCCCGCAGCCGCCCGAACTCGGCGGCGAAGAACTCGCGGAACTGTAGGTCCCCGGCGACCACGCCACCTCCCCGTCCGCTCCCGGTGCCTGAACGCACCACCCGCCCAAAAGGTTGCGTCTACGGGGACGCCAGGAACAGGGGGTTGATGATCGCCCGGTCGATCGACCCGAACGCGCCGACGAAGGTCCGGTCGTTGGTCCGGCCCAGCCCGGGCATGATGGCGTTGGCGTACAGGCAGAACACCCCCGCCATGAGTCCCATGGTCACGGTGGCCGCGACCAGCGTGACGCCGCGAAACAGGTCCAGCATCACAGGCGGTCCAGCAGGTCGCGCTTCTTGGCCTGGAACTCCTCCTCGGTGACCGCGCCCCGGTCGCGGAGGTCGGCCAGGCGCTCGAGGTCGGAGAGGACGCCCGGCGGCCGCTCTGGCGCCGCCGCGGCCGCGTAGCCGCTGCGGCGGCGGCCGCTGGCCTCCATCTGGCGGTAGATCTGGAGCTGGACCGCCTCCGGGTCGCGGATGTCGGAGAACGTCGACTGGCCGTGCTCGCCGGCCGACTCGATCACCAGGTCGCCGATGCCGATCAGCCGCTCGAACACCGACTGGGAGAAGGTCACGTCGTTGATCCGCTCCAAGGGGATCTCGCGGCCGAACTTGGCGACGACGCCGGAGCGGAAGATGAGCCGCTCGGTGGTGAGCACGAAATGGGTCGTCAGCCAGCGAAGCACGCGGCCGACGACCAGCAGGGCCAGCAGCAGCAGCCCCGCCATCCCGACCACCAGCCGTGCCGGCGCCTGCAGGCTGCCCGCCGGGGCGACCGCCCAGGCGGCCCCGACGGCGACCGTCACCAGGACCGTGATGAGCACGGGAACGACCAGCGTCCACCAGTGTGGCCGGAGGTCGTAGATCAGCTCCTCGTCCTCCGACAGCAACCGCTCCGGGAACGCCACCCCCGCGCCCTCCTCTGACGTCCGGGCCGAGCGGCAACGGTAACAAGCGGATCGAGGGGGCTCAAGAGG
>Ga0209846_1000052_pt1 | contig 14126 bp, 8 predicted proteins | sample GWRWS3_20_30_FD_187244 | JGI IMG/M metagenome (GOLD analysis project Ga0209846, IMG submission 187244) | Riverbed sediment microbial communities from areas with vegetation nearby in Columbia River, Washington, USA - GW-RW S3_20_30 (SPAdes)... | ecosystem: Environmental > Aquatic > Freshwater >... | reverse complement strand
CCAAGCCGTTCCGCTGGACCTATGACGGCCGGCCCCTCAAGGCAAGCTGATATGCCAACAACTAACGCGGAACTGCACTAGTTCCTGGCCAGCTTCGCGCTGCATCGCTGGCTGGACAGTCCCCGCAGAGTCAAGACCGCCGACTACAGGCCGAGGTGGCGCGCCCAAGCTCTCTGCTGAGGCTCCGGATCACCTGACCAGGCGCCTTGGGCTCCCGACCGCTGAGACGACGTCGAGGATCGCTTGCGTGGTGGCGGCGGCGTCTTCTTCGTTCGCGATCAAGTCCTCGTGGATGGCGCCGTCGACGATGCGGTGCACGCTGTTGGTTGACAAGGTGGCCATGCGGTTCTGCGCCGCGGACCAGGCGGCATCATGTCCGCTGCCGGCTGTCAGGACGATCAGCGGCTTGTCGGCGAAGTCACGGAGGGCGGCAGCTTGCTCCATCGAGGCCGTCGCCTGGACGTACTCGTCGATCGTGCTGCGAAGCGTGCTTGCGGTCGCGACGCTGGCGCGTACCTCGTCCCGGGACCGCGGCGGCAGGCTGCCGAAGTCGGACTGGGCGTACAGGCGGGCGAGACCCAGTCGAGCTGAGGTCGAAACCAGTGCGGAGACACGGCTCATGGCGTCGTCGGAGGAGCCCCCGGCGCCAGGCGATGGTGTCCCCGGTTTCGCCGCCGACGCCGGCGCGGTGGAGTCCACCAGCACCATGCCGGCGACCTCGTCGGGGTAGCGACCGGCGAACGTGAGCACATAGAGGCCGCCGAAGGAATGGCCCGCCAGCACATAGGGCCCTGGAATGTGTCCGCGCTGCAGCAACGTGTGGAGGTCGGTCGCGATCTGCGCGCCGTCCTGGGCGGTGTCAGCAGGCTCGCTCCACCCGCGACCTGCGCGGTCATAGACACACACACGGGTGTCACGGGCTACGGCCGGCGCGATCCACCCAAGAATCGACGACATCCCGCCTGCGCCCGGTTCGAGCACGACGGTGGGCGTGCCTGCGCCGGTGCAGCTCAGGTGCAAGCTGTGTCCACCCACGTCGATCAATCGACCAGGCATCGGGTAGGCCTTGGCGTCCGCTGCTTCCCGCAGGGTCTCGTAGCCACCGCCGATCGAAGCCAGAGCGAGCATCGCGATCACTGGATAGAGCAGCCAGCGTCCGCCCCGGCTATGAAGCTGTCGATGCACACAGACGATCATCCAGACGGCCAACACCAGCATGGCGGGGGGCCACACCCAATTGAGCACCTGGTGCACCGGGGAGCCAAACCCCACCAGGAGAAGGCCACCCAGTCCCATGAACAGTGCAGGAGCCACGGCCCATCGCTGCGGCTGATCGGTGAACCGGACCGAGAGCACCGCCAACATCGCCCAGCCCAGCGCGAATCCGCACAGGACTGCGCCAGTGACGGCACGTTCCTCGGCCGGGATGAACGGGGCGGCGGCGAGGAGTACAGCAGCGACGAGTCCGGTGGCCAACGAGCCGGCGACGATCCAACCAATGTTTCCCCTCGGCCCGGGATCAGGGTGGGACGGACGGTCCTGGCCCTTGTCCTTGGGGGTGGGTTCGGTAGCCACGATGGACTCCATTCCATGCACAGTCTGGCGCCGCACGAGCACAGCTATCCGCACTTATGGCACATGCCGTCAACTCGACACCAGACCTTCCCATGGTCCAACAGCAGCTGGCCGACCGGCCCGAGCTCTTGGCCAAGCTGAGCGGCTGAGCCCCACATCAAGGCCGCACGACCCGCAGCCGGCGGCCTGTCCCGAAGCAGGTGACCTCGTGTCAACGGCCAAGTTGCGGTCCTCGGTGGTGGCCAGGTAGAAGTCCCACCCCTTGGGGTTGCTCAGGTCTTGTTCATGCGGGTGCCTCCTTGGCTGCGGGCCTGGCGCATGCGGAACGACTCGCCTTCGGTGACCACGACGATGCTGTGGTGCAGGAGCCGGTCGAGCAGGCTGACGGCGGTGGTGTGCTCGGGTAGGAAGCGGCCCCATTGGTCGAACGGCCAGTGCGAGCCGATGCCCAGGGCGCGGCGTTCGTAGGCGGCGGCGACGAACCGGAACAGTAGCTGGGCGCCGGTGTCGTCCAGCGGGGCGAACCCGAGCTCGTCACAGATGACCAGGTCGGCGCGCAGCAGCGTCTCGATGGCTCGGCCGACCGAGTTGTCGGCCAGCCCGCGGTAGAGGGTCTCCACCAGGTCGGCGGCGGTGAAGTAGCGGACCCGGTGGCCGGCCTGGACCGCGGCCACGCCCAGGGCGATCAGGGTGTGGCTCTTGCCGGTGCCGGCCGGCCCGACCAGACACAGATTCTCGTGGGCACCGATCCATTCCAGGCTGGCCAGGTAGTCGAAGGTGGCGTGGGGGATCGAGGAGGCGGCGACGTCGAATTCCTCCAGGGTCTTGGCCACGGGGAAGGCGGCGGCCTTGAGCCGGTGGCGGGCGCCTGCGGCGTCCCGGGCGCAGATCTCGGCCTCGACCAGGGTCCGCAGCAGCTCCTCCGGCGCCCAGCGTTGGGTCTTGGCGGTGACCAGCAGCTCCGGTGCCAGGGTGCGCATCGCGGCCAGCTTGAGCCGGCGCAGCCCAGCGTGAAGGTCCGGCGCTAGCGGCGGGGCAGGGGCGCTCACCGTGCACCTGCCCCGGATCGGTGGATGGCGTAGTCGGCCAGCGGCCGGGTCGGCACCGCGGGCAGCTCCAGCACCAGCGCCTCCCCGGCTGGGCGGGGACGGGGTGTGCCGGCGCCGGCGGCCAGGATGGAGCGCACGTCGGCTGCGCGCCACCGGCCGAAGGTGACCGCGCGTTCCAGCGCGGCCAGCAGCGCATCGCGCCCGTGTGCGGCCTGGAGCCCGGCGAGCTCAGCCAGCTCAGGCCCCAGGCGGGTCACCTCGGCCGCGGCAGCGCCGGTGATGAACGCCTCCGCGACCGGGCCGAGGTCGCAGAACGCCTTCTCCGCTGGTGTTCTGGGTCGCACTGCCCGCCGTGGCGCGGGTCGCGCGCCGCCGTAGTGCGCATCGACCACCGAGGCCTCCCCGGGCACGACGAGTGCGTGGTCGGCAACGACCTCGCCGGTGGCGGTGTCGACGACGCGCACGCGGCCGGACTCGCTCACCAGCTCCACGACGGCCCCGATCAAGCGCGTCGGCACCGAGTAGCGGCCCGAGCCGAACCGCACGCATGACAGGCGGTCCACCTTCCGGGTGGTCACCGTGCCCAGGCGCAGCCGCAGCGACGGCAGCGCGCCGAGCAGTTCTCGCTCGGCGGCCAGCCGCTCAGCCGGCACCGCGGCGATTTCGCTGTGTCGCCGCCCGTTGACCTCCGCGCACCACGCCCGGGCCGCATCGTTGGCCATGACCAAGCCGGCGAACGGCGCCTGCGGCACCAGCAGGTCCCGCTTGGCGTAGCCGACCAGGTGCTCCACGATCCCCTTGGACTCCGGGTCCCCGCCCTCGCAGAAGTCCGGCCGGAACCCGTAGTGGGTGGCCAACCGCACATACTCCGGCGTGGGCACCACGACGTTGGCGACCACCCCGGCCTTCAGGCAGCCCATCCGATCCGCGAGCACCACCTTCGGCACCCCACCCAGCTCCTGGAAGCACTCGGCCAGCAACCCCAGCGTGGTCTCGGACCGCTCGTCGGTGGCGAAGCGAACGAACCGCCACCGCGACCAGGCCAGCACCGCGCAGAAGATGTGCAGGCCGTCCTGGCTGCCCCAGTCGATCACCAACACCTCGCCCGGTGACCACACCGCTGGGCGCCGGCCCCGGTGATGGGTGGCCCGCCAAGCCTTCTTCTCCGCCGCGACCAGCCGACGGAAGTTCCGCGCCGAGCCCGCATAACCCGCCGTCCGCGCCGCCGGCAGCAGCCGCTTGGCCGAGATCCGGCCCTTGGTAGCCTGCACCCGCGAACCGACCAACTCGACCACCCGGTCGTAGTTCCGCCCCCGGCGCCTGCGCTCCGGCCGCTGCCCGCCGGCCTCGTGCCGCTCAACCACCCGCCTCACCGTCTTGGGTGTCGTAGCGCACATGACGGCGGCGCCGCGGTAGCTGCCCACCTCGCGGTAGGCGGCGATGATGTCCATCCGTTCCCTCGCAGACTTCAATGGAGTCCCCTGGGCGGTGCGGTGACTGGTTGGCACCGCCACCGTTACCGCTCAGGGCTCACACTCCCAGCCGACACCACAGCGAGGGATGGGGACTTCAACCTGGCCACCAGCGGGGACCCCGACGTGGCCACCAGCGGGGACTTTTTCATGGCCACGGACACCTCGTAAGCTCGCGGCCGGTACGTGGTCTGAACCAGTCGAGGCACGGGGGTCCCTCGCGGACCTCCGCGGTCGCCGCCAGCACCTTGGTCCCGTTCGCTCGCCGTCCGAGCGCTCCTCCTCGTGAGGTGCCCGGGCTCGGTGCCGTCCTGGATGGCTCGTTCGGCTCGCGTCATGGACCGAGGCGCCGGCGTTCCCGCGGATCGCCGCTCGGTGTCCGAGCCGGCGGCCCGTGGCGAGGTAGCCGTCGCCCTCGGAGGCCTGATCGCGGCCAAGCGGTGGATCGCCTACACGTCTGCTGTTGTCTGCTCGATGCTGAGTGATGGGACTCCGCGTTTCCTCCGCGTCGAGTCCCTCCCTCGTGCCTGAAGCAGGGCGGGACGGTCCCGCCGAGCCGAGGAGAGGATGTGGAGTCAGGGCCTGAGGGCGGGACCGAGTGAGGATGCGGACCCGCCCGTGATCGTCCGGGCCGAAGACGGCGTGGGGGAGACGACGAGGCCTGTCACGCGGCTGGGACAGGGGGGCGTTCCGAAGACGCCCACGCGGTACGCGCGGCGAGAGCACTCGCGCCCCCGCTCGCTCGGGGAGCCCGCTGCGGCGGGCGACGGGACCAGGGCATCGAGCCCGAGGGTGGTCGTGATGCTCACTGACGAGCCCCTCCTGCCACCACGGCGGGGCGGCTGCGTGTGGGCACGCGACGCCTCGTGGTTGTTCATCCAGACCTGCACAAAGACACCCCACCGCCCGGACCTTGACATCGGAGCCGGGGAATCCCGCGGGGATCCTCTGGCGGCTGGAGGTCACGTACCGGTCCGAAAGAATCCGGCCCCGCTCCGCTCGTGCCGGGGAGCGGAACCGCCTGATGATGATCGAATCCTGGGAGTGGGAGACGGCGCGGAATCCGACTGGCACTCGGTCGGAACCGGTCCGGAATCCGCGACCGTGAAGCCGGGCAGGGCAGCCGTCGCCGCCTCTTGATGCGAGCTTGGCCGGAACCGGCGTGCTGAGCGTGAAAATGACTACCTGTACAAGGGCCCTCGAGAGCGCCCCAAGCGTGACGGCTTCGACTGGGGAGTTCTCGGGGAGTCTGTGGAGGGGCAGGTCCGAGCCTCCAGGAGGACTGCCGGGAGCCTTCCGTAGAGACAGGCCAGCCCGGCGCGCCGCGGAGCGGACTTCCGACTGCGCCACGAACTGAGCCACGCAATGGGCCCCGGTCGATGGCTACGATCCCCGGGTCCGCTAGAATCGCAGCACAGGCGACGACGGGAACGAGTAGCCGGGTTCCAGCGCCCCAGCGAGCCGGAGACGGTGCGAGTCCGGCGGGCTGCCCCGGTGAAAATCATCCCCGAGCCGCCGCCCGAACGGCGTTTCGGGCCTGTCGACAAGGTCCGGGCGACGCCAAGTAGACGCGGCCGGGTCCGCCCGTGACAGCGGGAGGCTCTGGTGGGAGCCGGTGAGGGGGCAGGCCTCGTGAGGGGTCCGCCAAGCGGGGTGGTACCGCGGGGCTCACGCCTCGTCCCTGACAGGGACGAGGCGTTTTGCGTTTCAAGGAGGAGCAGGTGGCGACGTGGGAACGAGCAGGGGTGTTCAGCCGGCTGCCGCCCAAACCGGACCACCCAGCCCTCGAGCTGGAGGTCCTGGATCGGTGGGAGCGGGACCAGATCTTCCAGCGTCTTCGCGAGAAGAACCGGGGCGGGCCGAGGTGGAGCTTCATCGACGGCCCCGTCACCGCGAACAAGGTCCTAGGGGTCCACACGGCCTGGGGGCGGACCCTGAAGGACGTGTTTCAGCGCTACAGGGCCATGCGCGGCTTCGACCAGCGCTACCAGAACGGGTTCGACTGCCAGGGCCTCTGGATCGAGGTCGGCGTGGAACGGGAGCTCGGCCTGAACTCGAAGAAGGAGATCGAGTCCTACGGCCTGGCCGAGTTCGCCCGCAAGTGCCGAGAGAAGGTCATCTGGTCGGCGACCGAGCTGACCAGCGGGAGCAAGCGTCTCGGGCAGTGGATGGACTGGGGCAACGACTACTACACGTTCTCCGACACGAACATCGAGTACATCTGGCGGTTCCTCGGGGTCATGCACGAGCGCGGGTGGCTCTACCAGGGGTACCGATCCACCGAGTGGTGTCCGCGGTGTGGGACGTCGATGTCGCAGCACGAGCTGTCCCAGGCAGACGTCTACCGGGAGAAGACCGATCCCTCGATCTACGTGCGCTTCCCGCTCCGGGAGCGTCCCGGCGAGGAACTGGTCATCTGGACCACCACGCCGTGGACCCTCCCGGCCAACGTGGCGGCCGCGGTGAAGCCCGACGCGGAATACATCTTGCGCCAGGATGGGAGTTGGGTGGCCCGAGCCCGGTACCCGCATGAGCGCGCGGTGAGGACGGCGCTCGGATCGGAACTGGTCGGCCTGACGTACGACGGGCCGTTCGATCATCTTCCCGCCGCCCGCGATCACCATCGGGTCATCGCGTGGGACGAGGTCTCGCTCGATGAGGGGACGGGTATCGTCCACATCGCCCCGGGCGCCGGGACCGAAGATTTCGAGCTGTCGAAGGTCCACGACCTCCCAGTGCTGGTGCCCGTGGACGAGTCCGGTCGCTTCTACGACGACTACGGCTGGCTGCACGGGCTGGGGACGGTGGAGTCGGCCGACCGGATCGTGGCCGACCTGGCCGAGCGAGGCCGGCTGGAGTCGGCCGAGGAGACCGTCCACCGCTATCCGCACTGCTGGCGCTGCCAAACGCCGTTGATCTTTCGCGTCGTGGAGGACTGGTACATCGCGGTCGACGAGCTTCGACCGCAGCTGCTCGAGGCGAACGCCACCGTGAGATGGACGCCCGAGTACATGGGCAGGCGCATGGACGACTGGCTCCGCAACATGGGTGACTGGAACATCTCCCGGCGCCGGTACTACGGCCTGCCCCTCCCCTTCTACCCCTGCTCCTGCGGCCACCTGAACGTGATCGGGTCCAAGCGAGAGCTGGAGGAGCGGGCCACGGAGGGGTTGGACCAGCTGGAGGAGCTGCACCGGCCGTGGATCGACGCGGTAACGATCCGGTGTGAGGCGTGCGGGAACGACGTGTCTCGCGTCCTAGAGGTCGGGGACGTGTGGCTTGACGCTGGGATCGTGCCGTTCTCCACGCTGGGCTGGCAGAACCCCGAGTCGGTTCCGCACGGCTATGCGACTGGCGCGTCGAAGGGCCTGTCCGCCGCGGAGCTGCCCGACCACGCCCACTGGGAAAAGTGGTTCCCTGCCGACTGGGTGTCGGAGATGCGCGAGCAGATCCGTCTGTGGTTCTACTCGCAGCTGTTCATGTCGGTGGCCCTGACTGGACGGGCGCCGTTCCGGGAGGTCCTGGGCTACGAGAAGATGCTCGACGAGCGTGGCCGGGAGATGCACGGCTCGTGGGGCAACCTGATCGAGGCCGAGGACGCCTTTTCCCGGATGGGTGCCGACGTCATGCGGTGGCAGTTCTGCGCGCAGCCCCCCGACCAGGACCTATGGTTCGGCTACGGGCCGGGGCACGAGATCAAGCGAAAGCTCCTTACTCTTTGGAACTCGGTGTCGTTCTTCATCGAGTACGCCAACATCCGCGGGTTCCGGCCTGACTACGCCGACCTATCCGCCGAGCCACGCGGGGAACTGCAGCCGCTCGACCGGTGGCTGGTGGCCCGGACCCGGCAGCTGCTGCGCAGGGCCACGGCCGGCTATGAGGCGTCGATGACGGTGAATGTCATCAAGGCGTTCGACTCGTTCGTGGAAGACGTGTCCACTTGGTACATCCGGCGGTCCCGCCGGCGGTTCTGGGAGGAGGACGATGTCGCCCTGCGCACGCTGTGGTGGGCTGGGGTCCAGGGCCTGCAAGTGATCGCCCCGATCATCCCGTTCCTCACCGAGCACCTGTGGGCGAACCTGGTCGTCCGGGCGTGCCCTGGCGCGCCCGACTCCGTGTTCCTGGCGAGATGGCCGGAGCTCGGCGACCCGGACGCCCAGTTGCTGGAGGAGATTGAAGAGGTCCGGCGGGTCGTCGAGCTTGGGAGGCGGGCCCGGGCCGAGGCCGGGATCAAGCTGCGCCAGCCGCTGCGGCGCGCGTGGGTCCGCGGCGCTCTGCGGGCGAAGGCCCACGCCGACGAGATCCGCGACGAGCTGCGGGTGAAGGAGATCGGGTTCGACGAGGGGCCCGTGACCGTGGCCAAGCTGCTGCCAAACCTGCGTGTACTCGGTCCTCGGCTCGGAGCGAAGGTCAACGCGGTCCGGGCCGCGCTCCAGGCAGGCGACTACGAGGATCTCCCGCGAGGCGGGGTGCGGGTTGCTGGCATCGAACTCGGGCCGGACGACGTGATCCGCGGCGAGCGCGTGGTAATGGAGGGGTGGGCGTTGGTCGAGGAGGGACCGATGTCGCTCGCTCTCGACGTGACCCTGGACGACCAGCTTCGCCTGGAGGGGCGGGTACTGGACCTGATCCGGACGCTGAACGACCTGCGGAAGGTCGCCGGGCTCGAGCTGACCGACCGCATCCGGGTGACGGTCCCGGAGCGGGAGGCCGACCTCCTTCCCCACGCCGACTGGATCAAGGACGAGGTGCTGGCTGTCGCGCTCGATACGGACGCGTCCGCTATCGAGCCGATCATCGTTAGGGCGTGAGCTCACGTGCCGGCTTCGGGCGGGGCGAGTACCTCCCACAGACCGACCGTTGGCACGTTGTCATCATGCCAGCGGCCAGCCCTGCGGTCGGGCGATCGATTTCCGAGCCGCCTAGAGCGGTCGGCAGTCGTCGCCGTGCAATGGCACGTTCCGCGCGAGAGCGTATGACCATGACCGGCGGACTGGAGCAGGGGCGGAAGGCCTTTGATGCGCAGGCGTGGGCGGAGGCGTATGCCCAGCTCTCCGCCGCGGACCACGCGTCGCGGCTTGAGCCCGAGGATCTCGAGCGGCTGGCGACCACCGCGTACCTGACGGGTAGGGATGACGAGAGCGATGATCTCTGGGCGCGCGCGCATCGCGAGCGGCTGCGCCTGGACGACATCGCCGGCGCCGCCCGCTGCGGGTTCTGGCTGGCCTTCCTCCTGCTGCTCCGGGGCGAGGAGGCCCAGAGCAGCGGCTGGCTGGCCCGATCCCGGCGGCTGCTCGACGACCAGCGGCTGGACTGCGTCGAGCAAGGGTATCTGCTGACCCTGGTTGCGCTCCGGGCCCTGGCGACTGCTGACGCCGCCAGCGCGTATGCCACCTGCGGCATGGCCGCCGAGATCGGTGACCGCTTCCGCGACCCGGACCTGCTGGCGCTCACCCGGCTCGGCATGGGCCAGGCCCTGATCCAGCTGCACCGGCGCGCGGAGGGTGTACGGCTGCTCGACGAGGCCATGGTTGCGGTCACGGCCGGAGAGGTGTCGCCGATCATGGCCGGGATCATCTACTGCGCGGTGATCCTGACCTGCCACAGGATTTTCGACCTCCGGAGAGCGGCGGAGTGGACGGCGGCGCTGAGCGACTGGTGCGCCTGGCAGCCGGATCTGGTGCCGTTCCGAGGGCAGTGCCTGGTGCACCGCTCCGAGATCATGCAGTTGCACGGGTCGTGGCCAGGCGCCGTGGAAGAGGCGCAGCGAGCGTGCGAGCTCCTCCACGAGCACCCGGGGCCGACCATTGGCATGGCGTTCTACCAGCGAGCGGAGCTTCATCGGCTGCATGGCGAGTTCGGGCAGGCGGAGCAGGCGTATCAGGAAGCCAGCCAGCACGGATACGAGCCGCAGCCGGGCCTGTCGCAGCTGCGGCTCGCGCAAGGCCGGCTCGATGCCGCCGAGGCGGCCATCCGCCGCGTCATCAACGAGGCCACGGACGTGCAGGGCCCAGGAAGCGGGACGATGCGTTCCGCGCTGCTCGGCCCGTGCGTCGAGATCATGCTCGCCGCGGGCGATCTCGGGGCCGCGAGTGGCGCCGCCGAGGAGTTGTCGAGGGTCGCTGCCGAACGCGATGTACCCTTCCTGCATGCCACCTCCGCCCAGGCCACGGGCGCCGTGCTGCTCGCCGAGGGTGACGCCAGGGCCGCCCTCGACACCCTGCGTCACGCATACACCATCTGGCAGGAGCTCGAGGCGCCGTACGAGACCGCCCGGGTTCGCGTCCTCATCGGAGTGGCGTGCCGGCGGCTCGGGGACAACGACACCGCGAGGATGCACCTCGACGGGGCGCGTATGGTCTTCCAGCAGCTCGGGGCCGCGCCAGACCTCGCCAGGGTGGAGGACCTCTCCCGCAAGCCACCCGCCAGGGCGCACGGGCTGACCAGGCGCGAGCTGCAGGTCCTCGCGCTGGTTGCGGCCGGCAAGACGAACCAGCAGATCGCAGCCGCGCTGGTCATCAGTGACCACACGGTCCGTCGGCACCTGCAGAACATCTTCAGCAAGGTCGGCGTGTCCTCCCGCGCCGCCGCAACGGCGTTCGTGCTGCAACACGACCTGCTCTGATCCCGCCTGGTACGAACGGACCACAGCGGCCGCGCCGCGCAGGTTGGTACGTGCGGGCGATGAGCGCGATGGCCGGCCCTCCGTAGCGTCACCACCGTAGTGATTGGAGCGGCCGGGAGGTGTGATGAGCCCACAGTACGACGCGATCATCGTGGGGACGCGGTGCGCCGGTGCGCCAACGGCAATGCTGCTGGCCCGCAGAGGATATCGGGTCCTGCTGGTGGACAGGGCGACGTTCCCCAGCGACACCATGTCCACGCATATCGTCCATCCGCCGGGCATCGCGGCCTTGAGGCGGTGGGGCCTGCTCGACCGGTTGGCGTCGACCGGCTGCCCGCCGATCACGAGCTACTCGTTCGATTTCGGACCGATCAGAATCGCCGGGTCGCTCCGGCCGGATGATGGCGTGGCAACCGCCTACTGCCCGCGACGCACCGTGCTCGACTACCTGCTGGTCGAGGCTGCCGTCGCCGCCGGGGCCGAGCTCCGCGAGCGCTTCACCGCCGACGAGGTCCTGATCGAGGACGGACGCGTGACCGGTCTCCGCGGCCACACCGCCGGGGGCATGACGATCACGGAGCGGGCTCGGGTCGTGGTCGGGGCCGACGGCAGGCATTCGCTGGTCGCGAAGGCCGTCCAGGCGCCGCAGTACCACGAACGGCCGACCATTTCCGCGGGCTACTACGCCTATTGGAGCGGGCTGCCGGCCGAGGGCTGGCAGGGGTACATCCGGCCGCCTCGGGCCATCGGGGTGGCGCCCACCAACGACGGCCTGACGATGGTCACCGTCAACTGGCCGCGAACGGAATTCGACGCGAACCGTCGGGACGTCGAGGGCGCTTTCGCGCGGGCGTTCGGGCTCGTCCCCGAGTTCGCCGAGCGGCTGCGTGCCGCCACCCGCGAGACCCGCATCGTGGGCACCGGCGACCTGCCGAACTACTTCCGCAAGCCGTACGGGCCGGGCTGGGCGCTGGTCGGGGACGCCGGCTACCACAAGGACCCGATCACCGCGCAGGGAATCAGCGACGCCTTCCGCGACGCCGAGGCCCTGGCCGCGGGCCTCGACGACGCACTCTCCGGGCGCCGCGGGTTCGACGACGCGATGGCTGAGCACCAGCAGGCCCGCGATGAGCGGGCGCTGCCGATGTACGAGTTCACCTGCGACCTCGCACGTCTGGAGCCGCCACCGCCCGAGCTGCAGCGGCTGCTTGGGGCGGTCCACACCAGCCAGGCGGCGATGGACGGGTTCGTCAGCGTCATCGCCGGGACGGTCCCCGTGCCCGAGTTCTTCGGACCCGAGAACACCGAGCGCATCATGGCCGGCGCGGCCACGGATGCTCCGAGCTGAGCGGTCGGTGCGGTGGGCCGGTGAGCGCGCGAACCACACCTTTCCAGGTGTTAGCGCGATCCTCGCCGGTGTCGTCGGCGGCCAACGCGAGGGTCAGTGCCGCCTGGGGCCTCAGGGTCTCCGCCTGGACCGCCGCCCGCGCCGCTGGAGAGCAGCAGTGAGGCACCTCGCCGTCGCGACATCGCTTCCCATGACTTCGACGGGCGTGACATCACGGATATGGATCCGACGGTCGACTGGGCGGCGGTGGGCTGGTGAGCACCGCCGCCGACCTGGCCGCGTTCCTGCGGGCGCTCACCCGGGGCCAGCTGGTAAGCAGCCGGGCCTGGAGCGAGATGACGCGATGGCAACCGGGTCCAGCGGGCTATTACGACGACTACGGCCTTGGACTGGGTCGCTACACCTTCCCGGCGGCGCAGGTCATCGGCCACCACGGGGTCTGGGGCGCCTTCGCGTTCTGGTCTCCGGAGCTGGACGCCGTCATCACCGGTACGGTGAACACCGGGAGGGTGGACGGCCGCCCATTGCTCGGCGCGATCGTGCGCGCACTCATCGGCTGAAGACCCGGCGCAGCGGTCGCCCCGGCATCAAGGTTCGGGGTCAGCAACCTGCACCGCTTGCTTTTCTTGCGTCGCCCCAAGCTCGGTGGCAGGGTCCCTCTATTCCAGGTGAGTGTCAGTAGAGGAGGACATTCTCCTAAGGGCGATCGGGTCCTGGTCAGGCCCTCGGCCTATCACAGTTCCTCGAACACAGACAAGCAGGAGCTGTACCGGATGCCTCGGGTTCGTTGGACGCCTGTACGACCAGGAGGTAGCGAGCATGCACCACCACACTCCACCCGACCCACCGATGTCAGCCCAGTCATTCCCGACCGATCCCTCCGGGCTGCCCGAGGCCGGACGGCCGGCGCTGCTGGAGCTGGCCAACGGCGACATCCTGGACCTCCACGTCGGGCCCGTCGCCAAACGGCTGGGCGACAGCACCGTTCGCATGCTGGGCTACAACGGCTCCATCCCCGGTCCCACCCTCAAGGTCCAACAGGGCTCCGAGATCATTGTCCATGTCACGAATGAGGGTGACCTGGACACGACCGTGCACTGGCATGGACTGCGGTTGGAGAACAAGTACGACGGCGTCCCCCATGAGACCCAGGCGCCGATCCCGGTGGGTGGGGAGTTCACCTACCGCATCCAGTTCCCGGACGCGGGCCTGTACTGGTACCACCCCCACATCCGGGAGGACTACACCCAGGAGCTGGGCCTGTACGGCAACATCCTGGTCGTGCCGGTCGAGCCGGCCTATTGGCCGCCGGCGGACCGCGACCTCATCGTCACGCTGGACGACCTGCTGGTGGAGGATGGCAAGGTGGCGCCGTTCAGTCCGACCGAGACCAGTTATGCGGCCATGGGTCGCTTCGGCAACGTCTTCCTGACCAGCGGCGACCCAGATCTTCACCTTGCGGCCAGGGTGGGGGAGGTGGTGCGGCTGTGGCTGACCAACACCGCCAACACTCGGGTGTTCAACGTCAACCTGCCCGGGGCTCGGATGAAGCTGGTTGGCGGCGACAGCGGCCGCTATGAGCGGGAGGAGTTCATCGAGGGCGTGGTCTTGGCCCCATCGGAGCGTTCCGTGGTCGACGTCCTGGTCGACCAGCCGGGCGAGCTCCACCTGGAGCACCACACCCCGGACCGGACCTACGAGTTGGCCACGATCACGGTGAGCGACGAGCGGGCGGCGCCGTCGCGGGCGCGGGAGTTCCAGCAGCTGCGCCGGGCGCCGGAACTGGAGGCCGAGCGGCAGCAGCTGGACCGCTGGCTGGCCGCCCCCCCGGACAAGGTCCTGGCCCTGGTCGCCCAGATGGATGACCCGGCCGCCATGCCGGCCGGCGCGGGGCCGGTCACCTACGCCTGTCCCATGCATCCCGAGGTGACCAGCCAAGAGCCTGGCCGCTGCCCCAAGTGCGGCATGAAGTTGCTCGCAACCCAGGCGCCCGCGGCGCCGACCAGCTACGTCTGCCCGATGCATCCGGAGATCACCAGCGACCAGCCAGGGCACTG
>Ga0209846_1000047_pt1 | contig 14723 bp, 13 predicted proteins | sample GWRWS3_20_30_FD_187244 | JGI IMG/M metagenome (GOLD analysis project Ga0209846, IMG submission 187244) | Riverbed sediment microbial communities from areas with vegetation nearby in Columbia River, Washington, USA - GW-RW S3_20_30 (SPAdes)... | ecosystem: Environmental > Aquatic > Freshwater >... | reverse complement strand
CGCCGGCGTTGCCCGGCGAGGCGCTCACCGAGCTGGAGCCCATGGTGGCCGAGGCGTCGGCGGTGCGCGCCGCCGGCGCCCGCGCCGTCGCCGACCTCACGCCGATCGGCTGCGGCCGGGACCCGCGAGCGCTGCGGCTGCTCGCCGAGCGGACCGGGCTGCACGTCATCGCGGCCACCGGCTTCCACCGCGACGTGCACTATCCCGCCGGCCACTGGGCGCTCAGCGAGCCGGAGGACACCCTGGCGGAGCTGCTGGCCGCCGACCTCACCGTGGGGATGGACGAGCGCGACTGGCAGGGACCGCGACCGCGGCCGGGTCCCGCCAGAGCCGGCGTGATCAAGCTCGGCGCCTCCTACCAGACGCTGACGGTCGCGGAGCGCCGGCGCCTCGCCGCCGGCGCCCAGGCGGCGGTGCGCACCGGCGCGCCGGTCGCGGTCCACTGCGAGCTGGGGACCATGGCCCACGAGCTGCTGGACCTGCTCGTCCAGCACGGCGTCCCGCCGGGCAGGGTGGCGCTGGCACACCTGGACCGCAACCCCGACCCGGGCCTGCACGCCGAGCTGGCCGAGCGGGGCGCGTTCCTGCTGTACGACGGCGCCGGCAAGGTCAAGCACCATCCGGACTCGCTGCTCATCGAGCTGGTCGGCCGGATGGCCGAGGCCGGGCACGCCGGCAGCCTGCTGCTGGGCGGCGACACCGCCAGGCGCAGCAACCTGCGCGTCCACGGCGGCGGGCCGGGGATGGCGCACCTGTTCGCGGTCCTGGTCCCCCGCCTGCGCAAGGCGTTCGGCGGCGAGCTGGTCGACCGGCTGGTGGTCGCCAACCCGGCGCGCGCGTTCGCGTTCGAGCCCGCCGAGGCCGCTGGTGGCTGACGCCTACGAGGTGGTCGTTGTCGGCTCGGGCTCGGCGGGCGCGACCGCCGCGATCGCCGCCGCCCGCGGCGGCGCGAGGACCCTGCTGGTGGAGCGCATGGGGTTCCTCGGCGGCATCTCCACCGCCGTGCTGGACACCTTCTACGCGTTCTACACGCCGGGGCGGGCGCCGCGGCGGGTGGTCGGCGGCATCGCCTGGGAGGTCGTCGGGCGGCTGGTCGCCGAGGGCGCCGCCTTCGAGCGGCCCAACACCTACGGCGCCGGGACCGGCATCACCTACGACCCCGAGGTGCTCAAGCGCACCTGGGAGGCGCTGGTGCTGGAGGCGGGGGCGGAGGTGCTCCTGCACACCTGGGTGACCGGCGTGGAGCTGGACGAGGATGGCCGATTGCGCGCGCTGGCGCTGTTCAACAAGGGCGGGGCCGGGCGGGTGGAGGTCGCGGCGGTGGTGGACGCCTCCGGCGACGCCGACGTCGCCGCCTGGGCCGGCGTGCCCTTCGACGCCCCGGCGGCCGACGGCAGGGTGCAGTCGCTGTCGACGGTGTTCCGGCTGGCGGGCGTGGACGTCGAGCGCGCCGAGGCGTTCGGCAAGGCCGCCCTGTGGGCGCGCATGCGCGAGGCGAGCGAGTCCGGCGCCTACCGGCTGCCGCGCCTGGAGGGGAGCTGGCACCGCACCCCCCAGCCCGGCGTGGTCATGGCGCTGATGACGCGGGTGCCGCGGGTGGACGCCACCGACCCGGTGCAGCTCACCCACGCCGAGATCGAGGGCCGCCGGCAGGCGTGGGAGTACGCGCGCTTCCTGCGCGAGCAGGTCCCCGGCTTCGAGCGGGCCGTGATGGTGACCACCAGCCCGGCGATCGGCGTCCGCGAGAGCCGGCGCGTGCACGGCCGCTACCGGCTGACCGCCGAGGACGTCCTCGCCGGCCGCCGCTTCGACGACGAGATCGCGCTGTGCGGCGCCCCGATCGAGGACCACCACGCCGGTGCCGACACCCGCTGGCGCTACGTCCCAGACGCCGGCGTCTACGGCATCCCCTACCGCTGCCTGCTGCCGGCGGGCGTTGAGGGCCTGCTGGTGGCCGGGCGCTGCTTGTCCGCCACCCACGACGCGCACGCCAGCGCCCGCTCCATGGGCACCTGCATGGCCATGGGCCAGGCCGCCGGCACGGCGGCGGCGCTCGCCGCGGCCGCCGGGGGCGTGGCGGGCGAGCTGCCCGCCGGCACGCTGCGGGCGCGGCTGCGGGAGGACGGGGTGCTGCTGCAGCCGCTGGTGGCGGCCGGCGGCGGAGCGACCGGGTGACCGGCCCGGCGGGCGCCGCCGGCCGCGTGCTGGTCGCCGGCGCGCTCGGGGGGATCGGCGGCGCCTGCGTGGACCTGCTGGCGCGGACCGGCCAGCGGGTCGTCGGGGTCGACCGCGGCGCCGCGCCCCCGCCCGAGGTCCACGCGGTCGACGTCACCGTGCCGGGCGGGGCCGAGCAGGCCGTCGAGCTCGCCGAGGCGACCCTCGGCGGCCTGGACGGGATCGTCCACGCCGTGGGGATGAGTGGGCGCCGCCTCGGCGACGGACCGGTCACGCGCTGCGCCGACGCCGCCTGGGCCGAGGTGCTGCGCGTGAACCTCGAGTCGGCGTTCCGGCTCATGCGAGCCGGGCTTCCGGCGCTCGAGCGGGCCGGCGGCGGCTCGTTCGTGGCCATCGGCTCGGTGCTCGCCGACGCCGCCGACCGGGACTTCATGACCGCCGCCTACGCGGCCAGCAAGGGCGGGCTGGCCAGCCTCGTGCGCACCGCCGCCGTGGAGGTCGCCGCCAAGGGGATCAGGGTGAACCTGGTCGCCGCCGGGCTGGTGGACACCCCGATGGCGAGCCGGGCGCTGCTGGACGAGCGCATCGCCGGCCGCCTGCCCGAGCTGCAGCCCCTCGGCGGCCGGGCGGTGACCGCCGCGGAGGTCGCCGCGGCCGTGGCCTGGCTGCTGTCGCCGGCGTCCGCGCGCACCACCGGGACGGTCCTGCCGGTCGACGGCGGCTGGCTGCTGCGCTGAAGGGCCGGCGCCGTGCTAGGTGGCGGCGGCGCCCGGCAGCGCGGTGGGGTCCCAGGTGCCGCTGGCGACCTGCGGCACGAACTGCTCGAGGCTCTCTTCGGGCAGCAGCACGGTCCGCCCGGTCTCGGCGGAGAGGTAGGCGGCCATGAGCAGCTCGGTGACGACCAGCCCGTCGTCGAGGGTCTCGTCTGGCCGCCGGCCGGCGGCGAACGCCTCCGCGATGTGCCGGTCCTCGTGGGTGTAGCCGTAGCTGAACGCCTCGTCGGCCAGCACGGGCATGAGCCCGGTCTCGGCGTTCTGCTTCTCCAGCAGGTCCTCGCCGGCCTCCTGCGCCCGCTCGAGGTTGCGGCCGATGAACAGCTTGGCCTCCGCGCTCTGCGTGTTCCACTCCAGCGAGTACTCCGGGCCGAGCACGTCGCAGGCGATCTTCAGGCCGGGGCCGACATAGCTCCAGGAGGTGGTCGCCTCGGCCACCACCTGGCGGCCGTCGGCGGCCTGGTAGGTGACCTGCGCGCGGGCGTAGTCCTCGGCCGGGGTCGAGCGGTAGTCGACCGCCCCGTCGTAGGCGGCCAGCAGCTCGTCGGCGTAGCGCGGCTGGGTCCACTTGAGCGCCGCGATCTGCGCCGAGACGGCCCTGGGCGTGAGGTAGCCGGGATGGCCCGGCTCGCTGAGGAGCTTCCTGGTGACCTCCACCGTGTGGCACATCATGTCGCTCAGCACCCCGCCGCCCTGCTGGGTCGGGTCCCAGAACCAGGCGCGGTGGGGGCCGCCGTGCTCCTCGGCGGCGCGGGCGAGGTAGGGCGGGCCGGCCTGCCGGGCCGCCCGCTCCCACAGGATCTGCCTGCCGCGCACCAGCGCCGGCGCGAACACCTGGTTCTCCAGGTAGCCGTGGAGCAGCCCGGCCTGCTCGACCAGCCGCACCACCTCGCGCGCCTCGGCGAGGGTGCGAGCCAGCGGCTTCTCGCAGGCGAGGCCGACCAGCTCGGCCCGGCCGGCCGTCACCTCCCCAACGATCGCGCCGACCTGCTCGACGCGCAGGTAGTTCGGGGAGCAGATCCAGACGGCGTCGACGCGGGCGTCGCGAGCGAGCTCCGCCGGGTCGCTGTAGACGCGCGGGTCGCCGACGCCGAGCCGCCGTGCCAGCTCGGCGAGCTCCCCGGCGGTCTCGGCGTTGCGGCTGCAGATCGCGGTGATGTCGGCGCCGCGCACCGACTGCCACGCGAGGACGTGGAACCGGGCGATGAACCCGCTGCCGACGATGCCGACCCCGAGTGCCATGGGCACCTCCTCGCTGTCTAGACTTATGGCCCTGCTCCACTGGGACGACGGTCAGGGACGTGGGAGGACGAGTGAGCCGCGCGCATCGTGTCACCTTACTTGGGACCGGTCTCATCGGCGATTTCTACACGATGACGCTGCACGGCCGGCGTGGGCTCGACCGCGTCGAGGTGGCGTACTCGCGCTCCGAGGAACGCGCGTCGGCGTTCGCGGGGCGCTGGGAGATCCCCCACCACACCACCGACCTGAAGGCCGCGGTGGAGCATCCCGACACCGACGTGGTGGTCGTCGGCCTGCCGAACGACCTGCACGAGGAGGCCGTCTCGCTGGCCGCGGCGACCGGCAAGGCCGTGCTGTGCACCAAGCCGCTGGCGCGCTCGGCCACCGAGGCCAAGCGCATCCTTGACACCGTCGAGCGCGCCGGGGTGTTCGCCGGCTACCTCGAGGACCTCTGCTACACGCCCAAGACGCGCAAGGCCGTCGACGCCGTCCGCGGCGGGGCGGTCGGCGAGGTGCTGTGGGTGCGCTCCAGGGAGACCCATCCCGGTCCCCACAGCGCCTGGTTCTGGGACGCCCGCAAGGCCGGCGGCGGCGCCATCGTGGACCTCGGCTGCCACTGCATCGAGATCATCCGCGGGTTCGTCGGCAAGGGGAACCGCCCGGTCGAGGCGATGTGCTGGAAGGACACGCTGGTGCACCCGATCGACGCGGAGGACAACGCGATCGCGCTGGTGCGGTTCGAGAGCGGCGCGATCGGCCAGTTCGAGGTGTCGTGGACGTTCCGCGGCGGCATGGACCTCCGCGACGAGGTGGCCGGCACCGACGGCACCATCTGGCTCAACCACTTCCTGCGCACCGGCTTCGAGATGTTCTCCAGCGGCGGCAGCGGCGGGTACGTGGCGGAGAAGGCGGAGACCGAGGCCGGCTGGCTGTTCCCGGTCGGCGACGAGGTGGGCGAGCTCGGCTACGCCAACATGTTCACCGACATGCTCGACGCGCTCGACCAGGGCCACGAGCCCGCCGAGACGTTCTACGACGGCTACGTCGTCAACGCGGTCATGGACGCCTGCTACCGCTCGGCGACGTCGGGCCGCTGGGAGCCGGTGGAGCTGGAGTGGCGTGGGGGCGCCACCGCCAGGGTGGCGCGGGCTGCGGCCACCTACGACGGCCGCACCGTGATCAAGCGGGAGACCCTGCCGGACGGCCGCGTCAAGCTCATCCTCAAGGACGAGCAGAGCGGCGACTTCGAGGACCGGGTGGTGTCAGGCTGACGCCGTGCCGCGCGCGTACACCCACGACAGCGCCAGGATGATGCAGCCGTACAGGACCTGCTTGAGCGCCTCGTCGACGGTGAGCAGGTTCAGCATGGTGTCGAGCACGGCGAGGATCAGCGCGCCGAGGATCGTGCCGGTGTAGCCGCCGACGCCGCCGAGGATCGAGGTGCCGCCGATCACCGCGGCGGCGACCGACGGCAGCAGGTAGGACCCGGCGAGCTGCAGGTCGACCGAGCCGCTGCGCCCGCCGATCAGGATCCCGGCGACCGCCGCGAGCAGCGCGCACAGGGTGTAGACCGCGGTCTCGACCTGCCAGATCCGCACGCCCGCCAGGCGGCAGGCGACCCGGTTGTCGCCGACGGCGTAGATCAGGCGGCCCAGCCCGGTGCGGCGCAGGCCGACCACCAGCGCGCCGCCCAACAGCAGCCACACGACCAGGTTCCAGGGGACGGGGCCGACGATGGTGCCGCCGCCGAGCTCCAGCACCAGCTCGGACATGCGGGTCGCGCCGCCGAGGAAGGTCTGGCTGCCGACGGTGAGCAGGCCGGTGAGGATCCCGGACATGCCGAGCGTCATGATCAGCGGGTTGACCTTGAAGACGCCGATCGCCAGGCCGTTCACCAGCCCGACGACGACGCCCACCAGCAGCCCGGCCGCGATCGCCAGGACCGCGGACCCGTCCGCGGACTGGACGCCGGTGACGTAGGCCGCGGCGGTGGCGGTCATCGCGACCGACAGGTCGATGCCGCCGGTGAGCATGCACAGCGTCTGGCCGCCGGCCAGCAGCGCCAGCGGCGCGGTCACCAGCAGGGTGTTGCGGAGCTGGCTGAGGCTGAGGAAGTTGCGGTCGATCAGGCCGTTGGCGACCACCAGCGCCACCAGCACGCCGATCAGCGCGAGCGTCGACCGGTCGGCGGCCGCCACCCGGGCCAGCAGGCTGCGCTCGGGTGCCTGGTCCTCGTCCTTGACCGCCGCCTGCGTCATGGCGCCCGGGTCCTCCTGGCTCGCAGCAGCCCGCCCGCCATGACCACCAGCACCACCACCACGCCTTTGACGACCTCGCCGTAGGAGGGGTCGACGCCGAGGCCGAGCATGATGTTGGGGATGAGGTACAGGGACCAGACGGCGAACACCGGCCCGATCAGGCCGCCCACACCCCCGCTGAGCGCCACCCCGCCGAGCACGATCGCGGCCACCGAGTTGAGGGTGGCGTTCATGGCGATGGTCGACTGCGGGCTGCCGCCGGCGGTGAACGCGGTGGTGGCCAGGCCGGCGAGGCCGCACAGCAGGCCGTCGACAGCGTAGGCCACCACCCTGGTGCGCAGGGGGTCCACGCCGGACAGGTAGGCGGCGTTGCGGTCGCTGCCGAGCGCGTAGACGGCGATCCCGGTCCGGGAGCGGCGCAGCGGCACCCACACCAGCAGCAGCGGAGCGAGCAGGCACAGCAGCGCCGGCCACCAGGCGCTCCCGGAGCCGAGCACCAGTGCCTGGAACCCCGTCGAGGTGCCACCGCCGGGCGTGTGCAGGACGAACAGGGCGGCGCCACCCCACACGAAGCTGGCCGCCAGCGTGACGATGATGTCCGGGATCCTCGACACGGTGATGACCAGGCCGGTGAGCGCCCCCAGGGCGGTGGCGACCGCCAGGCAGCCGGCCGCCACCAGCAGGGAGCCGCCGAGGTCGGTGCCCTCCATGAAGCGCGCGGACAGGCAGTTGACCAGCACCAGCATCGCGCCGACCGACAGGTCGATGCCGCCGCCGATGACCACCACCGACTGCGCCATCGCCAGGTAGGCGAGCGGCAGCGTGGAGGCGAGCAGGGTCTGGATCTCGAAGGCGCCGAAGTTCCTGGTCTGCGACGCGTTCCAGGCCAGCAGCAGGACGAAGAAGAGGACCACGGCGCCGGTCCACGCGTGCCGGCGGGCCAGGCGGCCGGCGGCGGGCCCGAAGGGGCGGGTGGTCGCGGGCGCGATGGCCATCAGGACTCCGTCAGCGCCTCCGCCAGGCCGTGCGCCGCGCCGAGCAGGGTGGCCTCGTCGGCGTCGGCGGCGGCCAGCTCGGCGACGATGCGGCCGTCGTAGAGGACCAGGACGCGGTCGCAGGCGAGCGGGACCTCGCGCAGCTCGCTGGTGAACATCAGCACCGACCTGCCAGCGGCGGCCAGCTCCCGGAACAGGTCGTAGATCTGGTGCTTGGTGCCGACGTCGATGCCACGGGTCGGGTCGAAGCAGAGCAGGGTGGTGAAGCCGCCGACGAGCCAGCGGCCGATGGCGACCTTCTGCTGGTTGCCGCCGGACAGGCGCCTGGCCTGCGCCTGGGCGCGGGTGTCGATGGACAGCCGGCCGATCGCCTCGGCGACCTGCCGCCGCTCGCGGTCGAGGTTGATCCAGCCCCACCCCGCCGGCGCGTTGTAGTGGGCGATGGCGAGGTTCTCGCGGACCGAGCGCTGCGGCAGCAGCGCCTGCCAGCGGTCGGAGGGCACCAGCGTGAGGCCGCGGCGGATGGCGTCGTGGGGATGCCGCGCGGCCAGCCGCCGGCCGTCCGCGACGATCTCGCCGCCGCTGGCGCGGCGGTCCCCCGCCAGGATCGCGAACAGCTCGTCCTGGCCCTGGCCCTCGAGCCCGGTGATGCCGAGCACCTCGCCCCTGGCCAGGCTGAGGGACACGTCCCTGACCCGGTGGCCGTCCGAGAGCCCGCGCACCCGCAGCGCCGGCTCGCCCGGTTGGGCGTGCGAGGTGCGCGCCGCCCTCTGCGGATCGGTGACCGCCAGCGCCGCCCGCTCGCCCAGCATGGAGGCGACGATCCGCTGCTCCTTTCCCTCGGTGGTGCGGTAGGTGTCGACGTTGCGGCCGTCGCGGAGCACGGTGACGCGGTCGCAGATCTCCTGGACCTCCAGGAGCCGGTGGGAGATGAACAGCACCGACCGGCCTTCCTCCCGGGCCTGCCGGATGGCCGCGAACACCCGGTCGGCGTAGTCGGCCGGCAGCGCGGCGGTGATCTCGTCCAGCAGCAGCAGCGCCGGGTCGTGGGCCAGGACGCGCGCCAGGTCGAGCATGCGCAGCAGCGGCAGGGGCAGCGACCCGGCCGGCTCGCCGAGCTCGACGCCGTCCAGGCCGAGCTCGCCCACCCGGCGCCGGAACGCGCCCTGGTCGGTGCCGGTGAGCCGGAGGTTCTCGGCCACGGTCAGGTCCGGGGCGAACGCGGGGTCCTGGAACACCGGGGCGAGGCCGCTGGCGCGGGCGTGGGCCGGCGAGCGGAGCTTGACCGCCCGGCCGGCCACCTCGACCACGCCGGCGTCGGGGCCGAGCACGCCGCTCAGGATCTTGACCAGCGTGCTCTTGCCGGCCCCGTTGGCGCCGACCAGCCCGTGGATCTCGCCCCGCTCGACCGCGAGGTCGACCGAGCGGAGGGCCACGACCGACCCGTACCGCTTGGCGACCTCGCGGGCGCTGAGCAGCGATGCTGGGATCGTTACTCCCCGGGGCCCTTGCAGGCGAAGAGCTGCTCGGGCGTGTAGTTGGTGTAGGGCGCGACCTCGACCTGGGAGCTGTAGGTCGGGTCACGGTCGGCGAAGTAGTTCTTCTCGAGCTGGTCCTTGCCGGTGTCGTAGTCCCAGACCTGCGGGGTCAGCAGGGCCTCCCGCGGCACCTGCTTGCCCTCGAGCACGTCGAGGGCGATCGAGGTGCCGACACCGCCGATGGTCGCCGGGTTGGTGACGGCGGCGCCCTTGAGGCCCTTGGCGTTCAGGGTCAGGAGCTGGTTGAGGAACTCGTTGTTGTCGGCCCCCACGATCGGCACGTACGGCTTGTTGAGGGTCTGGAACGCCTTCACGACCGTGTAGTCGATGCCGGAGGTCCAGATGCCGTCGATCTTGGTGGAGGAGTTGAGCAGGTCCAGCGCCTGCTGGCCGCCCTTGGAGTAGTCCCAGCCGGTGAAGACCTCCTTGACCACCTTGATGTCGGGGTAGGCGGCGAGCGCCTCGGTGAACCCCTTGTGCCGGTCGTCGTCGGCGGGAACGCCGGCGATGCCGCGCATCTCTATGACGTTGCCCTTGCCGCCGAGCGCCTTGGCGAGCCACTCGCCGCCGAGGCGGCCGTAGGCCACCTGGTCGTTGGTGGCGACGTAGGCCTCTGGCGCGCTGACGGCCTGGTCGACCGCGACCACCACGATGCCCTTGTCCTTGGCCTGCTTGATGACGGGGTTGAGCTTCTCCCGGTCGGACGGGTTGACGACGATCGCGTTGACGCCCTGCGAGATGAGACTTCGCAGGTCGGCGATCTGCTCGGTGGGCCCGCCGTTGCGGTTGGCGACGACCACCTTGCTGACCTTGCCGCTCACCAGCGCCTCGGCCTTGACCGAGCAGATCATCTCCTCGCGCCAGCCGTTGCCCACCAGCGTGTTGCTGACGCCGATCACCCACTTCTGGTCGGTGCCGCCTCCCGCCGTCCCACCTGACGGCTCGTCGGACCCGCACGCCGCCAGCGTGAACGCCAGGAGCGCGCCGACCGCCAGCGCAACCACCCGGCGTATGCCCGTTCTGTCCATCCCCTGCTCCTTCCCTGCTAGGGTTCCCCGGATCTCTCCGCGCCGGCGAGCGTGGCCGCGGCCCGCCGGGCGTGCTCACGGTAGGCGGCGTCGAAGAGCGCGGCGGAGCGCTCCGGCCCCACCAGCGCCGAGGCGGTGATCACCGGCGGGACCCCGCCGCGCTCCACCAGCAGCTCGGCGGTCTGCACCTTGATCTCGTTGGCTACCGCCACCGCCACCACCGACGAGGAGGGGCCGACCGGCTCCTCCAGCCCGTCCAGGGTGATGAGCGCGTCGCCGACGGGCGTGCCGAGGTCGATGACCAGGTCGGCGACGTCCAGCAGCCGGCGGCCGTCCCGGTGGCCGGGCTCGGAGGCGCGCGAGTGCGCCACGGAGGTCACGGTGATCACCCGCATGCCGCGCCGCCTGGCGCCCTCGGCCATCTCGATGGGCACCGCGGTGACGCCACCGACGCTGAAGACCAGCATCACGTCGGTCGGCCGGAAGGAGAAGTTCGCCAGGATGGCCTCGGCCAGCCCCTCGGTGCGCTCGATGAGCATCGCCTGGCGCTGGCCGTTCGTGCCGACGATCTGGGTGTGGAAGGTCATGGACAGCTCCACCAGCGGGTGGAACCCCGGGAACGACCCGTAGCGCGGGAACATCTCCTCGACGGCCATCCGCGAGTGGCCGGTCCCGAACACGTGCACCAGGCCGCCGGCGGCGATGGCGTCGGCGCACCACGCCGCCGCCTGCGCGATCCGCTCCCGCTCCCGCTCCGCCAGGCGCTCGAGCAGGCCGATGGCCGCCGTCGTCCAGCGCCCGGCTGCCTTGGAAGCGGACATCGAGAACTCCATACTTGCGTGAGCCAGTTGTCTAGTCATTTCGAGTGCAAAGACACTAGACTTGCGCGATTCGGGAGGTCAAGGACTCCCTGTCGAGGACCCCGTTGGCACAGCGCTCGCCGGAAGCCCGGTACCAGGAGATCGAACGGTGGCTGCGCCGCCGCGTGCGGCGCTCGGCGCCGGGCGACCCGCTGCCGTCGGAGTCGGAGCTGGCGGCCCGCTACCGGGTGAGCCGCATGACCGCCCGCCAGGCGGTGCAGAACCTCGCGGCCGAGGGGCTGGTGCAGCGCCGCCGCGGCGCCGGCACCTTCGTGGCGCCCAGGCCGATCCACCGGCACGAGGGCGCGCTGATGAGCTTCACCGAGGACATGCGGCAGCGCGGCATGAAGGCGTCGTCGCGGCTGCTCCAGGCGGGGCTGCGGGCCGCGACCAGCGCCGACGTTGACGCGCTGCGGCTGCCCGGCGCGGCCCGCGTGGTGGCGATCTCCCGGCTGCGGCTGGCCGACGGCGTGCCGATGGCGATCGAGCACGCTGCGCTCCCTGCCGAGTGCGCGGGCGTGCTCGCCGACGACCTGGAGACGGGCTCGCTGCACGAGAGCCTCGCCGCCCGCGGCCGCGTCCCCAGCGTCTCGCGGTCCTGGATCCGGGCGCGCCTGGCCACCGCGGTGGAGTCGCGCCTGCTGGAGATCCCCCGCCGCTCCGCGCTGCTGGTGGAGCGCCGCATCATCTACGACACCGACGAGCTGCCGCTGGAGCACACGGAGACGGCCTACAACGCCGACACCTACGCCATCGACGCTGTCTTCCGCGTCTCGCCCTCGGCCTCCCTGCCGAACAGCGCCGCCCCGATCGCGCCCGCGTAGGGCCCCAGCGCTCCGGCCAGCACCCGGATCCGCTCCGGCGGCACGATGAACACCTGCCGCCGCACCGCCGCCTCCAGCGGCCCGAGCAGCAGGTCGCCGGCCGCGGCGATGCCGCCGCCCACCACGAAGGCGTCGGGCGCCAGCAGCACGTAAGCGTTGGCCAGCGCCACCCCCAGCCACTTGGCGACGTGCTCGACGGCGGCCAGCGCGGTGACGTCGCCGGCCTGCGCGGCCCCGTACACCTCCTCGGCCGTGGCGCGCCCGCCGAGCCGCGCGAACACGTCCGCGCGGGTGAGCGCCTCGGCGCAGCCGGCGTTCCCGCAGCCGCAGGGCGGCCCGCCGAACAGCACCGTCTGGTGGCCGATCTCGCCGGCGCCGCCGGTGCCGCGGAGCAGCTTCCCGTCGACCACGATCCCGCCGCCGACACCGGTGCCGAGCACCAGGCACACGACCGTGCCGAGCCCGCGGGCGGCGCCGAGCAGCGACTCGGCGAGGCTGAACGCGCGGGCGTCGTTGACCATCGCGACCGGGTGGCCGAGCGCCGCGGCAAGCGGGTCCCGGACCGGGACGCCCTCCCAGTCGCCGGGGAGGTTGGGCAGCAGGACCGCGTGGCCGGCTTCCTCGTGGAAGACGCCGGGCACGCCGACGCCGACGGTGCCCACCGCGCCGTGCCGCTCCAGCGCCTCCCGCCCGACCTCGGCGAGCCGCCGGACGACGCCCTCGGGGCCGCGGTGGGCCTCGGTGGGGCTGCGCTCCCGCGCCACCACCGTGAGGCCGGCGCCGTCGCGCTCCTCGACGACCGCGACCTTGATGTTGGTGCCGCCGAGGTCGACGCCCAGGTGGCGGCGCAGCTCAGGCGCCGGCTCTGGCGAGGAAGTCATCCAGGATCCCGGCGGTGGCGGTGGCGCCGCAGCGGTCGGCGCCGGCCTCCATGACGTCCAGCAGCGCGTCCAGGGTGCGTACCCCGTGGGCCGCCTTGACCTTGACGCGCGGCGACACGCTGGCGCGCATGAGCCGGATGTCCTCCACGGTGGCGCCGGTGGGCGCGAAGCCGGTGGAGGTCTTGACGTAGTCGGCGCCGGCGGCCTCCACCGCCTTGCAGGCGAGGACCTTCTGCTCGTGGTTGAGGTAGGCGTTCTCGAGGATGACCTTGACGACCGCGCCGTCGGCGGCGGCCACCACCTGGCGGACCTCCTCCTCGGCGCGGGCCAGCTCGCCGGAGCGCACCCAGCCGATGTTGAGCACCATGTCGATCTCGTCGGCGCCCTGGGAGCGGACCAGCCTGGCCTCGTGCGCCTTCACCTCGCTGGGCGCGGAGCCGTGCGGGAAGCCGACCACGGTCCCCACCGCGACCGGGCTGGCGGCCAGCAGCGGGACGGCCAGCGGCACGTCGGCGGGCCGGCAGCACGCCGAGGCGACGCGGTAGCGGTCGGCCAGCTCGCAGCCGGCCTGCACCTCCGCGAGGGTGAGCTCGGGGCGCAGCAGGGAGTGGTCGATGGTGCCCGCCACCTGCTCGTAGGTGAAGCCTCGGACGGTCGCGGCCATGGCGGAAGCCTAGCCCGTTGCCAACCGCCCTGGCGACCTGGGACGCTGCGCCGATGAGGTCCTCCTGACGTGCGACAGCTTCTCGGGCTCCCTCCACGGCGCCGCTACCTGGCAGGCGCCGGGCTGCTGCTCGCGGTCTACGGCGCGACCGCCGTCACCCTGGCGGTGACCCGCGACTTCGGTTACCGCGGGCCCCTGTCGCTCCGCGAACCCGCCCGAACCGAGTCGCTGCCCGGCGCGATCGACCCCAACAAGGCGCTGGACGCCTGCTTCCCTGACCGATCACGCGACATGCGCTACAAGGTCGTCGGCGGGATCGTCGACGGCGCCCCCTACTATGCCTGCTACCAGCAGTACGCCGACGACGGCAGCGTGCAGGCGGCCATCGTGGTCGACGCCGACGGCGTCAAGGTCTCCAACGTCTCACTGCTCAAGCTTGGCGGCGCGTGGCCGTGGATCGGCGCGGTCAAGTCCGGCGGGGACCTGGCCGCCGGCGCGGTCGGCATGGCGGCCATGCTCACTCTGTTCGGGCTCTACTACGGCCGTGCCCGGCCGGGGCCGCCAGTGGGTGGGTCGCCCTGGTGGCGCAGCCAGCCGGCGCTGTGGCTGCTGCTCGTGGGCGTGCCCCTGCTCGGCTGGCTGGCGGTCCTGCTCATGCCTGACGTGAGCCGCGCGCGCAAGGGCCGGCTGACGTTCCAGCTCGCCATCGTCTGGTCGGGTCTGTTGCTGTTCATCGTGTTCGTGCTGGTCGCCGAGCACCCCGACCCCTGGGGCGTGGCGGTGCTCGGCCTGGAGCTGGCGGCGTTCGCCTACGGCCTGGCGGCCGGGAGGCGCTGGCTCCGGCCGGCCGGGTTCGGGACGCCGGAGGACCTCCCAGCTCCCGCCCCCGCGGGCGCCGCCGGGGTCGCCCCTTCCTGGGGCCCGCCGCAGCCCGTGGCGGCGCCGGGTTGGGGGGCGCCTCCGCCGTCGCCAGCGCCGGCCAATCCCGAGCCCGTGGCCCAGCGCGACCGTGGCGCCGGTCCCCCGCCCAAGGTCCAGCGTCCCGGCGACCTGCCCAGCTTCGCCGACGTTGGCGGCATGGAACCGCTCAAGCGCGAGCTGAAAGACACCCTCGGTCTGGTGCTGGCGTTCGCCGGCGAGGCGGAGTCGTACCGGATCACCTGGAACGGCCTGCTGCTGCACGGCCGCCCCGGCGTCGGCAAGACCTTCTTCGGCGTGATCCTCGCGGCGCTCTCTCTCGCTGTCTTGCCGTGGCTGGGACGCCGTAAGCTTCTCGTCGCCTCCGCTTTGCCGAGCGGGGCCCTTCGTGGCGACGGGATACTGACCATCGCAGCCGCCGCACTCGCGGCGATCACGCTGGCCGCGCTGCTCGTGAACTCAACACTCGGCTGGTGGTGGGCCGATCCCGCGGCTGCGCTCGTGATCGGTGCCGCTCTGGCGACCGAAGGCGCCAGGGTTGCGGTGCGCCACCGGTTCGGCTAGCGC
>Ga0209846_1000045_pt1 | contig 14865 bp, 11 predicted proteins | sample GWRWS3_20_30_FD_187244 | JGI IMG/M metagenome (GOLD analysis project Ga0209846, IMG submission 187244) | Riverbed sediment microbial communities from areas with vegetation nearby in Columbia River, Washington, USA - GW-RW S3_20_30 (SPAdes)... | ecosystem: Environmental > Aquatic > Freshwater >... | reverse complement strand
TAACTGACCAGCCTGTCATCAGGCTCACGGCCGAGAAGATGGCCCCGACAACGAGTAGCCCGATGAAAAGAATCCGGCCGGGCCATCGGAGGCTCGGTGGGATGACGACGCCTGGAAGTGGGATCGAGCTAGCCAAGGTGGCGAACGCCGAGCCGGCCACGAGGACGGCGAGCACCGCGAAGGCGAGTAGTTCGAGTCGACGCCCCCACCGGGCTGCCTTCCTCTTGGCCCGGTTGACCTGGGCCTGCTGGAAGGCACTCAGCATTGCGTTCGTCTGCGCGACCTGCTGGAGAGCCTGCGTGGCCTGCTGCTCGGCAGCGTCGGCCCGCCCGGCGGCCGCCTGCGCTTCGCGCTCGGTTGCTTCTTGCGCGGCCTCACGGGCGGCGATTTGCTCGAGCAGCGGCGACTTGATCGAGTCGAGCGTCGCGTTCAGGACGGCCTGCACCGTGGTGCCCGAAATCGCTTCAGGATCACCGAGCGTAGCGTCCATGAGGGCGCGTCGAGCGTCGACCGAGTACCGCAACGCCACGAAATGGTCGTTGCTCAGCTCGCCCCGTTGCCGCAGCGCCTCGATCTCCTCCAGGTAGCGAGCCCACAGCCGCCCCTCAGGTCGGAGGGCCGCGTAGCAGTCCGCAACGATCTGCTTGCGGGGAAGGTCGGGGGCCTGGAGTGGGCGCTTGAGCCATGCCACGGTGGCGAGGTCGTGGTCGAGGATCGCGAGCGGCCAGGTGAAGCCATCACAGCCTGCGGCAAAGAACCGCCGAGCGGCCCGCACCAGCGGGGCGTTGGTGGTAACGAAGATGGCCTGGCACGTCTCGAGCCTGCGTTGCGCCTGGCCGTGGCGGAGCCGCCAGACGGCGGTCAGCGCGTCCAGGTCGTGCTGGCGGGCGTGCTGGTTCTGGTAGCCGACCTCTGCCTGAAGCAGGCCTTCGAGCGCTGGCTCATCGACCCCGAGGTGCTCCTTGTACTGCGGGGTGGGGCAGACGTTGATCCCAAGCGTGCGGAGGTCTCGTTCGACTGTGTTCATGAACACCTCGATGTCGCTTGGGCCGAGGCCTTCGCGCATGAAGTGCTCCTCCACCCGGCTCAGCGTCAGTACTGCCCGCCGGCGGGGGTTCCGCAGCCCGCTTGCAATCCCGCCCAACACCCCCTGGAGCTCGATGACGGTGTGGTCGAAGCAGGCAAGCCGCGCGCCCAACTCGCGGACGAGGCCGAGTAGCTCAAGGGCGGGCTGGGCGATCTCCTTGCCGGCGTAGCCGAGGGCGTTGAGCAGGAACGGGGTGTCGAAGTAGACGGTCACCCGGTGGAAGCGCTGGTCGACTGTGCCGAGGTCGCCAAAGTAGAGCGAGCTTGCCAGCATGCTGCCCTTGACGATGGTTTCCAGGTATTCGAAACCTTGCGGGTCACGCTCGACCAGGTCGGCGATGAACGCGCTCACGATGTAGCGGTCGCCTTGGTCCTGAGAGGCCGGCTCGAACGCCGCGGCGCCCAACATGGTGCGCAGCAGCGGGAGGGCGAGTTCCTCGACATAGGCGAGCAGGGCCTGCTCGGCCTCCTCCCGGGCGAGGTCACGCCGGTATCCCCTCGAGGCGAACTGGCATAGCCTGTCGACCAGCGCCGCTTGCTGGCGGAGCGCATCCTGGCGTTGCCGTTGGAGGCCGTCGTCGGCCAGAGCATCGGGGATGACGCTAAATCGGCGGTTCTCCTGGGTGGCGAACCCACGCCTGACTGCGCGACGAAGGATCGTCCAGAGCGCCCCGACGGGCACCTCCAAGCCAAACTGGTCACGCATCGCACGCTGCACATACCCCACCTCCAGGGACTGTGCAGGAAGGACGCGCAGGCACTCCGTAACGAAGGGAACGAAATTATCGATCCAGCTCTGCTGCTGGGTATCCCAAATTGATGCGAAGAATCGCGAGGCTCGCAAGCCGGGCGTCGCTGAGACCAGCTGCGGACCTCGCCGACTCTCCCATGCTGCAACTCTCCTCGCTTCCAGCGTTAAGCCTACTGGCGAGGGTGGACATGCTGATCGCCAAGAGAAGCCGTGGCGACCACTTGCTGTGGGGCGGAGCAGATGCTCGCCACCATACTTGGACGGGGGAACCTGCCGGAGCAAGGCGACCAGGTAAGGTAAGGAAGCCGGATGCATTGTGCCGTTGACGCACCGTCCCCGCAACTAGGCTGTTTCGCGGAGATCAGCACAAAAGGACGGTTCGTCTCGCCCGCGCAGGTCGCAGTCATCACCGACCGTCAGTCGCCAGACTACGGCGATCTCATTATGACTGGCTCGGACGATTCGGCCGATGTGAGGCGCTCCCAGCGATCGCCAACCCCACGGGCACCCCGACAGTCAGCCAGCCCACCATGCTGACCGCCCCAATGAGGCCTCGGACCTACATGCTCGCGATCAGCTTGTCCACGCGGTCGTCGTGCGCCCGAAACGGATCCTTTCACGGGACGGTGCGCTGCGCCTGGTCGTTGATCTTCAGGTGGACCCAGTCGACGGTGTAGCGACATCTCACACGGTTGAAGCCAATGACTTGCAGCCATGAGTCCGGTTTCACGCCGCCGCTCCTGGTCCCGCCGGGCGGCGGAGGGTCTTGGTCGGCGATAGTGAGATCCCGGTATGGCCGACCGGCTCTGACGGTTTCCCGTGTCCCACCGGCACCGCCGGGGGAACTCGTCGGTTGCTACACCTGGACACCGACCAGCCACGGATGTCATCGCGACGAGCCCACTCAACATGCGCGGACTCTGCGTCCAGGCGGTGTAGATCATTCGTCGTATCAACATGGCGGACGAGAAAGCCCGCGAGCACATCCCGGTCCGCCGCCACCCCACAACAGCACATATGCACGCGCTGACTGAGGGGTTTGCGCTCCCGCGCGCCGCAGACACACGTCTGGGATAGCGCCGTGCTCCACGTGTTCACATCGATGACTTTTCCGCCGGCGCTTGCAGCCTTGCGGCTAAGCATCCTCATGAACGTACCTGGGGCGCGGCGTGCGACACTGAGCCCGAAGGCGCGCTGAAACGCTTGGTAGGAGATCTTCTCGGTCTTGATCACCATGCCTTGACCGAGGATACGGTTGGCAAGATTGCCATGCAGGCTCTCACGGTGCTCGGCCAACCGGCGCTGCGCATCGGCCAGGCCGACGATCGTCTGATCGGCGCGCTTGGAGCGCGCCCGCCACCAATCGCAGCCGCCCCTCCGGTGTCGGCCCCGCTCGTCGTAGCAACTGGAGGAACCGGCGTGGTGCTGGCGATCCAGCCGCCGCTGGAGCCGACGGATCTCGCCCTGCTGGTCGGCCAGTTCCGCACAGAAGGTTTCCTTGAACGCGCCATGGTCGCTGACCACAGCAATCTCAGACGGCCCTATATCCAGGCCGACAAGCTGACGGCCTGGCTCATAGCGCTGGAGTGGAACCCCGTCAAGCACAAGTTGGGCACGGAAGGTCCACCGGCCGTGGATGCGAGCCCGGGTGATCCGGCAACGCAGCAGCCGACCGGCCGCGACGTGTAGCGCCGCCCATTGGTGACACGGGTCAGCCTCATCGAGCCGGAACGGCAGCACGAAGCCTTGGCGCCATTGCAACCCGGCGCGCCCATCGCTGGTCTGACCGATTCGCAGCGCTCCGGTCAAGTCCTTCGCCTCAAGCGAATGGAGCCCGCGCGATACGCTCTTGAACCGGGGCCTGCCACGTTCTCCGATCACCCAGCGGTTGACCGCCTCGTAGGCGCGCCGGCCGAGGACCTGAGCTTCCTGCGCGAATACCAGTTCGCGCAGCCATGACACACGGCAACCAGAGGCATAGGACATCAGGTCCTGCTCGGTGAACCCGTGCTCACGGCGCAACTCTCGAAACGCTGCCGAGCGTGCCGGATCATCCGGGCTTATCGCCTTGACGCGCGCCCATCGCATGTCGGCGCGCATCCACCGGGCGCGCTTGAGCGCTTCGCCCAGACAGGCGTTGTAGATCCGCCGGGCACCCTCGAACCGGGTCGTGATCGTCCGAACCTGGGACATCGCCACCTCCAACGGGATGGAGGCGACGAACGTCGGGGCATCCTTGGGACGCTTGCGGGCGCGGCTCACCAGCGCCGCCGCCCTTCTGCGTCCCACGTCACTGTCATATGAGTGCTCAGTTTCGCTCCCTGCACGGGTAGTTGTGCGTCTGGCCCGCCGCAACCTCCGATTCATCGAGAAGGGAGGTTGCCCCTGTCGCCATTGGATTTCGGTGTGGACCTCATGACGATCCTACGTTCATCCAGCGACAGCGGCCGGCAGGTCGAGCATGCCGGGCTCCTGGGCGGTCGCCCGCTCCGGTGCCAGGGCCAGCTGGGGCAGCTCCTGGTAGCCCTTGACGCGGCGGAACTGGCCCTCGGCCGCCAGCATCCCCGCGCCAGCCCAGCGTAGCGCCATTTCCCCTGAGCCCAGCGCTTCACCCGGCTGGCAAGGTCCCGGACGATCTGGATCATCGACCCAGATCGGGTTGGTCGACGCCACGGTATGCAGCAGCCGACCGCCGACCCCAAGCCGGGCGACGGTCAGGGTCTGCTCCAGCCCTTGCGCAGCGAGGCGGCCGCGCCGCCATCCTTCAACGTGAAGTGTACGACCAGCCCGAATATCAAGGGCTCCGTCTGTGGCGCTAGGGATACCCGATTAATACCTGTAACCAGCGGTCATACCTGCCCGGCACCGGCCACCCTGGCTACATCGAGGCGATCAGCTTGTCCACTCGGTCGTCGTGGGATCTAAAGGGGTCCTTGCAGAGGACGGTGCGCTGCGCCTGGTCGTTGAGCTTGAGGTGGACCCAATCCACGGTGTAGTCGCGCCGGCGCTCCTTGGCCTGGCGGATGAACTCGCCCCGCAGTCGCGCCCGGGTCGTCTGGGGCGGCTCCTGGGTGGCCCGGTCGATGGCGCGGTCGTCGCAGACCCGCTCCACCGAGCCGTTCCGCTCCAGCAGGTAGTACAGGCCCCGCTTGCGGTTGACGTCGTGGTAGGTCAGGTCCATCAGCGCGACCTTCGGGTGCGACAGGGGCATGCCGTGGCGTGCCCTGGCCCGCTCGATCAGCAGGTACTTGGTGACCCAGTCGACCTGGCGGCCGATGCGGTCCAGCTCCTGGGCCTCGAGGGCGTCCAGCACGTGCCCCCACATGTCGACGACCTTCTTGGCGGTCTCGCCGGCGTCGCGGCGGTCCACGAACCGGGCCGCCTTCTCGAAGTACTCGCGCTGGATCTCCAGCGCGCTGGCCTCGCGGCCGTTGGCCAGGCGCACCTTGCGCCGGCAGGTCATGTCGTGGGAGATCTCGCGGATCGCGCGGATCGGGTTCTCCAGGGTCAGGTCGCGCAGGACGGTGGCCTCCTCGACCATGGCGAGGACCAGGTCGGTGGCGCCGACCTTGAGGAACGCCGACCACTCCGACATGTTGGAGTCGCCGACGATCACGTGCAGGCGGCGGTAGCGCTCGGCGTCGGCGTGCGGCTCGTCGCGGGTGTTGATGATCGGCCGCGAGCGGGTGGTGGCCGACGACACCCCCTCCCAGATGTGCTCGGCCCGCTGCGCGATGCAGTAGACCGCCCCCCGCGGGGTGGCGAGCACCTTGCCGGCGCCGCAGAGGATCTGGCGGCTGACGAAGAACGGGATCAGCACGTCGGCCAGGCGCTGGAACTCGCCGTAGCGGGAGACCAGGTAGTTCTCGTGGCAGCCGTAGGAGTTGCCGGCCGAGTCGGTGTTGTTCTTGAACAGGAAGATCTGGCCGGCGATGCCCTCCTCGTGTAGGCGCGCCTCGGCGGCGGCGAGCAGGCTCTCCAGGATCCGCTCGCCGGCCTTGTCGTGGGTGACCAGCTCGACCACCGAGTCGCACTCGGGCGTGGCGTACTCGGGGTGGGAGCCGACGTCCAGGTACAGCCGGGCTCCGTTCTCGAGGAAGACGTTGGAGGAGCGGCCCCAGGACACCACCCTGCGGAACAGGTAGCGGGCGACCTCGTCGGGTGAGAGCCGGCGCTGGCCCCGGAACGTGCAGGTGACGCCGTACTCGTTCTCGAGCCCGAAGATTCGCCGGTCCATACCGTCATGCTAGTAGCATCCGGCCATGACGGCGATGCCTCCGGACAGAATGCGCCCCGCAACCCTGTTCCGCTGGGGGGTCTTCTTCAGCCTCGGCGTGGTGGCCACCCTGCTGACCCTGCAGGGCTTGTACTCGATCCGCGGCATCCTCGTCCAGGTGCTGGTCGCCCTGTTCATCACCGTCAGCCTCGAACCGGCGGTGCACTGGCTGACCTCACGGGGGATGCGCCGCGGGCTGGCGGTGACGACCATCTTCGTGGTCGCCTTCGGCGCGCTGCTCGCCTTCCTGATCTCGGTGATCCCGTCGCTGGTCGCCCAGGGCCGCGAGCTGATCGACGACCTGCCCGGTTACCTCGCTGACCTGCAGGCCCGCTCGGGCCAGTTCCGCGAGCTGAACGACCGCTTCAACCTGTCCAGCCAGCTTCAGGGCATGATCGGCAGCGTCCCGAGCCGGATCGGGACCGGGGTGCTCGGCTTCACCGGCCGGTTGTTCGGCGCGCTGTTCTCCGCCCTCACCATCCTGGTGTTCACCGCCTACTTCATGGCCGACCTGCCACGCATCCGCAACGGGCTGGTGTGGCTGTTCCCCGCCGAGCGGCGTCCCAGGGTCAAGCAGGTCGTCGACCTGGTGGTCGACAAGGTCGGCGGCTACATGATCGGCAACATCATCATCTCGATCGTGGCCGGCGTCTGCTCGTATGTGGCCTTCAGGCTGCTGGGGGTGCGCTTCGCGGTGCCGCTGGCCGTGCTGGTGGCGGTCTTCGACATGATCCCGATGATCGGGGCGACGCTCGGGGCGATCGTGGGCGTGGCGGTGGCGCTGTTCACCAAGCCGCTGTGGCCGACGACGGTGCTGGTGGCCGCCTATTTCATCGCCTACCAGCAGATCGAGAACTACCTGATCGCCCCGCGGGTGCTGAAGACCACCGTCGACATCGGCGCGGCCGCGGTGCTGCTGGCCGGCCTGATCGGCGCGACCCTGCTCGGGCTGGTCGGGGCGCTCATGGCGATCCCGGTCGCCGCCGCCCTCAACGTGCTGCTGAACGAGCGTCTGGCCGCCCGCGAGGCCGAGGCCGCCCGGCTCGCGGCCGCCCGGCCGGCACCCGTCGGCGAGGGCGGCGAGGTCATGGGGTCGGAATCCGGCCTTCGCGGCTGACGAGCGTCAGCAGCACGAGCGCGTGAGTCCAGGCCAGCGGCGCGACCGAACGTGGGGCGCCGCCGTCACGGCCGACCCGCTCGGGGAACGCGCCGAGGGCGGTGCGGTGGTCGAGCAGCCAGGTCAGCCGCTCCTCGGCCGCCGGCCGGTCGCCGCCGGCCATGGCCGCCAGCGCGAACGAGGCGGTCGCCGGGGTCCACGGGTCGCTGCCGAGCCACGGCCGCCCCGGCACCGCGCCGCCGCCAGCGCCGAGCCGCCGCCAGGCCGCGGCCACGGCGGCGCGCACCACCGGGTCGGGCGGGGCGAACGGCGGCGCGAGCCAGGCCACGGCGGCGTCCGGCCCGCCGCCGTGCGGGTGGCGCTGGTACCCGGTGGGCCCGAACCGCTCCCGCACGGCGCGGTCGAGCCGGCCGGCGGCCCGGCCCCAGGCCGCCTGCCGGCCGGTGTCCCCGAGCCGGCCGGCCAGCCGCGCCGCGGCCCTGAGGCCAACCCGGAGGGCCGCGGCCGTCCCCAGCGTGGGGGCGTGCTCGCGCCGTTCCCAGTAGTCGGCCCCGGCCGGTGGCAGGCCGAAGGCGTCCAGCGAGCCGGCGGCGACGTCGGCGGCGGCTCGCACCGTCGGCCACAGCCGCTCCGCCAGCCGCCGGTCGCGGCCCTGGTCGCTGGCCAGCCAGGCCGCCCACGGCACCCAGCCGGTGGCGTCGAGCTGTGACGGCCGGCCGTCGGTGACCGGCCGCCCGTCCGGGTGGGAGCGGGCCGGCCAGGTGCCGTCGGGCCGCTGGCCGCGGGCCAGGAACCCGAGGATGGCGGCGGCTTCGGCGCGGTGGCCGGTGACGGCGAGGGCGGCGGCGACGAAGCTGGCGTCCCGCGGCCACACGTAGGCCCAGTACGGGGTCTGCGCGGCGATGGCGGCGCCGCCCGGGCGGACCAGCAGGCGAAGGAACAGCAGCGAGGCGGCCGCGGCCTCCCGCTCGGCGGTGGCGGCGCCGGGGACGGTCCCGGCGGCCAGCCAGGCCCGCTCGCGCGCGACCGCGGCCAGCGCGGCGGGGTCGCCGGCGGTGACCGTCACCGGCTCGGTGGCGCCGGGCGGCAGGAGGCGCAGGCGGCCGTCGGCCAGCCGCAGCACGGTGCTGCCGGGGACGTAGGCGGCCCCGGCGGCGTCGTCGGGCGAGACGGCGGCCAGGGTGGTCTGGTTGCCGAGCAGGCCGGCGCCCAGCAGCGGCGGGGAAGAGCTGTTGGGCCGGGTCGCGCCGAGCAGCATGGAGGCGAGGCCGCCGGCGAGCGTCAGCAGCAGCAGGCGGCGAAGGGTCCATGGGCGCACAGGTCCATGGTCCCGCCACGCTCGGTGGTCGTCAACGCTGCCCTCTGCTCGCCGTGGGGTGGGGCGGCCGGGGCCCCACCCTTCCTCCGGGAACTACAGTCGGTCGGGCGGGACCCCGGCCGCCCCCCTTGTGGCGGTGAGCCGCTCGCTTGTTAGGCCCGTGGGATGGCGGCCAGCAGGCGGTGGAAAGTCGTTTGGTCAGGGGCGGAGAGGAGGGTGGCGCGGGGGCCCTGGCAGCGGAGGGCGGTGTGTTGGGATTGGCCGGACCAGCGGCGGGTGGTGCTGATGCCGAAGCGGGCGGTGGCCCAGCGGGACATGGCGGTGCAGAACTCGGAGGCTTCGGCGGAGGAGTCCCAGACGGTGCGCAGGACCAGGGCGGTGCGGCCGGCGCGCTCGAAGGTGCGCAGGCGGCCGCCGTCCCAGCCGGCCGCGGCCGCCTCCGCGGTGCCCTGCGACAGCTTGGTGGTGAGCAGCAGGCGGGCGTCGAGCTCGCCGAAGCCGATCTCGGTGCCGCGTCCCCAGCCGGCGCCGAGGCGGGCGCTCACGTCGGGGACGGTGACCTGCTGCGGGCGGTCGCGCCGCACGAGGTACTTGTCGGGGTGCAGGATCTGCTCGGTGGAGGTCGGCGGGTCCCGGTAGGCGCGGTTGACCGCCGCCCAGCCACCCGCCTGGTGGAGCAGGTACACGAAGCGGAGACCCTCCTGGTAGGGGAACAGCATCGGCTCGCGGATGGCCGCCGGGGCCGCGTCCCGCCTGGGGGTCCGGTCACCGGCCGAGGCCAGGGCGGCGGCCGCCTGCTCGGCGGGGGTGAGCCGCTCGCGAAGGTAGCGCTGCATCACCAGGGTGGCGTCGCCCTCGGCCAGGGCGGAGTAGGCGGTCTCCTCGTCGTCGCGGCCGGTCGCCGCCGCCAGGCGGTCGCTGCGGGTCAGGTCGTAGTGCTGGTCGGTGAGCGCGTGGGTGAACTCGTGGGCGAGGACGACCCTGGCGTAGGGGTCCAGGCCGCGGCTCGAGCGGACGTACAGGCGCCCCTTCGGGTCCCGCCCGGGCAGGTAGAAGCCGAGCACGCTCTCGGCCTGGATGCGGCGGAGCAGCCGCGGGAGGTCGGTCCCCTGCGGCAGCTCGCCGAGCACCGCCAGCGCGCGGCCCTCGCGGGCCTTGCGGGCCTCGTCGGTCTCGGCGTCCAGCGTCCGCAGCAGGCGCCTGGCCAGCTTGTTCGGCGACTCGATGGTCACCGGCACCTGGCGCCGGAAGCGGAGGCCGCGCAGCTCGGTGACGTCGGACTGGACGGCGCGGACCGCCGCCGGCGCCCGCGGGGCGGCGGCCGGTGGGCGGGTCGTCGGCGGCGCGGCGCGGGTGCTGCCTGGTGCGGGGCCCACGCTGGTCGGGGTCGGCGTCTCGCGCCGGTCGTTGGTGAGGGTGACCAGCAGCCCGGCGCTCGCCAGCACGGCCACCAGCAGCAGCGCCAGCAAGGGCAGCAGCGGCCCGCGCCGCCGAGGCGGAGGCGGCGGCGCCGGCGGCCCCCAGCCCGGCCCCCCCGCCGCCCATCCCGGTGGCCCGGGCGGGCGCGGCTCGGCGCCGCCGCCCGGGAGCCACGCGGGCCGGGTGGACCCCGGCGGCGCCGTCCCCTCGTGCAGCCACCCGGGCCCGCCGGGCGGGGGTGCCGAGGCGGGCGGGGTGGGGGTGTCGGGGTGTGGGCCGGGTCCGGACGGCCCGCCGCCGGTCACGGGGCCGGTTCGGCCGTCCGGGACGCGACGTCTTCCTGCGAGAGTCGCCGGAACGATCGCCTGGCGCGGTCCCGCTCGAGCACGGCGACCTCCAGCCGCGAGCCGGTCTCACCTGGCTGGGCCGCCTGCCGCAGCGCCCGCACCGCCAGCCGCAGGCTGGCGTCCAGGTCCATGCCCTCCTCGTAGCCTCGCTGCAGCTCCGCGTTCATCTCGTCGGACTGGCCGCCCATGGCCAGGAAGCCCTCGCGTTCGATGACGGTGCCGTCGAACACGATGTGGTACAGGGCGTTGGCGCCGCCGTCGGCGCCGACCTCGGCGACGCACAGCTCGACCTCGTAGGGCTTGAACTCCTGGATGAAGATCTGCCCGAGGGTCTGCGAGTAGGCGTTGGCGATCGAGCGGGAGGCGACGTCCTCGCGGCCGTAGGCGTAGCCGCGGATGTCGGCCAGGCGGACCCCCGCCTGGCGGAGGTTCTCGAACTCCGAGAACCGCCCCACGGCGGCGAAGGCGATCCGGTCGTACAGCTCGGCGATCTTGTGGAGGTGGGTGGAGGGGTTGTCGGCCACGAACACGATCCCGCCGGTGTACTCCAGCACCACCAGCGGCCTGCCCCTGGCGATCCCCTTGCGGGCGTAGTCGGCCATCTCCTTGGTGCGCTGCTCGACCGGGACGTACCCGAAGGGCATGCTCACCGCTCAGCCCTCCCCGCGTGCGCGGGCGGCGACGACCCGCTCGGCCGCCTTGCGCACATCGTCGTCGGGCAGCCGCCGGTAGCCCTCGTCGGTGACGGTGGCCACCAGCGGGAAGATGCCGCGGACCAGGTCCGGCCCGCCGGTGCCGGCGTCCTCGTCGGCGGCGTCGTAGAGCGCCTCGACCAGCACGTCGACGGCGGTCGCGGCGTCCATCTCGGCCCGGTAGCGCTTCTTCAGGCTGCCGCGGGCGTCCTTGCCGCCCGAGCCGGTGGAATAGTAGTCCTCGTCCTCCCAGCGGCCGCCGGTGACGTCGTAGCGGAAGATGCGGCCGGTGCGCCGTCGGGTGTCGTAGCCGGCGAACAGCGGCACCACCACCAGGCCCTGCATGGCGAGGCCGAGGTTGCCCCTGACCATCTGGCCGAGCTTGTTGGCCTTGCCCTCCAGCGACAGCGGGAAGCCCTCGATCTTCTCGTAGTGCTCCAGCTCGGTCTGGAACAGCCGGACCATCTCGATCGCGGGCCCGGCGGCGCCGGCGATCGCCACCGCCGAGTAGTCGTCGGCGGGGAAGACCTTCTCGATGTCGCGCTGGGCGATGGCCATGCCCTCGGTGGACCGCCGGTCGCCCCCCATCACCACCCCGTCGGCGTAGCGCACCGCCGCCACCGTGGTCGCGTGCGGCACCTCCGGCATCGCCCCGGCCCCCGCCGGCTGCTCCAGCAGCTCCGGGGCATAGGCCCGCAGCGCGTCCACGAACGACGGGCTGTGTAGCATCGGCCCCTCGAACGGGTTCCTCACGCCGGCCTCTTCCCGCCCAGGAACGGCGCCCGCGTCACTGGCCCCCCTTCTGGACATATTGCTTGACGAACTCCTCGGCGTTTTCCTCCAGAACGTCGTCGATCTCGTCCAAGAGGGCGTCGAGCTCTTCCTTCAGCTCCTCGCCCTTCTCGGTGATGTCGGCGGACGCCTGGGTCTCTTCCTGCTCGGCGTCCTGCTTGCCGGGCGGGCGCCGCTTCTGCTCGGCGCCGCCACCGCTGTCTCTGGCCATCGTGCCTCCCTGGACAAGCCTTCAGCCGATTCTGTCATGCCTCGCCCACTCGTCGCCGTGCGTTGGCGCGGTTGTGGACGGTCGTCGTCAGCTCTGCAGGTTGCGGATCAGGTCCTCGGCGGTGGGGCTGGCGTCGAGGACGGCCGCGGTGTGGGCGGCCGTGCCCCGCGTCGGCTCGAGCATCGGGACCCGCTGGAGGGTCTCCCTGCCGATGTCGAAGATGATCGCGTCCCAGCCGGCGGCGGCGATCTGCGGGGCGTACTTGGCCAGGCAGCGGCCCCGGAAGTACGCCCTGGTGTCCTCGGGGGGCTCGCTGGTCGCGCGGATGATCTCCTGCTCGGCCACCAGGCGCTCGACCCGCCCGGCGGCGGCCAGCCGGTGGTACAGGCCCCGGTCGATGCGGACGTCGTGGTACTGGAGGTCGACGAGGGCCAGCTTGGCGTCCTGGAGGTCGAGCCCGTCGCGCTTGGCGATCTGCTGCATGAGCTGGTGCTTGGTCACCCAGTCCACGGTGCGGCCGGCCTTGGCGGGGTCCTCTTCGAGCTGGGTGAGGACGGCCTCCCAGCGCTCCAGCACCTCGGCGTGCCAGTGGCTGGTCTCGCGGTCCTTCAGGTAGGCCTTGGCCGCGTCCAGGTAGTGCCACTGGACCTCGCAGGCCGTCAGGCGGCGCCCGTCCCGGCGCTCGACGGTGGTGCGCAGCTCCGGGTCCTTGGCGATCGCGCGCAGCGCCTGCACCGGGTTGGCGAGCTGCCACTCGTCGCCGGGGATGGCGCCGTCCTCGATGAGCATGAGCACGATCGCCAGCGACCCGGTCTTCAGGAACGTGGCCACCTCGTTCATGTTGGCGTCGCCGATGATCACGTGCAGCCGCCGGTAGCGCTCCGGGTCGGCGTGGGGCTCGTCGCGGGTGTTGATGATCGGCCGCTTCAGGGTGGTCTCCAGGCCGACCTCGACCTCGAAGAACTGCGAGCGCTGGGCGATCTGGTAGGAGACCGAGCCGTCGTGGTGGTCGCGGACCAGGCTCCCGGCGCCGGCGAACACCTGCCTCGAGACCAGGAACGGGGTCAGGTCGCGGACGATGCGCGCGAACGGGGTGGCGCGGTCGACCAGGAAGTTCTCGTGGGTGCCGTAGGAGGTCCCCTTGCCGTCGGTGTTGTTCTTGTAGACCTGGATGCGGCGGCCGCCGGGGGCCAGCTCGGCGGCGCGGCGGGCCGACTCGGCCAGGATCCGCTCCCCCGCCTTGTCGTAGGCGACCAGCGTCCTGGGGTCCAGGCACTCCGGCGAGGAGTACTCCGGGTGGGCGTGGTCGACGTAGTAGCGGGCGCCGTTGGTGAGGATCACGTTGGCCAGGCCGAGGTCGTCCTCGGCGGGCGTCTCGGGTTCGCGGGCGGCCTCGAAGCCGCGCGCGTCGCGCAGCGGCGACTCCTCCTCGTAGTCCCAGCGGACCTTGCGGCCCCGGCCCGAGAAGGCGTTGACCAGCAGGCTGGAGGCGAGCACGGGGTTGGAGTCGGGCGCGCCGGGCACGGTGATGCCGTACTCGGTCTCGATGCCCATGACCTTGGTGATGGCCATCCGTCCCCCTTCGCGGCTCGACCCCGTCGAAGCCTACAGGTACTGGCCGGTGTTGATCTGCTCGATCGTGCGACCGAGGTCCTTGGAGCTGCCCCCCTCGATGAGGGTCCGCACGTACACGATCCGCTCGCCCTTCTTGCCGGAGATGCGGGCCCAGTCGTCGGGGTTGGTGGTGTTGGGCAGGTCCTCGTTCTCCTTGAACTCGTCGGTCACGGCGGTGAACAGGTCGGCGGCCACGATGCCCTTGTGGCCGGTCTCCAGGAACCGCTTGATGGCCACCTTCTTGGCGCGGCTGACGATGTTCTCGATCATCGCGCCCGAGTTGAAGTCCTTGAAGTAGAGGATCTCCTTGTCGCCGTTGGCGTAGGTGACCTCCAGGAAGCGGTTCTCCTCGGCGTCGGAGTACATCCGGTGGACCGCCTCGTCGATGATCCTGGTCAGGGCCTCCTCGCGGTCGCCCTTGGCGGCCTTGACCACCTCGTCGGCGAGCGGCAGCGACGCGACCAGGTACTTGGAGAAGATGTCGCGGGCGGCCTCGGCGTCGGGCCGCTCGATCTTGATCTTCACGTCCAGCCGGCCCGGCCGCAGGATCGCCGGGTCGATCATGTCCTCGCGGTTGGAGGCGCCGATCACGATCACGTTCTTGAGCTGCTCGACGCCGTCGATCTCGCTGAGGAGCTGCGGCACGATGGTGTTCTCGACGTCGGAGGAGACCCCCGAGCCGCGGGTGCGGAAGATCGAGTCCATCTCGTCGAAGAACACGATCACGGGCACGCCCTCGCCGGACTTCTCCTTGGCGCGCTGGAAGATCAGGCGGATCTGGCGCTCGGTCTCCCCCACGTACTTGTTGAGCAGCTCGGGGCCCTTGATGTTGAGGAAGTAGCTGCGCCCGCTGGGGCGGCCGGTCACCTCGGCGACCTTCTTGGCCAGCGAGTTGGCGACCGCCTTGGCGATCAGCGTCTTGCCGCAGCCCGGCGGGCCGTACAGCAGGATGCCCTTGGGCGGCTTGAGCTGGTGCTCGGCGAACAGGTCGGCGTGCAGGTAGGGCAGCTCGACCGCGTCGCGGATCTGCTCGATCTGGTCGGCCAGCCCGCCGATGTCCTGGTAGGAGATGTCGGGCACCTCCTCGAGGATGAGCTCCTCGACCTCCGGCTTGGGGAGGTGCTCCAGCACGAACCCGGAGCGCACGTCCAGCAGCAGGGAGTCGCCGGCGCGCAGGTGGTGGTTGCGCAGCGGCTCGCCGATCTGCACCACCCGCTCCTCGTCGGCGTTGCCGATCACCAG
>Ga0209846_1000044_pt1 | contig 15200 bp, 15 predicted proteins | sample GWRWS3_20_30_FD_187244 | JGI IMG/M metagenome (GOLD analysis project Ga0209846, IMG submission 187244) | Riverbed sediment microbial communities from areas with vegetation nearby in Columbia River, Washington, USA - GW-RW S3_20_30 (SPAdes)... | ecosystem: Environmental > Aquatic > Freshwater >... | reverse complement strand
CCAAACTGTCGGTTTTACTTCGCCGCCTCCAGCGAGATGTTCGGAAAGGTAGCCAAGACGCCCCAAACGGAATCGACCTCCTTCCATCCTCGTTCCGCCTACGGCATCTCGAAAGTGGCGGGGTTTCATCTGACCAGAAACTACCGTGAGGCCTACGGCATCAAGGCCGCTGCAGGCATTCTGTACAATCATGAATCACCGCGCCGTGGGTTCGAGTTTGTCACCAGGAAGATTACGTCATACGCCGCACGGATCAAGCTGGGTTTGGCCAAGGAGGTCAAACTCGGCAACCTCGAGGCTCGCCGCGACTGGGGCCATGCCCGCGAATACGTGCGCGCCATGTGGCTCATGCTTCAACAGGATGAGCCGGATGACTATGTCATTGCGACCGGCGAACAACACACGGTACGGGAGTTCGCTGAGATGGCCTTCTCATACCTGGGCCTCGACTATCGAAGTCATGTAGCGCTTGACCCTCAGCTTCTGCGACCGGCCGAGGTCGAGACCCTCTTAGGCGATGCAACCAGAGCGAAGCAGAAGCTGGGTTGGTCCTGCCAGGTGACCTTTAAGGAGCTGGTTCACGAGATGGTCGAGGCGGACCTGCGACTGTTCGGCGGGTCTCGATGAGACGGAGAGTGAGCCGGTGATCGCGAGGAAGAAGGGACGACCGACTGCTGCCAGCGGGCCTCTTTCGCGCTCGTTGAAACGTGTACGTCTGTTCGCAACAGACGTGGATGGTGTCTTGACCGACGCGGGGATGTATTATTCCGAATCAGGCGATGAGTTGAAGAAATTCAATACGCGAGATGGGATGGGGATTAAACTGCTGCAGCGCGTCGGATTGATCACGGCGCTGATCACGATGGAGGAAACCAAGCTCGTCACCCGTCGAGGCGAAAAGCTTGCGATTCCGGAAGTGCACCAAGGGGCTGGGGACAAGCTGGCAGTCCTACGCGACCTCGTGGCCAGGCATGACCTGACGCTTCAGGAAGTGGCCTTTATGGGCGACGACGTGAACGATCTGGGGGCGCTGCAAGCGGTCGGCTTCTCCGCCGCGCCGGCCGATGCAATGCCGGCCGTTCTAAAGGTGGTGGACTACGTCTGCCGGAAGGGCGGAGGGGAGGGAGCGGTGCGGGAGGTGGTTGATCTCATCTTGGCGGCACAGACCGCCAAGCCCGTTAAACGTTAATCGTTCAACGTTAAACGGGCTGAGTGATTAACAAACCTGGTAGCTCTACGGTTAAGGGTTAACGTTTAACGAATAACGATTCACGATGAATCCCCATCTCTACGCCGTCATTCTGGCTGGAGGAAGCGGCACTCGCTTCTGGCCTCTGAGCCGCCATCTGTATCCCAAGCAACTGCTTCGGATCTTGGGGGAAAAGACCTTGATTCAGCAGACGATGTACCGGGTTCTTTGTTGTGTGCCGGCCAGCCAGGTTCTCATTTCAACCAATTCCGCGCAAGCCGACTCGATCCGGTTGCAACTGGCTGAATGGAAGGAGGAGCTCAGCCACAACTTCGTCATTGAGCCGGAAGCACGGAATACCGCTCCGGCGATCGCTCTGGCGGCGATCGAGTTAGTCAGGCGGGACCCACAGGCCGTGATGCTGGTTCTGCCGGCCGATCATGTCATTAAGGGCGACAGGAAGTTTCAAGCGGCTGTGGCGCTCGGGGCGAAGTTGGCGGAAGACGGGCACCTCGTCACCTTTGGGATCAAGCCAGTCAGACCTGAGACCGGATATGGCTACGTTCAGCCGAATCGACGTGCTCGGCTGGCATCGCGTGGCGGGCTCGTGGGTTACCCTGTTGGTCGCTTTGTTGAGAAGCCGGATGCCAAAACAGCCGCTCGCTACCTGCAAGCTGGGAACTATTACTGGAACAGCGGGATCTTTGCTTGGCGCGCCTCGACTATTTTAGAAGAGCTGATGCGCTACCAGCCGGCCATGGCTCGTGGCTTGAGAAAGATCGGAGCGCTGCAGAAGTCCGATGCAGGCGGCAGCGCAGTGGCCCAAGTGTACCGACGGTTAACACCCGTCTCGATTGATCACGGGGTGATGGAACATTCTTCCCGCGCCGCCGTGATCCCGGTGGACTTTGCCTGGTCCGATGTCGGCAGTTGGAGCAGTCTGGAGGAAGTCGCGCCGCGCAATGACTCAGGCAACGTCGTCAGTGGCCGAGTCGTGGACGTGGACAGCCGGGACTCGATTTTGTACGCAGACCGCCGGCTGGTTGCCACGATCGGCCTCTCCGGCATGGTCGTCGTGGACACTCCGGATGCCACCCTGATTTGTCCGAAGGCCCGCAGCCAGGAGGTGAAAAAGGTGGTGGAGATCCTGAAGCGGCAGGGTGCGCCGGAGCATTTGGAGCATCTGACTGTGTTTCGTCCCTGGGGCTCTTACACGGTGCTGGAGGAGGGGCCTGGTTACAAGGTCAAGCGAGTGACGGTGAACCCCGGCGGGCGGCTCTCGTTGCAACTGCACCATCAACGCAGCGAGCATTGGGTTATCATTGCAGGGACGGCTCGTGTAACCTGCGGGGAGCGAGTCTTTGATCTGGGGGTTGGCCAGAATACCGGGATACCGAAAGAGACTCCACACCGGCTGGAAAACCCAGGTTCCGAGACGCTGCACATTATCGAGGTCCAGAACGGACCGTACCTCGGCGAGGACGACATCGTTCGGTTTCAGGATGACTATGGGCGCGGCGTGAATACGCCGCGCAGTCCGAAAGTCTGAAGGTCTAAAAGTCAGTTAGGTCGAAGACTTTATGACTTTCGACTTTTCGACTGGCACAAGCGATGGCACTCTTTCGCGAATATGATATCCGAGGCATTGTCGGTAAGGAGCTAACGGACGAGGTCGCCGAGCAGATCGGCAGGGCCTTCGCGACTATCGGGCGAGAACAAGGCATGAAAACGGTCAGCGTCGGCCGTGACGGGCGATCCAGCTCGCCGGCCTTACGCGATCGCCTGATCCGCGGCCTCACGACCGGTGGTCTGAACGTCCTTGACATCGGGGTCTGTCCGACGCCCGTGCTGTACTTCTCGCTCTTTCAGCTTTCGGTTGACGGAGGAGTGATGATCACCGGCAGCCACAACGCCGCCGAGTACAACGGGTTCAAACTCTGTGTGGGGAAAGAGGCGCTGCACGGAGAAGAGATACAGCACCTGAGGAAGGTCATCGAGGGCGGCCGGTTCTCCACCGGCTCAGGGACCGTGACCGATAGACCTCTCCTGAAGGACTATCTGGCCTATCTGAAGCGGAACTTCTCGTCCGTGAAGGGCGAGCGTCTCCACGTCGTGATTGATTGTGGCAACGGTGCCGCCTCGCTGGCCGCCAAGCAAGCGCTTGAACAGATGGGCTGCAGCGTGACCGGACTCTACTGCGAGTTGGACGGCCGGTTCCCCAACCACCATCCTGACCCAACCGTCGTGGAGAATCTCCAGGATCTGATCAAGGTCGTGAAAAAAACCGGTGCGGATGTAGGGATCGGCTATGACGGCGATGCGGACCGGATCGGGGCGGTGGATGAGCAGGGGAACATTTTATGGGGTGATCGGCTGCTGGTCGTCTATTCCCGCGATATTCTGGCAGACCGGCCCCAGAGCACCATTATCTCAGAGGTGAAGGCCTCCCAGAGCCTCTATGATGACATCGAGCGGCATGGAGGACGACCCATCATGTGGAAGACCGGACATTCACTGATCAAAGCCAAGATGAAAGCTGAATCGGCTGTCCTGGCCGGCGAGATGTCCGGCCACATGTTCTTCGCGGACCGGTATTTCGGCTATGACGACGCGATCTATGCCTCATGCAGACTGATCGAGATCCTGGCCAAGACCGGGAAGCCGCTTTCGACTCTGGTGGAAGACCTGCCGACTACCTCCGTGACGCCCGAGATCCGCGTAGACTGTCCTGATGAAATGAAATTTGATCTCGTGAAACGAACCCAGGCGCGATTTCTTGACTACGCAAGAGCAGGCCGATCACCCGGCGCTGCAGGTCTGAAGATTCGTGAGGTCGTGACGATTGATGGCGTCCGCGTGGTGTTCGAGGATGGATGGGGTCTGATCAGGGCTTCCAACACCCAACCAGCGCTGGTGCTCCGGTTTGAAGCCACGTCTCCCGACCGCGTGGTAGCCATCCGGACGCTGATGGAATCCGAGTTGAAGGAATCGCAACGTTTGTTAGCCACGTGACCGGTGTCCCATTTCAGTCTTGGCATCTCCCGCCAGACCTCCCTCCTCCGTCTTGCCCTTCTCGCCCTGCTGCTTGTTCCTGATTCACCCGCCCAGCCGGCGTTAGAACAATCAGAGCGAATGTCGTTTGTAGGCGCTCCGCCATTCGCGGCCGGGGAACGCTTAACCTATGCCATCTCCTGGTTCAACATCCAGGCCGGAACCGCTGTGATGGAGGTGGCGGAATCCAAGCCGATTCAGGGCCGCGCGACGCTCAGGCTCCTGACCACCGCCACGTCAGGCCCCTTGGTCACCAAGTTCTATCCCGTAGATAACCGGGTTGAATCCATCGTTGACGCAGCCAAGCTCTCCCCGCAACACTTGGTCTTCCGCCGACGAGAGGGGAAGAGAAAGAATGATTTCGACGTGACCTTTCACCATGCAGAAGGTACCGTCACGGCCATCAAGGATGGGGTCGCCGACACGCTTCCGATTCCGCCTGAAACTCACGACACGATCTCATGCCTGTATTATATCCGAAGCCTCCCTTCGCTCGTGCCGGGGACGTCGCTGATCATGAATGTGCACCATGACAAGAAGAATTACCGGCTTGAGCTGCAGATCGAAAGAGTGGAGAGGGTGAAGGGTCCGTGGGGGGAGGTTGAGACGCTGCGGATCTTGGCCATCATGCCGTTCAAGGGGATTTTCCTGAATGAGGGAAACATTCGGGTGTGGGTGACGAACGACGCGCGACGTCTGCCGGTGATGATGAGGGCCAAGGTCATCATCGGATCAGTCGCGGCCAAGTTGGTGGATGGGTTTCAAAGGCCTTCGGCAAAGTGAATCTCTGCACGCGCTGATTGCTCAGCTTTCCGAAAACCGATATAATCTCAAGTCTACGGACCTGGCTCATAGGCAAACCGTGACCGAAAGGTAACTCCGTGGGGCCCTTTCCCATTACCCTGACGCGACATATCATCGAGAAGCAGGCGGCCCATCCGGCCGCGACCGGTGAGTTTTCGGCCCTCATGGTTCAGATCGGCCTGGTGGGAAAGATGATCGCCCATGACCTCCGGCGAGCCGGCTTGATCAATATCCTGGGGGCGACCGGGGAAACCAATATCCAGGGCGAGGCGGTCAAGAAACTGGATGGGATCGCCAATGAGACGTTTCTCAAGGTATTCCATTATAGCGAACTCGTGTGTGCCGTAGCTTCCGAGGAGATGGAAAAGCCGGTGCACCTCCCAGAAAACTGTCCGAGGGGCAAGTATATGCTGCTGTTCGATCCACTAGATGGATCGTCCAATACCGACGTCAACATGCCTCTTGGCTCGATCTTTTCCGTCCTGCGTTACGAGGGGAAGGCCGGACTGCCGTCGGAAACGGAGCTAATCCGTCGGGGAACTGAGCAGGTGGCAGCCGGATATCTCATATACGGGGCGAGCACCATGCTGGTCTTTACCGCCGGGCAGGGGGTCCACGGGTTTACGCTGGACCCAGGCGTCGGCGAATATCTACTCTCGCACGAGAACATTCGGATTCCGGCCAAAGGCAAAGTGTACGCGGTCAACGAGGGCAACTTCCACAAGTGGCCGGCCGGCACTCGGCAGTTTGTGGAGTATCTGAAGACCCCTGACAAGGCAACAGGGCGGCCCTATAGTACCCGGTATTCGGGCTGTCTGGTGGCGGATGTCCATCGCATGCTCCTTGAGGGGGGGATCTACCTCTATCCCGGCGAGACGGCCAAGCCGGAGGGAAAGCTCCGGCTGCTGTATGAGGCAAGCCCCTTGGCGATGGTGGTCGAGCAGGCAGGAGGGCGTGCCAGCACCGGAACCATGCGGATTTTAGAGGTGGAGCCCAAAGGCCTTCACCAGCGAGTTCCGTTGCTTATCGGAAGCCCTGAGGACGTGGGACTGGCGGAAGCATTCATTCAGGGGAAGCGATAAGGAACGTTTTGTCCGTTTTGTCGGTCGAGTCAGTTGAGTCTGGTGACGGATAAACAGACCTAACGGAGAAAACGGACTAAACAGCCTCAACGTTCTTTTGCCTTTGGGGAGGTGGATCATGAACGATCGCGTCCGAGAGGTCCTGAGCTGGTACGGAAGCGACAACGCGGGCACGCGAACCAATCTGGCTCGGTTGCTGGGACATGGCAAGCTGGCCGGAACGGGCAAACTGGTGATCCTGCCGGTTGACCAAGGATTCGAGCATGGGCCGGCACGGAGTTTTGCGCCCAACCCTCCCGGCTACAATCCGCTCTATCATTTCGAGCTGGCCGTGGACGCCGGGTGCAATGCCTACGCCGCGCCTCTGGGCTTTCTCGAAACCGGGGCCAGCCAATTCGCGGGTAGAATTCCGCTGATCCTGAAGCTCAACAATCACGATGTACTGCATGACGATAAGGACCCGCTGCCGGCCGTGACCGGAAGTGTGCGGGAAGCCTTGCGCTTAGGCTGTTCGGCTGTCGGGTTCACCGTCTATCCCGGGTCTACGCATTGCACGGCGATGTACCAGCAGCTCCGTGAGATTGCGGAGGAGGCGAAACGTTACGGATTAGCCGTCGTCGTGTGGTCCTACCCGCGCGGGTCCGCGTTGAGCAAAGAAGGAGAGACGGCGATCGACGTAGTGGCCTATGCGGCCCAGATTGCCGCGCAGCTCGGGGCTCACATCATCAAGGTGAAGCTCCCGACGGCCCATTTGGAACAAGCGGCGGCCAAGAAGGTGTACGAGGCCGAACAGGTTCCGATTAAGACGCTCTCCGAGCGAGTCAGCCATGTCGTGCAGAGCGCGTTCGCTGGCCGCCGGATCGTGATCTTCTCCGGCGGCGCCAAGAGCGAGGACAGGGCCTTCTTCGAAGAAGCCCGCGCGATTCGCGATGGAGGAGGATTCGGGTCGATCATCGGACGGAATTCCTTCCAACGTCCCAAGGCTGAGGCGATCAAGTTCCTCCAGACGGTCATGAGGATCTACGCCGGAGAGATTCCGTAATTCGGAAGGTCAAGGCTAGGGTCGAGGTTCAGGTGAAAGAACAAGAGCTTGCTCAACCTCAACCTAAACCTTTTGCGAGGAGAAGATGGTGACCGATCGCGAAACACCCAGTTCTAAGCAGCCGCGAACCCGATCGTGGGTGCTCAGCGGCCTTCTGCTCGCGGCTGGGATCCTGATCGGGGTCGTATTGGCCTCGGACTTGGGGTGGCTGCCGTTCGGACATGCCGTCCCGGACTCCCCGGTCAAGCCAGGCCAGCTCGCCCAAACGACGGTCTCGACCCCTGCTTCCGTCATCGGGGACCGGAATTTCGTGGCGGTCTCGAAAGCGGTCAAGCCCGCAGTCGTGAACATCTTCACCACTCGGACGACCAAGAGCGGCGAAGGTCCGCACTCGATGCCTTTTAACGATCCATTCTTCCGCCGGTTTTTTGGGGAAGAGTTCTACAGGCAGTTCGAAGTGCCCCGGGAACGAAAGGAGCGAAGCCTGGGTTCAGGCGTCATCGTGGATCCCAAGGGGCTCATCATTACCAACAATCACGTGGTCAGTAAGGCGGACGAGATCAAGGTCTTAATTTCCGACAAGCGTGAGTTCAAGGCAAAGCTAATCGGGACCGATTCCAAGACCGACCTCGCCGTGCTGAAGATTGACGCCGAAGGTCTCCACACGGTTCCCTGGGCGGACTCGGACAAGCTCGAAGTGGGAGAATTCGTGCTAGCCGTCGGGAACCCGTTCGGGCTCAACCTGACCGTCACGCTGGGGATTGTCAGCGCCATTGGGCGGGCCAGTATGGGCATTGCGGAGTACGAAGATTTTATCCAGACTGATGCCGCCATCAATCCTGGCAACTCCGGGGGGCCGCTGGTCAATGCCCGGGGAGAGCTCGTCGGGGTCAATACGGCGATTTTTAGCCAGAGTGGAGGCAACATGGGGATCGGGTTCGCGGTCCCCAGCAACATGGTTCGGGCAATTCTGGATCAGCTGGTCAAAACTGGTCGGGTGGTCCGGGGCTGGCTCGGCGTGTCCATCCAGGATTTGTCGTCGGACCTTGCGTCACAGTTCGGCGTGTCGGAGCCCAAGGGCGTGCTGGTCAGCGATGTTCTGGATGGAAGCCCGGCCAAGCGCGCGGGCCTGGAGCGAGGCGATGTCATCGTCGAGTTTGACGGAAAGGCGGTCGAGAACCCGACCCAACTCCGAAACGCCGTGGCTCAGACCACGATCGGGAAGAAGGCCACCGTGAAATTTATTCGCGATAAGGGGGCCCGCTCGGTGGAGGTCGCGATCGTGGAACAGCCGAAAACCGTGGCTCAAGCCGGAAGTGAGGAGTCCGGCGAGTCGGCGAGCCCAGCCAGCCTTCTGTCCGATATCGAGGTGCGCGAGCTGAACGGCGACCTGGCCAGCCGCCTTGGGCTTTCGACGGGAGAGCGGGGTGTGGTCATCGTCCGGGTTCGGTCTGGCAGTGTGGCTGACGAGGCCGGGTTGAAGGATGGAGACATCATCCTGGAGGTCAATCGCAAGTCTGTGCCCAACGTGGCGGCATACGAGCGAGTGACCTCGAAAGTCAGCAAAGAGCAAGCGGTGCTGCTCCTGATTAAGCGCCAGGGCCGCACCAGTTTTATCACGCTCAAACCGTAACTATTGCGCGTCGTGGATCCGAGTTGTTTTGGTCGAAGATCAATATCAAAGGGGGTGGACCTATGGCACAACGAGCCCTATTCATGCTTCTGAGTGCCCTGGCTGGCATGGCCCTCTTCTTGAGAGGCGAGGAACCAAACGGCCCTTTCCTCTTCGTGGGGTTTGCCCTTGGGGCGGGCGCAGCCGGGCTGATTCTGGTTGCAGAGTATGCACTGCAGAAGTTGTCGTTCGGCATCATAGTCGGTGGAACAGCCGGTCTGGCTGTCGGACTTATCCTCACTGGTCTGGTCGAATGGGTCGGCAGCATCATCTTTGATATCGAGACGGTCTTGTTTCATATCGGCGGCCTGGTGTTTCTTCTCGGTCTGCCATATCTGGGGCTCATGCTGGGCGCTCGGTTCGGGCATGAGCAGATCTCGGGGCCGGCCAAACACGCGGAACACACGGCCATCGGCACGAACAAGATCCTTGATACCAGTGTGATCATTGACGGGCGGGTGGCGGATCTCTGCGAGACCGGCTTTCTGGAGGGCACGTTCATCGTCCCGCAGTTCATCCTGCACGAGCTTCAGCATATCGCCGACTCGTCTGACTCCCTGAAGCGCGCGCGCGGTCGGCGGGGGCTGGATATTCTCAACAAGATCCAGAAGATGGTGGACATCGACGTCCGCATCGTGGAGGACGATTTTCTACATGTCAAAGATGTGGACTCCAAGATCGTGGTGCTGGCCAAGAAGGTGGGCGCCAAAATCATCACCAACGATCTGAATCTGAACAAAGTGGCCGAACTCCAGGGTGTGCGGGTGCTGAACATCAACGAATTGTGTAACGCGCTCCGGCCGGTCGTGTTGCCTGGCGAGACCATCCGGGTGTTTGTCCTGAAAGAGGGGAAAGAAGCCGGCCAAGGTGTAGCCTACCTTGACGACGGCACGATGATCGTGGTGGACAACGCCAAGCGCTGTATCGGGAGGAACGTGGACGTGGTCGTGACCAGCGTCCTGCAGACGACAGCCGGCCGGATGATTTTCACGCGACTCAAAGAAGAGGCCGAAAACCTGGAGTTCCAGATCGCGCGTGGGTAGCCGCACCGTTGCTCTCGTCCCTGCCGCCGGTCGTGGACTCCGTATGGGGAGCCACGTTCCCAAGCAGTTTCTGACCCTGGGGGGCCAGCCGGTTCTGGTCCATGCTCTTCGGACGCTTGAAGCAGCGGACCCGATCGATGGCATCATCCTGGCCGTGCCAGAGGCCGAGCGCGAGTTCTGCCTGACCGAGATCGTTTCCCGCCAAGGATTCAAGAAAGTCACCAAGATTGTTTCGGGGGGAGATCAGCGACAGGACTCCGTGCGCCAGGCGCTTTTCGCCGTGAGTGAGGAGACTACTCTCGTCCTAGTGCATGATGCCGTCCGTCCATTCCTCACACAGGAGATGATCAGGCTCGTGATCGAACAGGCTACGAAGCACGGGGCGGCGATGGTGGCGATTCCAATGCGGGATACAGTGAAGCAGGTCGGACCGGATGGGTTGATTGAGCGGACGGTTGACCGGCGTAACCTCTGGCTCGCGCAGACCCCTCAGGCATTCAGACGCAAGCTCTTGCAGGAGGCGCACCAGAAGGCCGAACGAGATGGCTTCCACGCGACCGACGATGCCCAACTGGTCGAGCGGCTTGGACATCGCGTGGCGGTCGTGCAGGGGAGCACGGAAAACATCAAGATCACACGGCCGGAAGATCTCGCGATCGGCGAGGCTATCTTGGCGGCGCGAAGAAACCGTTAAACGTTAATCGTGAATCGTTATTCGGTTCAGAGGTGGAAGCGAAACAGATCTTGCGTCTAACGAATAACGGTTAACGAGTAACGAAGGAAAGAGATGCGCATCGGTCTAGGCTACGATATCCATCCCTTAGGGAGCGGCCGGAAGCTGATTCTTGGAGGCGTGGAGATTCCGCACACGCAAGGCTTGGTCGGCCATTCAGATGCAGATGCGTTGGTCCATGCAGTGTGCGATGCCCTGCTTGGGGCAATGGGAGAAGGGGACTTAGGGAAGCACTATCCCAGCTCCGAACCGCGGTTCAAGAATATCTCCAGCTTAGTTCTCCTTGAGGAGATTGCCGGGCTGCTTGGGAAGAAAGGGTTTCGTCTGGTGAATCTGGACACCGTGATCACTGCACAGGCGCCCCGCCTGAGTCCCCACCTGGCCGACATGCAAGACCGGATGGCAAAGGTGTTAGGGGTGAACCGCAATGTGGTGAACGTCAAGGTCAAGAGCGGAGAGGGCTTGGATGCGATCGGGAGAGAAGAGGCCATCGCCGCCCAGGCAGTCTGTTTGATAGAGACAGTCCCAAAGTCGTAAAGTCGAAAAGTTATCAAGTCACAAGACTGGGTCAGGGTCTTGGGGAAGATCGAGCGATTTGAGGAGATCAAGGCCTGGCAGATGGCGAAAGAGTTGGTGGCTGTGGTCTATCAGATGAGTGGGGATGGTGAATTCGGGAAGGATTTTGGTCTCCGGGATCAGATCAGAAGAGCATCGGTATCAGTCATGTCCAATATCGCAGAAGGATTTGAGAGAGGATCGGATAAAGACTTTCAGCGGTTTCTGTATATGGCAAAGGGTTCGGCGGGAGAGGTTCGCAGTCAACTCTTTGTGGCGCTAGAATTGGGATATCTCACTATCGAGGAATTCTCCGACCTTAGAACGAAGGCTGAAGGAGTGTCAAAAGCTCTCTCTGGATTCATAGGCTATTTAACTACCGAAGGGTCTGAAAAATAGTTTCCGAATCCATGACTTTAAGACGTTACGACTTTATGACTTTCTAGACGAATGTTTAAGACGATTAAACAGGATTTGAACGTCGTGTTCGAGCGGGACCCGGCTGCGACCAGCACGCTGGAAGTGATTCTGACTTATGCCGGCTTCCACGCCTTGCTGGCCTATCGGCTCTCCCACTGGCTCAAGTCCAGGGGAGTGCCATTTATCCCTCGGGCTATCTCACAAATCGCCCGTTGGCTCACCGGGATCGAAATCCATCCCGCCGCCGAGATCGGGACCGGCTTCTTCATTGATCACGGCATGGGCGTCGTCATCGGCGAGACCGCGGAGATCGGCGATTACGTTACTCTGTTTCAAGGTGTGACATTGGGCGGGACCGGAAAGGAGCGGGGTAAGCGTCATCCGACGCTGGGGAACCACGTGGTTGTCGGCGCCGGATCGAAGATCCTGGGAGGCATTAGGATCGGTGACAATGTCAAGATCGGCGCCAATTCAGTCGTGCTGAAGTCGGTTCCAGCCAATTCCACCGTGATCGGTGTGCCTGCGCGGGTCATCAAAATGGAAGGCGAACGCCTCCCCGAAGCGACAATGGACCACACCAACATCCCCGATCCCATCGCCGATCGCTTCGAAGCCCTCGAGCGCGAACTGATCGAGCTGCGGAAGAAACTCGAGAGTCAAGAGAAAGAGTCATAGCCGAATCACATGGAGAGAGCGGAGGACCGCTCGCCTCCAAGCCGCAACTAGTAATCCACACGCGCCAGATAGAGGCCGTGCGGGGGGGCGGTCATGCCGGCTACACGACGATTTCTTGCCTCCAAAATCTCCTTCACGCTCTTGGGTGATCGCTTGCCCTGACCCACCTCGACGAGCGTTCCTACAATTGCCCGCACCATCTGCTTGAGAAACCGGTCCGCTTGCGATTCGATTCGGATCAGTGTCTGCTCCTGCCTGATCTCTAACCGTCGCAGATCACAGATCGGATTCTCGTTGTCAGTGGGGGAGCCCTGGAAAGAAGAGAAATCGTGGTGTCCTACGAGCAGGCTCGCCGCTTCTCGCATGGCTGCCAGATCCAGGGGTTTGCGAATGTGCCAGGCGCGCTTGTGGTCCAAGGCCGACCGCTCCATTTGGTTCAAGATCCGGTATTCATAGAGCTTCCCGCGAGCAGAGTAACGGGCATGAAAATCATCGGCCGCGTGCGCGGCCGACCGCACGCTGATGTCCTTGGGTAACAGAGCGTTCAACGCCCGTATCCATTTCTCAACCGACAATGCCTTCTCCGTTCGGAAGCTCGCGACCTGCCCCAAGGCATGCACACCCGCGTCGGTGCGTCCAGCTCCAATCACCGGGATATAGGTTTGTGTGATGCGTTGGATGGCGGCTTCGACGGCGGCTTGCACCGTTGGTTGGACCGGCTGGCGCTGCCAGCCGGCGTAGCCTGTGCCGTCATACTCGATCGTCAGCTTAAGGGTGGCCATGGACGACGAGGGTGCCGGTTGTCAGACAGCGAGTGGATTCAGAAGTAGGCTGCCTGGCTATTCCGACAGCACTCTCTCACTCTGCCGTGCGGAAGTCTGATGTGGATTGACGAAGGCTTTGATCCCTTGGAAAAGAGCCTCGGCGATGCGGGATAGGAAGGCATCGCTCTGCATCAGTTGTTCCTCGGTGGGATTGGAGATGAAGGCAATCTCAGCCAGGATGCTCGGCATGCTGGTGAATCGGAGCACGTAGAACGGAGCGGTCTTGACCCCGTGATCTACCAGGTCGTAGCGGTTGTCTAGATGGGAGACCATAGCCTGCTTGGTGGTCCAGGCAAAGGCGAGCGAGTCTTCGATTTTTTTGGTCGTGAGGAGGTCCGCCACCAGGTATTGCCAGCCTACGCCGGTCTCATCCAGGGGAGTGCCGTTTTCACGCGCTGCCACCTCCAATGCGCGTCGATCACTGGCCTCCCCGAAATGATAGACCTCCAATCCTTTCGTTGATCGTTGCGGATGAGAGTTGACGTGAATCGAGACAAAGAGGTCGGCGTCCTTGCTGTTGGCGAACTTCGCACGATCCTCCAGCTCCACGAACACGTCCTTGTCCCGAGTCATCAGGACCCGCTTTCCGAGGTGCTGGGTAATCAGATCGCGAAGGCGAAGTCCGACTTTCAGGGTGATGTCTTTCTCCTCAGTCCCGTGGCGACCGATGGCTCCGGCGTCCTTTCCACCGTGACCAGGATCGATGACGATAGTCCGGACTTCCTCTCTCGATGGCAGTTGCGCTGTTCTGGGCGGCGCAACAGGCGTGGCTGGAGCGGTTTGGGGTGAGTTGATGAGGTCCACAACCAGTCTGGCCGGACGATTCAGCGGCTGTACTCGATAATCACTGATCGTTTCCAGGTTCAGGGACACGGTCACGGCACGGGGGTGGGGCTGCGCAATGGCAATTTCATCTGGAAATTCCTTGCCGTTAAGCTTGGCCCGAGCGGCTTTGCCCAGCGTTGCGTTCTGCAACTTGATCACGACCCGATTGGGGTTTTTTTGGCGAGACTGGGTAAAGCTGACGTTCCGCTGCAGGTCCAGCACGACGCGGGTAAAGTCGGGATGGGCCTTGACACGGAGGTCGCGCACGACATTGAGCCCCTTTGCCGGTAGCTTCCTTGCTGTGCTCACCGGGCGGACTGCGAGCGGGCTATCGCTTTCCAGGTCCAGACGAGCCGTGGGTGGCGACGCGGCGGAGCCCGGTGACAGGTAGACCGTCGGCGAGCCTGGAAAGACAACAAGAAAACCGAGGACTGCGAGGTAGCGGGACAGTCTCATAGCGATCAGGGCCCTGTATACATATCTTTTCTCAGATGTGACTCGGTTTGTCAATAGGTTAGGCCAACACTTGAGAGGGGTGATGCCCCATCTTAGAGGAGACTCTAGGGAATGACACTCGGTATCCACTGGGGACATTCGCTCACATTTGACAGCCCTTGTGACTATGGACTAGTTTGCTAAGGAGCCATGAATACTCACGTAATCGTTGATGGGTACAATCTGCTGGGGGCAAGGGGGCAGGTTGGTCCGGATCTAGAATTCGCGCGCGAGCAACTGCTGCGAGACCTCTCGACCTATAGGCAACGGAAGGGCCATCCGGTCACCGTGGTCTTCGACGGCTGGCAGCAGGCGATAGGCGCGGAGCGTCGAGAACACCGGATGGGCGTCCAGGTGGTGTATTCCAAGCGTGGAGAACGAGCCGACCAGGTTATCCAAAGGTTGGCAGAAGAGTTCGGGCGCGACTGCGCCGTCGTCTCTTCAGATTGGGAAGTAGCGGGTTTTGCCAAAAGCCGTGGCGCCTTTGTGATGGGGTCTGTTGAGTTTGATTCCAAGCTCCGCACTGCGCCTGTTGCGTTCGCACGGTCTGGTCTCAAACAGAAGGCAGAGGAAGACTACTTGCCACAGCGTACTGCTGACAAGAAGGGGAATGCCAGGAAGCTCCCGAAGGCTCTCGCCAGACGCAACCGCCAGCTCAGGGGATTTTGAACCCACTGGCCCCTTAGGACTATGAGCCCTTTCTAAGTCAATCTGTAGAAAAACAGGCTCTTAGTCTGCTGCGCTAGTGTGCTCCGCTTTCGCCTTCTCTGCGTTTGGAGGTACTATCTTT
>Ga0209846_1000042_pt1 | contig 15497 bp, 10 predicted proteins | sample GWRWS3_20_30_FD_187244 | JGI IMG/M metagenome (GOLD analysis project Ga0209846, IMG submission 187244) | Riverbed sediment microbial communities from areas with vegetation nearby in Columbia River, Washington, USA - GW-RW S3_20_30 (SPAdes)... | ecosystem: Environmental > Aquatic > Freshwater >... | reverse complement strand
GCTGACCCGGACGCGGCTGGCCGGGGCGCGCCTGGCCTGGCTGGCCCTGGCGGCCCGCGGGTGGCTGTCCCGGCGCCGGCTGGGTGGCCCTGCCTTGGGAGGGCTGGGCGCCGCGCACCGCCGCCGCGGCCTGGCCCTCACGGGCCTGGGCCGGCCGGCTCTGGCGGCCGCCGCCCTTGAGCGAGGCACGCAGCTTCTCGGCGACGTCCGGCGTCACCGTCGAGGAGTGGCTCTTTACCTCCACCCCCATGGAGGACAGCTTGGCGAGCAGGTCCTTGTTCGGGACCCCAAGCTCCTTGGCGATCTCATAGACCCTCGGGTTGCTCAACCAGATCTCACTTCCTCGCGATCACTCGAGCGGCGCCTCGGTGCCGCCGCCTCGCTCCCCAATGCGCTCCGCAGCGCCTCGACGGCGCCGCCGACCGCGGCCGTGTCGGTCACCTTCAACGCTCGCTGGATGCTGCCCCGCCTGAGCGCCGCCTCCAGGCAGGCCGGCTGCCCGCAGAGGTAGGCGCCCCGGCCGGGCGCCTTGCCGGTCGGGTCGTAGCCGACTGCACCCGCCGGTGAACGGACGATCCGGTGGAGGGCGCGCTTGGCGGTCGTGCTCCTGCACACCACGCAGGTGCGCTGGGGCTGCCTACCGCCTGCAACGCCCCGCGACCACTCGCGCATTCCCACCTCCTCCACCGTCACCGTCTCGGGCCGTGGCCGGTCTGGTCGCCGCCGGCGGGGCCGGACGTGCCGGCGACCCTGTCGGCTGCCTGGCTCTCGCTGGTGATGTCGATGCGCCAGCCGGTCAGCCGGTTGGCCAGCCGGGCGTTCTGGCCCTCCTTGCCGATCGCCAGTGAGAGCTGGTAGTCCGGCACGACCACGTGCGCGGTACGCTCGGCCTCGTCGATCTGCACGCTCTTGACCTTGGCGGGCGACAGCGCCTCAGCGACGAACTGGGCGGGGTCGTCCGACCACAGCACGATGTCGATCTTCTCGCCGCGCAGCTCGTTGACCACCATACGCACCCGGGAACCGCGGGCGCCCACGCAGGCGCCCTTGGGGTCGACGCCGGGCTCGTGGCTGCGGACGGCGATCTTGGTCCGGTGGCCGGGCTCGCGGGCGACGTTGGTGATCTCCACGATACCCTCGGCGATCTCGGGCACCTCCAGCTCGAACAGCCGCTTGATGAGGTTGGGGTGGGTGCGGGACACCACCACCCGCAGGCCCCGCGCCGAGCGGACCACGTCGGTGACGTACACCTTCAGCCGGTCGTTGTGCTGGTAGTGCTCGCTGGGCACCTGCTCGGAGTGGGGCAGGTCGGCCTCGACCTTGCCGAGGTCGACGGAGATGTGGCGCGGGTCGCGTTGCTGCACGATGCCGGTGACGATGTCGCCGACGCGGCCTTCGTACTCGCCGAAGGTCACGTCGCGCTCCGCCTCCCGCAGCCGCTGCATGATCACCTGCTTGGCGGTGACCGCGGCGATCCTGCCGAAGTCGGAGGGGGTGTCCTCCCACTCGCGGATGACCCGCTCCTCGTCGTCCAGCTCCTGGGCGAAGACGGTCACGTCGCCGGTGACGCGGTCCACCACCACCCGCGCGCCCTCCGGCGCGTTCGGCTGGCGCTTGTAGGCGGCGGCGAGCGCGCTCTCGAGCGCACCGATGACCGTCTCGAGCGCGATGCCCTTCTCGCGCTCGAGGAAGCGCAGCTCGTCGATCGGGATTCTCACGTCGCCGTCCTCTCGTCGCCCGTCCGGGGGTTGCCGTGAAGCGGGCTGGCGCTCCGCGCGCCAGCGCCATGGTCGGTGGTCACCACGGCAACACCACCGTTCCCCGGACCACGTCGGACAGCGGCACCTGCACCGGGCTGCCGTCCACGTCGAGCGTGACCGCCTGGTCGTCGGCGTCCAGCACCACGCCCTGCACCGAGGACGCGGCGCCGCCCCGGACGATGCTGACCTCGTGCCCGCGCTGGCGCCGGAAGTCACGCGCCGACTGGAGCGGGCGCCCGAGACCGGGCGTGGTCACCTCGAGGGTGTAGCGGCCCTGCAGCGGGTCGGCCTGGTCGAGCGCGCGGGAGAGGTCCTTGGACACGCGCTCGACGACGTCGGCCTCGACCGGGTCGTCGGCGTCCAGGATCACGCTGAGGACCCGGCCGCGTCCCTGGCCATGCAGCTTCAGCTCGAGCACCTCGACCCCGTGGGTCGATGCCGCCCGCTCTGCCAGTTCCAGGACATGCGAAGGAAGCGCCGTCACGCTCACCGACCTCCCTCACATGTTGTGCGTTCCTGCTCGCCCTCTCGGTAGCGGCACCCTCCGACTTGCTGACGGGCGGCCGGCCCCTCACAAAACAGAAGTGGGCGCAATGCCCACTTCGCACCTCACCGGTTCGCGGCCGGACGGCCACACGTCAACAGGCTGCAAGATAGCACTGAGTTGCGCCCAGCGGCAACCTGTTTGGGCGGCCTGGCCTGCAGGTTTGGATCAGCCGCCCGCCACCGTCATGCCGAGCGCCGGCCAGTCGGCCGCGAGCAGATAGGCGAGCTGGCGGGCGGGGTGCCGCCACCACGGCGGGACCTCGGCCCAGTCGCGGGGCGGCACGGCCGCGGGAAGGTGCGGCAGCGGCACCACCCCCCGGACCCCCGGCAGCAGGCGTGCCAGCACGGCCGGGCTCGCGCTCCGCAAGCCTGAGCCGCTGGCGCTCCGCAAGCCTGAGCCGCTCACGCTCCGCAAGCCTGAGCCGCTGGCGCTCCGCGAGCCGAAGCCGCTGGCGCCCGCCGAGGAGGGACCGGCGGCCACCACGACCGCGTGGCCGAGGTCCGCCAGCGCACCGGCGACCCGCCGGCTCTCCGGGGAGGGCTCCGGCTCGGTCACGAGCACGAGCTGGTCGGCGGCGGCGACGGCGGCGCGTGCGCCCAGGCCGCCGAGGCCAGCGCCGCAGTCCAGCACCAGCAGGTCGGCGTGCCTGGCCAGGCCCTGCACCAGCAGCGTCCACGCTCGCCGGCCCGGCGCCCGCGACCCGCCGACGCCCGCCACCAGCGCCGGGCTCGCGCTCCGCAAGCCTGAGCCGCGGGAGGCCCGCCCAACCAGGCACGCCATCAGCTCGCCGGTGGTGAGCGCCGGGTGGTCGAGCAGCCCGAGGAGGTCGCCGGCGGGCACGTCGAGGTCCGGCGCCAGCCGGTCGGTGAGCGACCCGGGCCCGGGGTGGACGTCGACGGCCACCGTCAGGCCGTGCCTGGTCGCGGCGAGCACCGAGGCGAGGAGGGCGGCAACCATCGCGCGGCCGGTCCCGGCGGCGGCCGACACCACCCCGACGACCGCGCACCGCCCCAGCCGCGGCGCCGCGATCGCCGCCTCGAGCAGCTCGTCCCCCTGGTCGCGCGACCGGGGTCCCCGCCCCCACCGCCCCACCGGCGACCGCCCCCCACCCGCGCCGCGACGGGACGCGGGCGGGTCCGCGGCGCCAGGGTCGGCGAAGCGCGGGGTCTGGGCGATGGTCAGTGGGGGCTGGGCGGTGGCCGGCGGGGGGTCGAGCGTGAGGGTGAGGATGGCGCCGTCGCCGACCCCGCAGGTGGTGAGCGACCGCTCGGGCGGCAGGGGGTCGCCGCCCAGGAGCCCGAGGCGCCAGCGGGCCTGCCCGGCCGTGCCCGGCCGCCCGTCGGCGGCCGCCGCGGCGACCGGGCCCAGCAGCTCGCCGACGGGCACGTCGGCGGGAACCACCAGGTCGCGGCGGCCGCACGGACCGGCGACGGTGACGAGCACGACGGTCATCGGCCGCCCGCTCCGGTGACGGCGCCGACGCCGGCCGGGGGGGTCCGGGGGACCCCCCGATCCACCGGGGCACCCCCTCGGGGTTCCCCGAACCCCTCCGGCCGATCCACCGGGGCACCCCCTCGGGGTTCCCCGGACCCCTCCATGGGGTCCCCCGGTGCGACGGGTTGCCGGCCGGCGGGGCCGGTCGGCGGGCAGTGGGCGACCTGGACGAGCACGGCCGGCCGGCGCCGGCCGACGAGGAGGCCGCGACCAGGGGGCAGCAGCGCCGCCTTGTGGCCGCCGAGCAGCGGGCCCTCGTGCGGGTCGCCGCTCATGACCAGACCGGGCACGCCAAGCTCGCGCAGGCGCTGGAGCACCGGCTCGAAGCTGCTGCGGGCACTGCCGGCGACGGCACGCGCGAGCACCAGGTGGAAGCCGAGCTCGCCGCCGTGGGCGAGCAGGTCGAGCAGGGGCGCGAGCAGGCCGCCCGTCGCGGCGGGGAGCAGGTCGTAGTCGTCGACGAGGACGACCTGCCGCGGTTCGTGGACGGGCGGCGGGCGGGACGGCAACCCGTCCCATCGGGGTACCCCCTTGGGGTCCCCCGAACCCCCCCGGCCGGCGACGGCGCGGCCGGCCAGGCGGGCGGACAGCCGGGTGCGGAGCTGCTCGACCACCTCCGCGGAGGCACCCGCGTCGGTGGCGTAGGCCGCGAGCTGGGGCAGCCCGGCGAGGTCGAGGAGGCCGCGCCGGTGGTCCACGACCACCAGGGCGACCTCGTCGGGCCGGTAGCGGGCGGCCAGGCCCCGCGCGAGCAGCCGCAGCAGGCCCGTCTTGCCGCACTCGGCGTCGCCGAGGACCAGGAAGTGCGGCGGCCCCCGGAACAGGTCGAGCCAGACCGGCTCCAGCCGGTGCTCCTCGACCGCGAACGGCACCCCGCCCTGGCGTCCCGGGCCCCCGGTGGGGCTGGGGAGCGCGCCCTCTCCCACCAGGTCGGGCAGCATCCGGATCGGTGGCGCCGCCGCCCCGTCCACTGCGACCAGCGCCCGGCGAAGGACCGCCTCCGGTGGGCCGGCGAGGGCGGCCTGGAACTGCAGGCCGCCCTGGGTGAGACCGCGGCCGGGCAGCGCCGGCAGGGCCGCGGCGGCCGCCCTGCCGAGCTCGGACTCCAACGGGTCGTTCAGGCGCAGCTCCAGGCGCCCGCCGAGGTTGTCCCGCAGGCCCGGACGCAGGTCGGCCCAGCGGTTGGCGGCCACGACCAGGTGCACCCCGTAGTGGAGTCCGGTTGCCGCCAGCTCGCCGATCCCGGCCTCCAGCTCGGGCAGCTCGCGGGTGAGCACACCCCAGTTGTCGACGACCAGGAACACCTCGCCGTAGGGGCCGAGGTCGAAGCCGGCCCGGCGCAGGTCGTGCCAGGCGGCCATGGAGTCGAGGCCGAGGTCGCGGAAGCGCCGCTCGCGCTCGGCGACCAGGGCACGCAGCTCGCGGGCGAGCCGCTGGGCCCTGCCGGGTTCGCGTGCCCCGCACACGGCGCCGACGTGTGGCAGCCCGGCCAGCCGATGGAGCATGCCGCCACCCAGGTCGACGGCGTAGACCTGGACCGCGTCCGGCCGGTGGCCGGCGGCCAGCGCGGCCACGATCGTGCACAACAGCGTGCTCTTGCCGGTCCGGGGCGCGCCGACGACCGCCAGGTGCCCCGCTGCCCCCGAGAAGTCGAGGACCAGCGGCTCCTGGACCTGCTGGAGCGGCCGGTCGACGAGGCCGACCGTGGCGCGCAGCCAGCCGGCCCGGCCGGCGGCCAGCGGCCCGTCCAGCGCGATCACGGCCCCCAGCGGCTCCAGCCAGACCTGGTGGGCTCGCGTGCCCGCGCCCGCCAGGCCCGCGACCAGCACGTCGAGGTCGCGCCGGACCTCGGGCGGCCTCTCCGCGCCGGCGTCGGGGACCGGCGCGGACCCGCCGGGTGGGCGGGTGGGCGTGAACGGGACCACGCGGGGTGGGCCGGCGACGGTGCCGTCCAGGTGCCCGGTGGACACCAGCGCGGCCGTGAAGCGCTGGGGCGGGGCGGCGTCGACCTTGAGCAGGGCGGCGCCAGGCCCGGGCGGCAGGTGGTAGGCCTCGGCCGTGCCGAGCACGGCCGCGGACTCGGCGGCGCTGAAGGTGCGCAGGCAGACCCGGTAGCGCAGGTGGCCGTCCAGGCCGCGCAGGCGGCCCTCGTCGAGCCGCTGGGAGGCGAGCAGCAGGTGCATGCCGAGGCTGCGGCCGACCCGCCCGACGGCCATGAACAGGTCCAGGAAGTCGGGCCGGGCGTCCAGCAGCTCGCCGAACTCGTCGACCACCACCAGCAGGTACGGCAGCGCCGCCATGGCCGGGTCGGCGGCCCGCCTGGCGGCGTAGGCGCGCAGGTCTGGTTGGTTGCCGGCCTCGCGCAGCAGGCGCTGGCGCCGCTCCTGCTCGCCCTGGAGGGCGGCCCGCGCCCGGTCGACCATCGACAGGTCGGCCTGGAGGTTGGTGATCAGGCCGGCCACCTGGGGCAGGCCGGCCAGGTCGGCGAAGGCGGCGCCGCCCTTGAAGTCGACCAGCACGAACGCGAGCCGCTCCGGCGGGTGGGTGGCGGCGAGGCCCGCGACGATCGTGCGCAGCAGCTCGCTCTTGCCGGAGCCGGTCGCGCCGACGACCAGGCCGTGAGGGCCGATGCCGCCCTCGGCCGCCTCCTTGAGGTCGAGCAGGAGCGGCGCGCCGCCCGGCCGCACGCCGACAGGGACCCGCAGCAGCTCGGCCCGGGTTCCGGCCGTGGGCTGGGCCGGGCGGTCGTCGGCGCCGAGCAGGTCGAGCAGGCGGGCCGGACCGGCCGGGACGGCGGCGGGCGGCCGGTCGAGCCGCAGCGGCGCCAGCTTGCGCGCGACCGCCTCGCAGACGGCTAGGCCGGCGGCGTCGGCCGTGATCGCGTCGATCCGGCGGCCGCCTGGCGCGGTCTCCTGGAAGGCGGCCGTGCCGTGCTCGTCGAGCAGGAGGCGGGCGGCCAGCTCGGACGGCTCGCCGGCCGGGTCGCGGGCCAGCCAGATCATGGTGGCGCCGGCGGCGGCGGCGCGGTCGAGCAGCTCGTCCAGCAGCGGGCCGTGGGCTGCGCGGCCGGGCGGGTCGAGCTCCAGCACCGCCACCAGATGCGGCGGCGGCGGCCCGTCGGCGGGGGCGGCGAGGCGGGGACGGACCTCGCGGTCCAGCAGCGCCGCCAGTTGCGTGGGGGTCTCGGCGAGCAGGCAGCCCGGCATCCCGCCGGTGCCCGCCGCCGGGTCGCGGGTGTGCGGCAGCCACTTGAGCCACTCCCAGGCCGGCAGCGCGGCCGGCGGGAACGCGGCGAGGAGCCGCAGGTCGTCGGGGGCGTGGAGGGCGGCGAGCTGGCAGAGCAGCGCGCCGGCGAGGGCCCGGACGCGGTCGTGTGGGCCGGTGAGCGCCAGGACGCCGAGGCGCCGCAGCGGGACGGTGACCGGGGCCTCCGGCAGCCAAGCGGTCCGCCGGACCAGCGCCTCGGCGGCGGCCAGCAGCTCGGCGTCGCGCTCGACCAGCGGCCCGCCGGCGCCTTCCAGCCGGACGGGCGCGTGCAGCGGCACGGGGCCGCGGCCGACCCGGACGGTGAGGAAGTCGTCGTCGGCCGGCCGCCGCTCCCACAGCCGCTCGGCCCCGCAGACCAGCGCCCAGAGGCGTGGTGGGTCGGGGTGGAGGTGGTCGGCGGCGGCGAGTTGGGCCGCGGCCAGGTGGTCGGCGGCGGCGCCCATCTGCGCCAGGTGGGCGAGGTAGCGGGAGCGCTCCCGACGCCTGGCCCTGCGGGCGGTGCGCCGCTCGACCAGGCGGAGCCCGACTCCCAGCGCCAGCGAGGCGACCGCCGTGCCGGCGACGGCGGCGACCAGCAGCGGGTGCCTGGGCCCCGGGACGGCGAACAGGAACGCCAGCGACCCGGCGCCGCCCAGCAGCGGCACCAGGTACTGCAGCCACGCGGCCGCGGCCGGTGCCGACCAGGCGACCGCGGGTGGCGCCGCCACCAGCAGCTCGCCGGTCGGGAGCGGCGGAGGGTGGGCGCGGGCCCTCCGGTGGACCAGGAAGCGGTCGGGACCCGGGGCGTGGTGGGTGGGGGTGGAGGTCGCCATCGTCGGCACGCTACGACGCCGGCCCGGGCGGCGGGGGCCCCGACGCCGGATCTGTGGACAACCACGGCGGCCGCGCCGCCCCGGGTGGTTCAGGCTTGCGGTTGCGTGGTCGCGTCGGGCGCGGGCTGCTGGAGCCGGCGTTCCAGGTCGGCGGCTGGCATGGGCCGGCCGAGGTGGTAGCCCTGGGCCGTGTCGCAGCCGAGCGCGGCGAGCTCCTCCCAGGTCGCCTGGTTCTCGACCCCTTCGGCGACCACGTGCAGGCCGAGGTTGTGGCCGAGGTCGATGGTGGACCGCACGATCACCGCGTCGCTGTTGCTGGTGGTCATCTGGCCGACGAACGAGCGGTCGACCTTGAGCTCGTCCACCGGCAGGGCCTTGAGGTACGCCATCGAGGAGTAGCCGGTGCCGAAGTCGTCGACCGCCAGGCCCACCCCGAGGGCGTGCAGGCGGCCCAGGACCTCCAGGGCGAGCGCCGGGTCGGCCATGACGGCGCTCTCGGTGACCTCGAGCACCAGCGAGCCGGCCGGGACCTGCCAGGTGGCCAGGCGGTCGGCCACCTGCTCGGGGAAGTCGTGGTCCAGCAGGGAACGGGTGGAGACGTTGACGGCGATCGACAGGTGGTGGCCGGCGCGCCGCCACTCGGCGGCCTGGCGCAGCGCGGCGTCCAGGACCCAGCGGGTGAGCGGGTGGATGAGCCCGGTCCGTTCGGCCAGGGGGATGAACTCCCCGGGTCCGAGCAGGCCGTGGGCGGGATGTTGCCAGCGCACCAGCGCTTCCGCTCCGAGCACCTGACCGGAGTGGAGGTCGGCCTTCGGCTGGTAGTGCAGCACCAGCTCGTTGCGTTCCAGGGCGCGTCGCAGGCCGCCGAGCAACGCCAGCCGCCGGGGGCTGTGCTGGTCGACCGCGGGGTCGTAGACGACGAACCCGGCGTGGGTCTGCTTGGCGGCGTACATGGCGACGTCGGCGTGCTGCAGCAGCTCGGCGGCGTCGCCGCCGTGGTCGGGGTAGACGGCGATCCCGATGCTGGCGTCCAGGTCGAGGCCGACCCCGTCGAGGGTGAGCGGCTGGTGGAGCGTGGCGCGCAGCTTGTCGGCGACGGCGGCGGCGCCCTCGGCGGTCGCGTCGGGCAGCAGCACGGCGAACTCGTCGCCGCCCAGCCGGGCGACGGTGTCGACGCCCCGCAGGGTGCCGGTGAGCCGGGTCGCGACCTCGCCGAGTAGCAGGTCGCCGTGGTGGTGGCCGAGGGTGTCGTTGACGTCCTTGAACCGGTCGAGGTCCAGCAGCAGCAGCGCCGCCGGTTGCAGCCCGCGGTCGGCGGCGCGGATCGCCTGCCCGACGCGGTCGGCGAACAGCTCCCGGTTGGGTAGGCCGGTGAGCGGGTCGTGCAGCGCCTGGTGGTGGCTGGCGGCGGCCTGGCGGATGAGCTGGCGCTGGAAGCCGACGGCCAGCAGCAGGAAGCCGGCGACCGCCAGCAGGCCCACCCCGGCCGCGACGAAGGCCGCCGGCAGCAGCGCGTGCTGCCGGTTGCGCAGCCCGGTCAGGCTGGCGGTGGCCTCCGCCTGCTCGCGGGCGGCGAGCACGGCGGTCTCCTTCTGCAGGCCGATGAAGGCCGGGTGGACCCGCCGCGCGTGGATCTCGTTGGCCGAATCGGTGTCGCCACGGTCGACCGCATCCAGCATCTGGCGCAGGATGCGGAGGTTGGGGGCGTGGCTGGCCTGGATGCGCCGGGCCTCGGTGGCGTCCTCGGGCTCGCCGCGGTCGGCCAGGAAGCGCAGCGCGACGTCCAGCGCCCGGCTCGCCTCGCCGAGGGCGGGCCGCAGCCTGGGATTGGGCCTGGCCAGGTAGGCGTGGGCGATGGAGTGCTCCTGGCTGACCTGGTAGCGGACCTCGACCCAGGCGTCACGCTGGGCGCTGAGGTGCTGGACCTCCCGGACCGCCCGGTCGGCGCTTGCCGCGGCCCAGACCGCGGCCGCGGTCAGGCCGAGCAGCACCGTCGCCAGGCCGGCGGTGGCGGCCGGGATCAGCCAGCGGGCGCGGCCATGCACCTGACCGGCCTCCCAGCCTGCACCTTCAGCCCCCACCCGACCACCCCTCAGCGTCGGACGATGCCCAATCCGGCGGTAGGCGCCGTCGCAGAGCTCTCGTCAGAGGGACTATCGGCTCGGAGCCGGTGGAGTTGACCGATGCTGCGTGCCCTCCCGGCCGATTTGACTGATTGTGGCGCGTCACTTGTCCCTTGCGCCGGCTCTGTCGGGTCCCAGGCATCTTCGCTTCCGCCCTGTCCGCGGCTGACACCTGGCGGAACCCACGTGCCGGGCAGTCATTCCGCTTGGTCGTCCGGTCGGATCGCCTCCGGTTTGGACCAAACTCGGGCGGCGCAGTGGTCCCCGCCTGTGGAATCTCGGCAGTCGATGTCGCAGCCGACCCGTACCGTTGCCCTCATGACCTGGTTCGCGAACCTCGGGACGACGCTCTGATGGCCACGGTGCTTCAGGCCTACCAGTTCGCGCTGGACCCCACCCCACGCAAGCAGGGCAGCCTCGCCTCCCATACCGGTGCCGCGCTGTTTGCCTACAACTGGGGCTTGGAGCTGGTCACCACCCGTCTGAACCGAAGGCGTGCCGGCGAGGTCGTTCAGGTGCCATGGACCCTGCCGGAGCTGCGATGGGAGTGGAATCGCGCCAAGCAGCAGGTCGCGCCCTGGTGGGCGGAGAACAGCAAGGAGGCCTACAACAGTGGGCTGGACGCCCTGGCGCACGCGCTGAAGAACTGGAGTGATTCACGAAACGGTCGCCGCAAGGGCCGCCCTGTCGGCTTCCCGCGCCGAAAGAAGAAGCGGCGTGCCCGGGTCGCCTGCCGGTTCACCACCGGCGCCATCCGGGTGCTGCCCGACCGCAAGCACGTCCAGCTCCCAAGGATCGGAATCGTCAAGTCCCATGAGTCGACCCGCAAGCTGGCGCGGCGGCTAGAGAACGGCACCGCCCGGATCCTGGCCGCCACCATCAGCCGCCGAGCCGACCGTTGGTTTGTCTCATTCACCGTCGAAATCCAACGCGCGATCCCGCGCGGCGACCACAAGCCGAGTGTGGTTGGCGTGGACGTTGGGGTCCGCCAGCTGGCGGTGCTGTCCACCGGCGCGATGATCGCAAACCCTCGCGCCTTGGAGGGCTCGCTGCGGAAGCTTCGGCGGCTCAACCGGGAGCTGGCCCGTCGCACGCCCGGCTCAAGGCGCAGGAGGCAGACCCGGCGTCGGCTGGCCCGTGCCCACACTCGAGCCGCCAATCTGCGACATGATGCGCTGCACAAGCTCACCACCGCCCTAGTCACCGAGCACGGCAGCGTGGTGGTCGAGCAACTCAACGTGGCCGGGATGGTCCGCAACCGCCGGCTGGCCCGCGCCATCAGCGATACCGCGATGGCCAAACTGCGCCACCAGCTCGCATACAAGGCGACCTGGTACGGCTGCCGGCTGGTGGTGGCCGACCGGTTTTATCCGTCGTCCAAGACGTGCTCTGGGTGTGGGTGGGTGAGAGCCAAGCTCACCCTCGCCGAGCGCACTTACACCTGCGAAGCCTGCGGCCTGGTCATGGATCGTGACCTGAACGCCGCAAGGAACCTCGCCAAGCTCGTGGAATCCGTCGCCCAGAGTGGCTGGGAGACGCGAAACGCTCGTGGAGCGGACGTAAGCCCCGGCCAGGCCGGGCAAACCGCAGTGAAGCGAGAAGCCGGCACCGAGCCTCGTTCGGGTCAGACCGGCACCGCCGATCCGCAAGGATCGGCGGCCTGAACTCCCCGCAGAGGCCGAGAGTCAGGTCACGGCAGCATGATGGTCTGGAAGTCGTAGGGCTCGCGGCGGAAGCCGATGCGCTCGTAGAGGGCGATGGCCGCGGTGTTGAAGTCGTTGACGTACAGCGACAGGTTCGGGTGGCGGTCGAAGGCGAGCGCGCAGCAGGCGGCCATGGCGACCGTGCCGACACCACGGCCGCGCAGCTCCGGCGGGACGTAGACGCCCTGGATCTGGGCGGTCCGGTCGCTGGCGCAGCCGACGTCCATCTTGAACCGCAGCTCCCCGTCGACGTCGTAGACGTAGGTCCAGCCGCGGGCGGTGAGCATGCGCACCCGCCGCCGGTAGCCGTCGGGGTCGCGGGCGAGCGGGTTCTCCCCCATCTCCTCGGCGTACATGGCCGCCGACAGCAGCAGCACCTGGTCCTCGTCGGCCTTGGCGGCCAGGCGGGCCACGCCCGACGCCTTGGCGTCCGGGTCGTTGACGAGCTGGTCCGGGCCGACCGCGTACACGTGCTGGCGGGTGCGGACCTCGCGGGGCGACGGGTAGGTGGGGCCGATCAGCGACCACAGCAGCTCCACCGTGGCGCGCTCGCCGACCACCATGCGGGCCAGGTACAGGCCGCTGGCGGCGGGGGCCAGGGCCTCGCAGGTCGCCTCGTCGTCGGTGGCGGGGACGAGGTTGGGGCCGATGTGCAGCAGCCCGCGCAGCGCCTGGTGGTCGTCGAAGGCCCCCCACAGCGGGCTCGGCCCGAACGAGGTCAGGGCGCCGTCGTAGAGGATGCGGCTGGCGATGAAGACGTCCCTGACGGGGTTGCGGTCCAGCATCGCCAGCGCGACGGCCTGGTCGTCGCGGCCGAGCGGCCGCACCTCCAGCCCGGACGAGCGCGCGCCCTCCCGGCTCCGCCGCTGGCCGCCGGCCCACGACCGGAGCACGTCAGCTCCGGAGGACCTCTGGCGTGCCCGGCCCGGCGCCGGCCGCCTTGAACTCTTCGGCCAGCAGCTTGGCCTCGTGCATGAGGGCGTCCACGATCTCGGCCTCCGGCACGGTGCGGATCACCTGGCCGCGGCGGAAGATCTGGCCCTTGCCCTTGCCGGAGGCGACGCCGACGTCGGCCTCGCGCGCCTCGCCAGGGCCGTTGACGATGCAGCCCATGACCGCCACCCGCATCGGCGCGTCGATCTCGGCCATGCGCTCCTCGACGGCGTTGGCGAGCGCGAACACGTCGACCTCGGCGCGCCCGCAGGACGGGCAGGCGACCAGGTCGAGCTTCTTGGGCCGCAGGCCGAGGGCGCCGAGGATGGCGTTGCCGGCCTTGACCTCCTCGATCGGCGGGGCGGTCAGCGACACCCTGATGGTGTCGCCGATGCCCTGGGCGAGCACGGCGCCGATGCCGACCGCGGACTTGACGATGCCGTCCCTGGGGGTGCCGGCCTCGGTGACGCCGAGGTGCAGCGGGTAGTCGCAGCGCTCGGCGAGCAGCCGGTAGGCGGCGATCATGGAGGCGGGGTTCTGGTGCTTCACCGAGATCTTGATGTCGCCGAAGCCGACCTCCTCGAGGATGCCGACCTCGAACATGGCGGACTCGACCAGCGCCTCCGGGGTGGGCCCGCCGTGCTTGGCCAGCAAGTCCTTCTGCAGCGAGCCGGCGTTGACGCCGACCCTGATGGGGATGCCGCGGGCCGCCGCCTCGGTGGCGATCAGCTTGACCTTGTCGTGCTTCTTGATGTTGCCGGGGTTGATGCGCACCCCGGCGCAGCCGGCCTCGACGGCGGCCATGGCGTACTTCCACTGGAAGTGGATGTCGGCGACCACCGGGATGGTCGACTTGCCGGCGATCGCCGGCAGGGCGGCGGCGTCGTCGGTGTCGGGGACCGCCACGCGGACGATGTCGCAGCCGGTGGCGGCCAGCTCGGCGATCTGCTGCAGGGTGGCGTTCACGTCGGCGGTCTTGGTGATGGTCATCGACTGCACGCTGATCGGGGCGCCGTCGCCGACCGGGACCTTGCCGACGTTGATGCGGCGCGAGCGCCGGCGGCCCACGCCGGTCGCCAGGCCGGTCAAGTCGAGCGGGAAGGCCACGAGGGCTCCTTATCTGAACGGGTAGGGGACGGGGTTGGTGATGTCCAGCCAGACGAGGCCGACGGTCAGCATCACCAGCAGGCCCACGATCAGGGCGGCGACCGGGACGACCTTGCGGAGGTCGACCTCGCGCCTGGTCACGACCTGCCAGACCACGAAGGCGAGGTAGCCGCCGTCCATGGGCGGCAGCGGCAGCAGGTTGAACACGCCCACGACGATGTTGAGCTGGATCAGGATGGCGATGAAGATCGCCCACTGGTTGTTGGCGACCGCCTGGCCGGCCAGCCGGCTGATGCCGACGATGCCGATCGGGCCGCCCTCGCCGCCGCCTCCGCCGCCGGCGCCGGGTGCCGGCTGCGGTGCGCTCACCCGGTCGGCGATGCCGGTGACCAGGCCGCCGAAGCTCTTGACGATGGCGACGGTGTTGTCCCAGAAGAGGTTGACGGCCTCCGGGAGGGCGGCGAGCGCGCCGAAGCGCCTGGTCTGCTCGGTCGGCCGGAAGCCGATGAAGCCGCGACCGTCCTCCTCGGCGGCCATGAGGGGGACGGTCTGCTCCTGGCCGTCGCGGACGAAGGTGATCTCGGTCCGCTTGCCGCCCTTGTCGGCCAGGGCGGCCCGCAGCTCCTCGAAGGTGGCGACCCGGCGGCCGTCGACGGCCACGATCCGGTCGCCGGCGCGCAGCCCCGCCTGCCGGGCCGGGGCGGCCTTGCCGTCGCTGGTCGTGGGCACGGTGTTCTGGATGGTGGTGGTGGCCTGGCCGGTGCCGATGCCGATCGCGACCAGGACGACCCAGATGAGCACGATGGCGACCAGGAAGTGGGTGAACGACCCGGCGGCCAGCACGATCGCGCGCTGCCAGGCCGGCTTGTTGCGGAACTGGCGCGACGGCGGCGTCTGGGGCGGCAGCGGCGGCGCGACGGGGCCGGGCTGGCGCCTGACCTTTGCCGAGCGGTCCTCCTCGAGGAAGTTGGAGTCGCTCTCGTAGGGGCTCATGCCGGCGATCTTGCAGAAGCCGCCGACCGGCAGCGCCTTGATGCCGTACTCGGTCTCGCCGCGGCGGAACGACCACAGCGTCGGGCCGAAGCCCAGGAAGAAGCGCTCCACCTTCATGCCGAACAGCTTGGCGGTCACGAAGTGCCCGCCCTCGTGCAGGAAGATGGCCACCATCAGGGCCAGGACGAACAGCGTGACGCCGAACAAGGTGGTCATCGGGTCCCCCGGGAAGCGATCAGGTCCTCGACCAGTGTACGGGCGCGGTCGCGGGACCACCGCTCGGCCTGGAGCACCGCCGCGAGGTCCAGGCGCGCCGGCGGCCGGTGCTCGTCGAGCACCCGCGAGACCACCGCCGCGATGCCGGGGAACGGCAGGCGGCCCGCCAGGAACGCGCCCACCGCCTCCTCGTTGGCGGCGTTGAGGGTCGCCGGGGCGGTACCCGCCAGCCGGCCGGCGCGGACGGCGAGGTCCAGCAGGGGGAAGGTCGCGTGGTCGACGGGCTGGAACTCCAGGGTGGTCGCGCGGCTCCAGTCGAGCTGCCCGACCGGTCGCTCGGACCGCTCGGGCCAGCCGAGGGCCAGGCCGATCGGCAGGCGCATGTCGGGCTGGGAGAGCTGCGCCACGGTGGAGCCGTCGCGCCACTCGACCATCGCGTGGACGACGCTCTGCGGGTGCACCACCACCTCGATGCGGTCGTAGGGCACGCCGAACAGCAGGTGCGCCTCGATCACCTCCAGGCCCTTGTTCATCAGCGTGGC
>Ga0209846_1000041_pt1 | contig 15652 bp, 19 predicted proteins | sample GWRWS3_20_30_FD_187244 | JGI IMG/M metagenome (GOLD analysis project Ga0209846, IMG submission 187244) | Riverbed sediment microbial communities from areas with vegetation nearby in Columbia River, Washington, USA - GW-RW S3_20_30 (SPAdes)... | ecosystem: Environmental > Aquatic > Freshwater >... | reverse complement strand
GCTCGACCGCCTCCACGCCGTCGCCCGCCTCGCCGACCACCTCCAGGTCGGACGCGGAGTCGACCAGCACGCGGAACCCCGCCCGGACCAGGAGCTGGTCGTCGGTCACCACCACCCGGACGCTCATGCGGACAGGCCTTCACCAACCGGGAGGCGGGCGGCGACGCGGAAGCCGCCGCCCGGCAGCGGGCCGGCGTCCAGCGAGCCGCCGTACAGGGCGGCGCGCTCGCGCATGCCGGCGATGCCGTGGCCGTCGCCCCGCCCGGTCCCGGCCCCGCGGCCGTCGTCGACGACCTCGATGTCGACCGTGTCCGGGGCATAGCGGATGCGGACCCGCGCGGTCGCCGGGCCCGCGTGCCTGACCACGTTGGTCAGCGCCTCCTGCACGATGCGGTAGGCGGACAGATCGAGCCCGAGTGGCAGCTCGGGCCTGGTCCCCTCGATCCGCACCTCGACCCTCGCGCCCGCCCTGGCGACGTCGGCGGCGAGCGCGTCGACCTCGGCCAGGCCCGGCGACGGGGCCAGGCTGCCGCTGGGCTCGGCCTCCTGGCGGAGCACGCCGAGCAGCCGCCGCATCTCGGCGAGCGCCTGCCGGCTGGTGGCCTCGACGGCGGCCAGGGCCTTGCGGGCCTCCTCGGGCTGGCTGTCGAGCACGTGGGCGCCCACGCCGGACTGCACGGCGATGATGCTCATGCTATGGGCCACGACGTCGTGGAGCTCGCGGGCGATGCGGAGCCGCTCTTCGACGACCGCTCGCCTGGCCAGCTCCTCCCGCGCCCGCTCCAGCTCGGCGGCCCGTTCCCGGGCGGCGGCGACCGCCTCCTGGCGCCGACGGGTCCCGTCGCCGAGCCACCAGGCCGCCGCCACGATCACGCAGTCCGCCACCAGCGTCGACCGGTCGCCGAGCGCCCGGGGCCTCGCCAGGAAGACCAGGGCCAGCATGACTTCGGTGGCGGCCAGGCCGGCCAGGGAGACGCGCCGCGGGCGCAGGGCGGCCACCGAGTAGACGTAGATGAGGATGCTCAATCCGAGCGGGATGAGGTTGAGCCGGAGCGAGGCGAACGCCAGCCCGGTGCCCAGCCCGCACGCAAGGACCTGCACGGGGAACCGCCGTCGCAGCGCGATCGGCAGGCTGTGGGCGAGGATCAGCGCGTAGGCGGCGACGGTGCGGGGCTGGCTCGCCGACAGCGGGAGGACCTGGGCGAGCGTGACCACGCCGAAGCCGGCCGCCGCCAGCGCCAGCAGGCCGTCGAAGACCCAGGGACCGGCGGCGGCCAGCCGCCGCCGGGCGTCGTGCGCGCTCACCGCTGCACGGTACCGCCGCCGGCGTCCCGCCGCGTCAACCCGTAGGCGGAGCCGCCGGGTCCGCCGCGAGCTGTAGTTCAGGCGTCCGGCTGGCGGGCGGGGCGGGAACTGCGCGAAGATGCCAGCATGACCACACAGCCGCCAGAGCAGACCGGGCAGGCCCCTCCGGGCATCGTGGTCGTCGGCGCTCCAGACGAGCAGCCGCAGCCGACCGAGTCGGTGCCCAGCCCGGCGAAGGTCCTGCGGATCGGCACGATGGTCAGGCAGCTCCTCGAGGAGGTCCGCCACGCCCCCCTCGACGAGGCCGGACGGGCGCGGATGCGCGAGATCTACGACATCTCCGTCCGCGAGCTGGGCGAGGCGCTCTCCCCGGAGCTGAACGACGAGCTGAGCCGGGTCGCCCAGCCCTTCGGCCAGGAGGAGACCCCCAGCGAGGCCGAGCTCCGCGTCGCCCAGGCGCAGCTCGTGGGCTGGCTGGAGGGGCTCTTCCACGGCATCCAGGCGACCCTGTTCGCCCAGCAGATGGCCGCCCGCAACCAGCTCGAGGAGATGCGCCGCCGCGCCCTCCCCGGCCGCGGCCCGCGCGAGGATCCGACCACCTCCGGCCAGTACCTCTAGCGGCCCTTGCGGCGGCGCGGGAACGGGTGGCCGTGGTTGTGGGCGGCGGCCAGGCGGCCGAGCTCGGTGCGGAGGCCGCGCTCGGCGAGGGTGGTCAGGGTGGTCTCCTCCGGCGTCCCGGCGAGCCGGGCGACCGCGTCCCTGGCGGCCTCGACCAGGTCGTCGGGGAGCCGCAGGGTCAGCCGCGCCCTGGCCGCCCTGGGCGGCGGCCGGGTCGCCGGAGGCCGCTGGGTCGCCAGGTCGTCCAGCGGGTTCCAGGCGCCCAGGTGCCGGCGCCCGCCGCCGGCGGGCCGCCGGCCGGGGTCGGCCACCGGCTCCAGCCGGGCACGCGGGCTGCCCCAGTCCACCCCGTCGCCGGCGTCGGGCCCGCCCGGGCCGGGGAGCAGCTCGTCCAGGGCGTTGAGGCCGCGGGACCGATGGGCGCCCCGCGGCGCCGGAGGAGGATCGGGGACCGGCTCCAGCCGGGGCCGTGCGGACGGACCCGGCAGCAGCTCATCGAGCGCGTTGTAGGCGCCCATCCGCTTGGGTCTGGCCATCCGCGGCACTCCTCGCGTCGAACTCCGCCGCGGCGGCGCGGTAGTCGGCTGCCGCGGAGCTGTCAGGGGCGTAGAGGGTGACCGGTAGGCGGTGCCCGGGTGCCTCGGCCACCCGGACGCTCTCGCGGATCATCGCCTGCATGACCACGTCGCCGAACCGCTCGCGCAGGCTGTCGACGATCTCCCTGGACAGGGCGGTGCGCCTGTCGACCTGGCAGGCGAGCACGCCCGAGAGCCGCAGGCGGCGGTTGAGGCGCAGCTTGACCGTGTCGATCGTCTGGGTCAGCGCCACCAGCCCGGCCAACGGCATCACCCGGGTCTGGACGGGGATCAGCACCTCGGTGCAGGCGGTCAGCGCCGAGTAGCACAGCAGGCCGAGGGCCGGCGGGCAGTCCATCAGGACCACGTCCCAGCGGTCGTCGGGCAGCTCGTCCACCGCCTGGCGCAGGATCATCTCGGCGCCGGCCTGGGTGGTGGCGTTCCGCTCGGCCCTGGTCATCCACGACGACGACGGCACCAGGTCGAGATGCTGCACCCCGGTCGCGCGCACGGCCTTCTCCAGGGGAGCGCCGTTCTCGAAGACCTCGTACAGGGCGCGGGCGTCGACGGTGCCGAGCCAGGTGCTCGCGTTGGCCTGCGGGTCCAGGTCGATCACGAGCACGCGGCGGCCTCGTTCGGCGAGGGCGGCGCCGAGGTTGACCACGGTCGTCGTCTTTCCCACGCCGCCCTTCTGATTGGCCACGGCGACTCGTCGCATGTGCACCACCTGTGGAGAGGCGTTGTGAGCTGGCGGAAGGGTACAACACGGGCGCACCCGGACAGGGGATCTCGGCGATTTCGATCCGGAGCGTACGATCCGGGCCATGACCGTCCACCGCTTCGAGACCGTGCTCGGCGCCGAGGGGAGCGGGGTCTTCATCGAGATCCCGCTGGACGTGCCGGCGCTGTTCGGGCGGGCCCGCCCGGCTGTGAGGGTCACCATCAACGGCCACCCGTTCCAGAGCACGGTGGCCGTCTACGGCGGCCGCTACTACCTGCCGGTCAGGCGCGCGCTGCGGGAGGCGGCCGGGGTCGCCGCCGGCGACCTGGTGGTGGTCGAGCTGGAGGCGGACGAGGAGCCCCGCACCGTGGAGCCACCCGCCGACCTGGCCGCCGCCCTCGCCGGTGACCCGGTCGCCAGCGCCGCCTTCGCCGGCCTCTCCTACACCCACCAGCGGGAGTACGCGGAGTGGGTGGCGGAGGCAAAGCGCGCCGAGACCCGGCGCCGCCGCGTCGAGCAGGCCGTGGCCATGCTCCGCGACGGCCGGCGTCACCCCTGAAGGTCAGCTCGGGGCCGAGCCCAGCCGGGCGTGGCGCGACCGTGCCTCGACGACCGGCTCGGCGTTGGCCTCGGCCCAGTCGGTCAGCGCGGTCACCGGCCCGCGCAGGCTGTGCCCCAGCGGGGTGAGGGAGTACTCGACCCTCGGCGGCACCTCCGGGTAGACCCGACGCTCCACCAACCCGCTCCGCTCCAGCTCGCGCAGCGTCTGGGTGAGCGTCTTCTTGGAGATGCCCCCGATCTGCGTGCGCAGCCTCGAGTGGCGCTTGGGGCCGTCGACCAGGCTGCTGGCGACCAGCACGGCCCAGGTGTGGGCGATCAGGTCGAGGGCGGTCCGGGACGGGCAGCGCGCGCTGAACACGTCGGCTGCGCCTGGCTCGGAACGTCCGGATTCGGGCGACATGCCGGAAGCTTACCGCGAGAGCCCTGGGTTGCTGAACCTCCCTTGAGCACCTATGGTGCCCTTAGGAACGCAATAGCCCCTAAGTCGCCGCTGAGCCCAGAAGGTACGCGGTGGCAACGCCGGAGGGAGGGGCGCATGTCGGGGCCCAACGTCACCATGCCGCCCGCCCGGACGCCTCGCTGGCCTGCGCGCAGGCGGCCAGCGTGCGCCCGTCGTCGCCTGCTCGTGGCCGTCAAGGTCGAGCGGTGGCCGGCCGAGCATACCGAGGGGCGCCAGTCCACCAGGTTGGACGCCCTGGCAGCCACCGGCAGGAGCTGCGCCGTTGCCGGTCCGAGATGCCGTGAGCCAGAGCCGGTCCGCTCCCGGACCACGATCGTAGACGAGGGAGTCCGATGCGCCAGCCGAAGTCGAGCGAGCCGAAGCACCTGACCGCGTCGCAAGCGGCAGCACTGCTCCAGGTGTCGCCGAAGACCGTGTCACGCTGGGCGAAGGAGGGCAAGCTGCCCTTTGTCCGCACCCTTGGAGGCCACCGCCGCTACCCGGACAGCGAGATCCGGGCGCTGGTCGACAGCCTGTCGGAGCAGCCGACGAGCGAGTCGGGGTCGGGCGCCAAGCCAGCCTGACAGCCGCTACCCTCCTCGTTGGCCGGCGTCGCTTCGAGGCGGGGAGGACCCATGCCGACGATCCTGGTGGGCACCGAGGACGGCATCCACACGGCCGGCGACGAACCGGCGCGGGTCCGGTTCCCCGGACGCGCGGTGGAGGCGATGGTCCCCGGCGACGGGGTCGTCTGGGCCCTTGTGGACGGGCGCGAGCTCTGGCGCGGCGAGACCGCCGCGGAGGGACGGGCGGTCGCCTCGTCGCCCGGGCCGCGGCTGCGCTGCCTGGCGGCGACCGGCGGCACGGTGCTCGCCGGCACCGCCGAGGCGCACCTGCTGCGGCTGGAGGCCGGCGAGCTGCGGCGGGTGGAGCCGTTCGACCAGGTGGAGGGCCGCGATGGCTGGTACACGCCGTGGGGCGGCCCGCCGGACGTCCGCTCGGTCGCGGTCGGGGCCGACGGGGGCCTCTGGGTCAACGTCCACGTCGGCGGGATCCCGACCTCGCCCGACGGTGGCCACACCTGGCGGCCGACCATCGACGTGGACGCCGACGTGCACCAGGTCGTGGCCCATCCGGACGAACCGGGCAGGGTGCTCGCCGCGACCGCCCGCGGCCTGGCCGACAGCGCCGACGCGGGCGGGAGCTGGACGTACCTGACGGAGGGGATGCACGCCGGCTACTGCCGGGCGGTCGCGCTGGCCGGCGACACGGTGGTGGTGTCGTCCTCGACCGGTCCACGGGGCGGCCGCGCCACCCTGTACCGCCGGCCGCTCGACGCGCCGGCGGACGCGCCCTTCGAGCGGTGCCGCGACGGCCTGCCCGAGTGGTTCGATGGCAACATCGACACCGCCTGCGTGGACGCGCGCCGGCAGACCGTCGCCTTCGGCACCGCCACCGGCGAGGTGTTCGTGTCCGAGGACGCCGGCGTCACATGGGAGCGGGTCGCCGACGGGCTGCCGCCGGTCCGCTGCCTGCTGGCCGGCTGACCCGGAGCGGCTTGGTTTGCCGGCGAGTTCGTCCGGGTAGTTCGCGCCCATGCGCATTGCCCTGATCGCGCCGCCCTGGTACCCGGTCCCGCCGACCGGCTACGGCGGGATCGAATGGGTCGTCGCCCTGCTGGCCGACGGGCTGACCGACCGCGGCCACGACGTCACGCTGTTCGCCCCGTCCGGCTCCACGACCAGGGCGCGGCTGGTGTCGCCGCTCGGCGAGTCGCCGCCGCCGGAGTCGATCGGCAACCCGTGGTACGAGGCGAGCCACGCCGTCTCCGCCTACGAGCACGGCGACGAGTTCGACCTGCTGCACGACCACACCGGCCCGGTCGGGGTGAGCATCGGCGCCCTGACCGAGTGCCCGATCGTCCACACGCTGCACGGGCCGTTCACCCCGGAGGCGCTGATGCTCTACGGCCGGATCGCCCGCCACCTGTGGTTCGTGGCCATCTCGGAGAGCCAGCGGTCACTGGGGCCGCCCGACCTCCGCTGGGCCGGGGTCGTCTACAACGGCATCGCGACGGAGCGCTACCCGTACCGGGAGGACAAGGAGGACTTCCTGTTCTTCCTGGGCCGGGCGGACGAGGAGAAGGCGCCGGACCTGGCCGTGGAGGCGGCCAGGCGCGCCGGCCGCCGGCTGGTCATGTGCGCGACCAGGAAGAACGAGCGGGAGCGGAGCTACTGGGCCGAGCGCGTGGAGCCGCTGCTCGGCGACGACGTCGAGGTCTACGGCGAGTGCTCTCACGAGCAGAAGGCCGACCTGCTCGCCAGGGCGACCGCGCTGCTGTTCCCGATCCAGTGGCCGGAGCCCTTCGGCCTGGTCATGACGGAGGCCATGGCCTGCGGGACGCCGGTGGTCGCGTGGCACAACGGCGCGGTGCCCGAGGTGATCGACGACGGCGTGACGGGGTTCGTGGTGGAGTCGATGGACGAGCTGGTGCGGGCGATCGGCCGGGTGGGCGAGCTGGACCCGCGGGCGGCGCGCGCGCGCGTCGAGGAGCGGTTCTCGGCCGCGGCGATGGTGACCGGGTACGAGCGCGCCTACGAGCGCGTCCTGGCCGCGGAGCGCTCCTGACGCCAGCGGGCCGCCCTGGGGTCCCCAGGGCGGCCCGTCGGCCCTCGCGTCACTCGTTCTTGGAACGCTCCCTGGCGCCCGAACCGGTGGCGGAACGCTTGCTGGCGGTGCTGGTGCTGGTGGCGCCGCCAGGTCCGTCCGTGGTCGCGTCCTTGGTGGCGGCGTCGCTCGGGGCGACCCGGTCGCTGGCCTGGTGGACCGCGTCGGCCGCCTTGTTGGCGACCTGCTCGACGCGCGCGCCGAGGTTCCCAGGGGCGCTCTCCATCACCCGCTTCACCTGCGGCTTGTCCATGAGCTGGCGGGCGCTGGCGGCCATCTGCTCGTACCGCTCCCTGCCCGCCTTGGCGCCGAGGACGTAGCCGACCGCGGCGCCGACCACCATGCCGAGCTTGCCGATCACCTTCATCTTCGACCTCCGTCGCCGTCGGGGGACTGCCTTTCGTGCCTTCTCCCGGGCCATTCTGCCGCGCCGGTCGAGGTCCAGGCGCTGCATGCGCCGCCCGGCCGCCGTGGGGAAGCTGGCCAGCGAGCTGGCCGCCCCGCCCGCGGCCGCCTCGGCCCGCTTGCGGGCGCGGGCGCGCCCGCGGCGGGCGCGCTTGGCCACGGTGGCCTTGGTGCCCGCTGCCGCCGCGGCGGCCTCGCGGCCCGTGCCGGCGGCCCGCCGCGCCGCCCACCGCCCACCGGCGGCCGCTCGCGCGGCCGCCCGCCGCGCCGCCCGCTGCCCTCCGGCCGCGGCCTGCCTGGCGCGGTCGGAGGATCCGACGGCGGTCGCCTCGCGGACGACCGCGCCGGCGGCGCTGGTCAGCGTGTCGGCGGCGTCCCGGCCGGCCTTGGCGAGGCGGTCGCCGAAGCTCGGCGGGCGCCGGCGCCTGGCCCGCAGCAGGGCCAGACCGGAACCGACGGCGGCCAGCGCGAGCGTCCCGAGCCCGGCCAGCAGCGGGCGCCGCCCGCGGCCCGCCCGCTGCTGGAGCCAGGCGACCTCGTCCGCCTCCAGGCGGGGAGCCGTGGGCGGCGTTGGCAGCTCGGTGGTGGCGTCGCCGCCGGCGGTCCCGGCCTCCGTGGCCGGCAGCCCGCTCGGCGAGACCGCCGTGGTGTACTCGATCCCGTAGTGGGCGTAGAGACGCGCCTCGTCGGACTCGGAGAGGTCGGCGTCCGGCTCCAGCCGTGGCGCCTGGCGGACCAGGCCGGGGTCGTGGGGGACCCGCACGGTGTCGCCGAGCTTGGCCGCGCCGGTCAGCGGCACGAACGTGCGCGAGCTGCCGAACAGGCCCGTGTGGACCAGCGCCCACTCCGGCTGCCTGGTGGTCCGGTCGACGTAGACGGCATCGATCCTGCCGACCGGCTCGTTGCCGGCCGCGACCAGCATGAGGCCTCGCCACGAACGGGCCTCCTCGATCGTCGGTAGCGCCATCGCATCCTCCAGCGTCCGTCGCGGTCAATGTTCCTTGGACTGTCTGCAACCTCCATTCCCGCGAAAGGGCGGTCTCACGCTCATGCGAGCCGGGTGCGGCGGCCGGGGGCCAGGGCGGCGGCGACGTCGTCGGCCAGCCGCTCGGCCTCCGCCTCGTCGAGGGTCGACACGGTGACACGGATCCCCGGCCCGCTGCGGAGCCGGAACCGCGCGCCGGGCAGCACCGCCCAGCCGGCGCCGAGCAGCCACTGCACGGCCGCGCCCTCCTCCACGACCGGTATCCAGACGTTCAGTCCCGAGCGGCCGTGCGCCGGCACCCCGCGGGCGGCGAGGGCGCCGACCAGCGCCTCCCGGCGCCGCCGGTAGGTGTCGCGCCCGAGCTCCAGCAGCGCGGTCCCGCCGGGCGCCGACCACAGGGCCGCGGTCACGCCCTGCAGGAGGTGGCTCACCCAGCCGGTGCCGAGGAGCTGCCGGCCCTGGACCCGCGCGACGGTGCCGGCGTCGCCGGTCAGCATGGCCAGGCGCAGGTCGGGCCCGAGCCACTTCGACACCGACAGGACGTGCGCCCAGCGGGGACGGTCGCGGTCGGCCAGGGTCACGCTGGGCGCGCCGGCCACCGGGCCGGCGTGGTCGTCCTCCACGACCAGCGCGTCCGGGTGCGCGGCCAGCACGCGGCGCAGCTCCTCGGCCCGGGCGGTGGTGGTGGCCGCCCCGGTGGGGTTCTGGGCCCGCAGCGAGGTGACGAAGGCCAGGCAGCCGCTGGCGAGCGCCCGGTCCAGCCCGTCGGGCAGCGGGCCGTCGTCGTCGAGCGGCACCGGCTCGGCCCGCAGGCCGAGGGCGCGGATCAGGTCGAGGGCCGGCGCGAAGCCGGGGTCGTCGACCGCGACCGGGTCGCCGGGGCGCAGGTGGGCCTCCAGGACGCGCTCGACCCCGTCGAGGGCGCCGCCGACCACCGCCAGCCCGCCCGTCGGGATGCCGTCGCCGCGGAGCTGCGCCTCGGCGAGGTCGGCCAGCTCCGGCAGGACCGGCTCCTCGCCGTAGAGGTGGTGGCGCCGGTCGGCGTCGGCGAGCGCCGGGTCGAGCGGGGGCAGCAGCGCGGGATCGGGCCAGCCGCGGGTCAAGTCGTGGACCCCGGCGGGGAGCGGCACCGGCCCGCCGACCGGCAACGGCGGGCGCGCGGCGATCACGGTCCCGCCACGGCCCCTCGCCGTGACCACCCCGCGGGCCCGTAGCCGCGCATACGCGGCCGCCACGGTGGTCGGGCTGACGTCGAGCTGGAGGCCGAGCCGGCGGATGGGCGGGAGGCGGTCGCCGGGCCCCAACCGGGCCAGGCGGACGGCCCGCTCGACGCTGTCGGCGATCTCGGTTGCGGTCGCCCCGGTGATGAGGCTCCGTTCGTGCTCGTCCATCGCCGGTAGGATAGCGCCGGCCCCCTGGACGCACCGAGGCGATGGCATGCGATGTCCGCGTCCGCGAACCACTGCAAGCCACCGCCCCGGCGAGGTCGGGCCCCCCCTTGGTGCCCCCCCTTGCGGGGCGCAGTCTGCCCGGAGCGAGCGGAGTGCGTCGAGGCCTAAACCCAAGTTGAGCCGATCGGCCTAGTGAACACGTCGCGAACAGGTCACGGAGGCTAGTCCGCCAGGATGGGACGCTGTCCGCCGGCAGCGTATGGCGGCCGGGGCCGCCGAGCGTCATCGTAGGGGCATGGAGCGAGCCGACGAGAGCTGGATGCGGGTCGCGCTCGGCGAGGCGCGGGCCGCCCTGGAGCATGGCGACGTGCCGGTCGGGGCGGTCGTGGTGGCGCCCGACGGGATCGAGCTCGGCCGGGGCCGCAACCGGCGCGAGCAGGCGGCCGACCCGACCGCGCACGCCGAGATGGAGGCGCTGCGGGCCGCCGCCGGCACGCTCGGGCACTGGCGGCTGGACGGCTGCACGCTGCTGGTCACCCTGGAGCCGTGCGCGATGTGCGCCGGGGCGCTGGTGCAGGCCAGGGTCGGCCGCTTGGTGTTCGGCGCCGACGATCCCAAGGCCGGCGCCGTGACCTCGCTGTTCGACCTGGTCCGCGACCCGCGCCTGCCGCACCGGGTGGAGGTCCGCCGCGGCGTGCTCGCCGCCGACTGCGCCGAGCTGCTCCGCGCCTTCTTCAGGGAGCGCCGCACCTCGCTATACTCCCCAAGGCAAGGTGCCAGAGCGGACGAATGGGGCGGTCTCGAAAACCGTTGACGTCGCAAGGCGTCCCAGGGTTCGAATCCCTGCCTTGCCGCTCTCTACCAGCAGGAACGCCACCCGGCCATCCCGCACCGACGACGGTCGATGCCGGCTCGTGCAACCCTCGTGCAACCCGCGGCTACGGCGTGGCGTCGATGATGCGGTCGAGGTGCTCGGCGGCTCGCCGCCGGTTCTCCGCCAGAGGGTGCACGTAGACGCGCAGCGCGAGCGCGCCGCCGTCCGCGTGGCCGAGCTGGGCGGCGATGTCGGAGGCGGGCACCCCGGCGGCGGCCAGGAAGCTCGCCGCCGAGTGCCGCAGGGTGTGCACGTGGATGGTGCGCGGTAGGCCGGCCTGGTCGACGAACTTGCGGAACATCGTCGAGGCCGCATCGGGCCGGTAGGGGCGCCCGTCCGGCTTGCAGATCACGAGGTCCGCCTGGGCGTCGTAGTCGCCTCCGAGCACCAGGCGCCGCCCGGCCTGCTCGACGCGCAGCCGCTTGAGCGCGACCACCGCGGCCGGCCCGAGCGCGACGGTGCGCTCGCCCGCCTCACTCTTCGGCGCCTTGACCTCCATGCGCCCGCCAACGATCCGTCGGGACCACCCGATCCGGACTGCGCCCGCGTCAAGGTCGACGTCGGCCCACCGCAGGGCGAGCAGCTCGCCGAGCCGGGCGCCGGTCGCCACGCCGAGCAGGACCAGCCAGTACATGAGCGGGCGCGCCTTGGCGGCGTCGAGCAGCACCCGCGCCTGCTCGCGGGTGAGCGTGACCATCTCGGACTTCGGCACCGTGGGTAGTTCGAGGTCGCTCGCCGGGTTGCGGGCCAGGAGCTGCCACCTGACCGCCTGCCGGAGCGCCCGGTGCACCGTTCGGTGCACGTGGCCGACCGTCCGCGGCGCCAGGCCACCCGGCCGGCCATCACGGCGTCCCTCGCGCAGCAGCCGGGCGTACAGCTCGCTCAGGTGGACGGGCGCGAGCTGCTGGAGCCGCATGCCGCCGAGGTAGGGAACCACGTGCAGGCGGGCCAGCTCGCGATGCCGCTCGACCGTCCGGGCGTCGCGGCCGATGCTCTCTAGGTAGTCGAACACCTGGTCGAAGAGTCCGGCCAGGGTGAGCGCGGACGGGTCGACGTACTCGCCGTGCTGAAGCTTGGCGACCAGCTCGGCCTGGGCGCGCTCGGCGAGCTTCTTGGTGCGGTAGCCCGAGTGCCACTTGCGGATGCGCTTGCCGTCCGGGCCGCGGCCGAGGTCCAAGACCACGCTGTAGCTCGACCCGCGCTTGATGACCGTGCCTTTCACTGGCGCTCCTCCTCCGCGGCGAGATGGCCGACCGCGGTAACCTGCGCCTTGCTGCTGCCGGCCTCTTTCTCGAAGAAGATGTCGGCACCGGCGGACCAGTGGGGGACGATGTTCGGCGGAATCGGGACAGGCAGGCCGACGTCCAACGCGGGCGGGGGGCCGCCACCAACCGGCACCGGGTCGAGCAGCTCATTCAGCGACAGCTCAAGCACGATGGACAGGCCGACCAGCTCGTCGACGGTCAGGTTCCGCTGCACCCGCTCAACGTCCGAGACGGTCTGCCGTGTCCAAGTGTGGTGGCGTAGCCGCCGCATGCCGGCGGCGACATCGTCCTGCTTCAGGCGGCGAAGCAGCCGGTAGGCGCGCACCTTCTCCGCGACCGTGTCGGACAGGAACCGGCTTCCCGGCAACGGCTCGCGGCCGGCCCGCCCTGGTGCCGGTTCGGGCATTGCCCGTCTCCTGTCGTCCCTTGGCGTCACTTTCAGGAGGCAGTAGAGCACAATCGTCCCGCGTCCCGCAAGATGGCTTTGCATCCCCTGGCGGCGTCGGTTATCGTCTCGCGCAAGATGATTCGGCGCGAGGAGGAGTGAGCGTGCCCGACGACAACCACGAGACGCTGAAGGTGCGGGAGGTCGCCGCCATCCTCCGGTGCGGCAAGAACCAGGCGTACGAGCTGATCCGGGACGGCCGGCTCCGGTCGGTCCGCATCGGCCGGGCCATCCGCGTGCCCCGCGAGGCGTTGGAGGACTTCAAGGCCGGCGACCGTGCCGAGGCCTCCTGAAAGGGAAGAGCGCCGCCCCGACGAGACGGCGCCCCGAATCCCTACCGCGACCAGCAGTGTGACGACCCCCTGGACGAAAGGACCGCCGTGACAAGCCTACCGCATGAGGGCGACCCTCGGCGTGTCGGCGAGGTCGTGGCCGCCTGGCTCGACGTCCGCATGGGCGAGGTCGACGACCTAGTGGCCGAGGCCCGCAGCCGGGTCGAGGCCCTGCCCGACCTTCGTACTCTCTGGCTGCTCGCCGGGGAGATCCTCGTCCGGCTGGCCGCGGTCGGTCCCCCTACGGGCGCGACTACCGTGTCGGGACGACTCTGAAGCGGATCGCCGACCAGCACCCCGGCATGACCCTGCTCGTCAACCACCACGATCGCAAAGCAGCCGCCGAGGATTTCGTGGACTCGGTGAGCGGTACCCACGGCCTGGCCGGCGCGGCGGACACGGTGATCGTGCTCACCCGCTCGCGGCACGAGACGGGCGGGCTGCTCAGGGTCACCGGCCGCGACGTGGCTGAGGGCGAGTACGCGCTCCGGTTCGTCGACGGGTCCACCTGGGACCTCGACGGCGCGAGCCTGGAGGAGGCGGCCGCCCGCGCCCGCGAGATGCGGCTGAGGAGTGGAGTCGGTGATCGCTCGGCCGAGATCATCGAATACGTCACCGCCAACCCGCCCTACGTCGAGGCCAACGAAGTCGAGGACAAGTTCGGCAAAGGCGCCCGCCAGAACTTGAAGCGCCTGGCTGATCGGGGCCGCCTGCGCCGGCTGTCCCGTGGCCGCTATACCAGTGTCACAAGTGTCACATCGTCACAATCGCAGGTCAGTGAGGACGAGCAAGGTGACACGCTGACCCCGCTGTCACAATCCGACGACGACCTCTGACTAGGCAATGTGACAAGTGACACTTGTGACACGACCGGGAGCGGCCCATGAGCGAGTATGTCTCTGCCGCCTTCGGCTCGCCGTCCGGGCTCACCGACCGCGAGCGGTCGCTGCTGTGCTACCTGGCCATCAGATCGGTGGTCGCCAACTTCGGCATCTCCGAGCAGGAAGCCGCCGACCACCTCGACGAGGGCGCCCGCCGCGAGATGGTGCACATCCGCGGCGACCAGGAGCACGCCATGGTGACGTTCGACACCGACAGCGGCTCCACCGTGCTCGTCAAGGCCGAGCGAGTCGCGCTGCGCCAGGTCGCTCACCCGACCGGCCAGCTCGACAACTAGGCGACCACGCCGCGGAATGCCTTGGCGCCTCCTGGTAGCGGCGGGGTCTTGCGGAGTGGCGGCTCACTGTCTGCTCCAGGCGGAGTGCTGGACGGGGGCCGTGCTAGATTCCCTCGATCCTGTTGAGCGGGTCGGAGGTCGCGATGAACGTCTACAAAAAGCTGGTCCATGACCTCCTCGTCGGCGACTACCTCCAGGTGGTGACGCACGTACCCGACGAGGACAACAGGCCCGAGTGCTTCCGACGGGTCGAGAAGATCGAATACATCGACGCCCCTGCCGAACAGTTCTTCGGCAACCGCTCGTTCTACCTCTTCGCCCGCGGGCTTCCTCCGCAAGCAGGCCCGGTCATCGTCTGGTGCCACGGGGTCGAAGCGCCGCTCATCTACCCGCCCGGCGACGTGACCGTCTGGGCCGACGTGCCCGACAAGCGGCGGGAGTGGGACGGCGAGCGTGGCTGGTGGGAGAACACCTTGGAGGACAATCCCCTGTTCCCGGTCTCCCGCGTGCCCACCGATGAGGAAGTTGAGCTGGCCGAGCTCGGCGACATGAAGGACCGTGTCGAGGCAGAACGCATGTGGGAGGCATAGCCCGGCTCACCTCCCAACCTTCGCCTTCGCCAGTCAAGCCAATCCCACCGCGGTACACTTCCCGCAAACGCCCGAGTCCGTGGGAAGTGAGGTACCGCCGCCGTGCCGTCCCTACTCGACCAGTTGCGCGAGCAGCGCGCCGCGGCGAGGATCGTGGCCGACGCCATCCTCGAACGCGCGGCCACCGAGAGCCGCGACCTGAGCGCTGACGAGGTGCAGCAGTTCCAGGCCCAGGTCGTCGCCCAGCGGGAAGCGGATGACGCCATCGAGGCCGAGCGCGACCGTGAGCTGGCCGAGCTGCGCGCCGCGGCGACCCGCCGCCCCGCCGGCCCGGCCGTGCCGCGCGAGCCGGTCCTGACCCGCGAGCAGAGCGTCGAGGCATGGGCCCAGCAGCGCGGGCTGTTCGAGCCGCCCGAGGGCGAGCGGCCACCCAGCTTCGACCGCTACCTGCGCGGCATCGTCACGGGCAACTGGGATGGCGCAGAGCACGAGCGCGCGCTGTCCGAGGGCACCCTGACAGCCGGCGGCCACCTGGTCCCGGTCCCGCTCAGCGCGAGAGTCATCGACCTTGCCAGAAACCAGATGCAGGTGATGCGCGCCGGCGCCGTCACCGTGCCCATGACGGCGGCGACCTTGAAGCTGGCGCGGCTCACGTCGGAGGGCACCCCGGCGTGGAAGTCCGAGAACGCCGCCATCACCGACGCCGACATGGTGTTCGACTCGGTGACGTTCACCGCCCGCACCCTGGTGCGGCTGGTCAAGCTGAGCGTCGAGTTGTTCGACGACGCCGACCCCAGCTCGGAAGACGTCATCGCCCGGTCGTTTGCCGGCCAGGTGGCGCTGGAGCTGGACCGGGTCGCGCTGCGCGGGACCGGCACCCCGCCCGAGCCCCGCGGCGTGGTCAACCAGACCGGCGTGACCCTGACCACCCACGGCGCCAACGGCGCGCTCATCACCAACTACGACTTCCACCTGGACGCGGTCGGCGCTGTCCGCGCGGCCAACTTCGAGCCCAACGCCCAGATTCAGGCGCCCAGGACCGCCACGTCGCTGAGCAAGCTCAAGGAAGCGACGACGAACGCCTACTTGGCGCCGCCGGCCGGGCTGGCTGGCATCCCGCGCCTGAACAGCAAGCAGGTCCCCATCACGCTGACGGTGGGCACGTCGACCGACTGCTCGGAAATCTACACGGCCGACTGGTCCAACCTGCTCGTCGGCATCCGCACCGACTTTCAGCTCTTGTTCCTGCGCGAGCGGTTCATCGCCGACGCCCTGCAGTATGCCTTCCTGGCCTACCTGCGC
>Ga0209846_1000040_pt1 | contig 15680 bp, 20 predicted proteins | sample GWRWS3_20_30_FD_187244 | JGI IMG/M metagenome (GOLD analysis project Ga0209846, IMG submission 187244) | Riverbed sediment microbial communities from areas with vegetation nearby in Columbia River, Washington, USA - GW-RW S3_20_30 (SPAdes)... | ecosystem: Environmental > Aquatic > Freshwater >... | reverse complement strand
CGACCGACCACTGACTCACGATGGGAACCCGATCCTCGAGAGTCACACCGTCGCCATGGTCCGCAAGAAAGCGTATGTCAAAGTCGAGGACGAGTTGGACGGCCGCACCCGCTACGTATTCACGAAGGGCGAAGACGGCCGCAAGATCGACGCCGGTATCGCCGCCGTGCTGGCGTTGGAAGCCGCGATGACCATGCCCGAGGTCCCCGCGGCGTTGGTGCCGATGGCCGTTTGGCGTTAGGAGGCAACTTCACATGAGATGGCCTCGACGTCGGCGACCTGACGCGCCCGTACAGCGGTACACGATCGAGGACTACGCGGCGTGGCTGAATCAGTCGTTTGGTTGGGGTTCGTTCGGGTTTCAGGGTTCCCAGTATCCGTTGGGTGTCACCACGACGGTGCCGGGATCGAAGACGGAACCGATCGGCGACAACTTCACCGGTTTCGTATCTCATGGCCTCCGGGGTAACGGTGTGGTGTGGACATGCGAGTCGATCCGGCTCGAGGTGTTCGCACAGGCCCGGTTCAAGTTCCGGCAGCTGAACAACGGCAAACCCGGTGACCTGTTCGGGACAACCGCGTTGCGGCCCCTTGAGCGGCCCGGTTTTCTGGCCGAGGCGATTCTCGACGCCGACATGGCCGGCAACTACTACGCGGCTCTGATCGAGGGCGAACTGTTCCGGTTGCGACCCGACTGGGTTGACATCCTTCTCGAACCTGTTCGTGCGGGTGGTGGCAAGGTCGGGTTCCGTAAGAAGGCCTACTTCTACTTCGATGAAGGTCGCCGGGATTCGCAGCCGGTGGTGTTGTTGCCCCGCGAGGTTGTTCACTTCGCTCCCAAGCCTGATCCGCTGGCGACCTACCGCGGGATGAGTTGGCTGACGCCTTTGGTGCGGGAAATCTTGGGTGACACGGCGTATACGCGGCACAAGGTGGCGTTCATCGACCAGGCTGCGACACCCAATCTCGCGCTCACGCTGAGCAAGGAGGTCACTCCCGAGCAGTTCGATCTGTTCGTCAAGAAGATGGACGACCGGCACAACGGGCCCCAGAACGCCGGAAAGACCCTCTACTTGGGTGGTGGCGCCGACATCACCGTCGTCGGTCTCGATAACAAGCAACTCGACTTCAAGATCGTCCAGGGTGCCGGCGAATCCCGTATCGCCGCGGCGGCAGGTGTCGGCGCGGTAATCGCCCAGTTCTCCGAAGGAATGCAGGGCTCCAGTCTGAACGCCGGGAACTACCAGGCGGCGAAGCGCCGGTTCGCTGACATCACCATGCGTTACCTGTGGCAGGAGGCATCCGCCGCGTTCTCGACGGTGGTCGCCCTCCCATCGGGGTCGGAGCTCTGGTACGACGCCACCGACATCTCGTTCCTGCAAGAGGACGCGAAGGACGCCGCTGAAATCTTCGCCATTGAAGCTGGCACTCTCGCCAATCTTGTCAAGGAGGGTTTCAAGCATGATGCGGCGAAGGCCGCTACGGCTGCACGTGATGTGACTCTGCTTGAGCACACCGGTCTGGTGAGCGTCCAGCTTCAACTGCCGGGGACGACAGCACCCGAAACGTCGCCCAATGGCTCGCAGCCCGCCTTGCCGGCTGTCACGTCGAACGGAGGGCAATAATCAATGCCCTGGCATATCGATGACAACCACGCGGACTGCAACGGGTTCGCGGTGGTCAAGAACGACGGCGGCACGGTCGAGGGCTGCCACGAAACCCGCGATGCCGCGGAGAACCAATTGGCGGCCTTGTACGCGTCGGAGAGGTCAACCGTGAACCAACTCCGCCCCTTTGAGCGTGTGAACCACGTGGATCTGTCGATCCGGTCGGATGGTCGGACCGTGTTCGGCATCGTCATGCCCTACGGCGTCGAAACCAAAGTTGACGACGGCGACGGCCCGTACATCGAAGTGTTCGTCAAGGGGGCGTTCACGAAGACGACCCGTGAGCGTGGCGACCGGATCAAGCTGAACGTCAACCACGACAAGTACAAAAATCTGCCGATCGGCCGGTCGATCAGTCTCCGCGAGGACACCAAGGGCCTACACGGCGAGTTCCGGGTGTCTGACACCGAAGCCGGCAACGAGGCGCTGATCCTGATCCGTGACGGGGTCGCTGACTCGTTCTCTGCCGGGTTCGTCCCGATCATCCCTGGCCCACGCGACCCGATCCCGAGGTCGGGGCTTGTCGAACGGGTCGAAGCCAAACTTGACCATGTCAGCGTCGTTGCGTTCCCCGCCTACGAGGATGCCCGCATCGCTGGTGTCCGGTTCGATTCCGATGAGTTCTGGGACCAATTCAGTCTCGAAGAGCAAGAGGCCATGCGGCACCTGGACCTTTATGCTTTGATTAGAAGTGCCGCACAACAGCACGTCGACGACACCCCCACCGAGGCCGCCGAAGGCACCCCGGACGCAGAGGCCGAAGTCGACGCCGCTGAAACCGTTGAGCCGCCCATCGAAGCCGCAGATCGCACTTCCGATGGTCACTCGCCCCCTTACAAGCCTGCGCAGCGTCCCGTATTGACCCCCGAACGTCTCCAAGAGGAGTTCGACCGGGTCAAGGCAAGGGTCGCCGCCGCGATCGCCAAGGAGCGATGACCATGCCCACCGATGTGTCGATGACACACACCCAGGCGGTCCACCGCCTAAAGGACATCCAAGACGAACTCACGCGTCTCAAGGCCAAGTCGGAGAACGGTAGCCTGACCCCCGAGGATGAGACCTACTGGGATGAGCTGTTCAGCGAGTCCGGTGACCTCGACGAGCACCGCAAGCGTCTCGAGCGTGAAGCCGAGGCCGAACGGGTCAAGATCCGTGTCGAAGCAGCTTCGTCCCGTTCGGGCCTGAAGATTGAGCGTGGCTCCGACAAGGGCGAGCTCGATCGCGACATCCTCGACCCCGACTCGATCGAGGACCGCCGGTTCAAGAACCCGTGGGATCTCTCCGAGATGCGGACCTTCAACCGCACCCCGGACGAGGTCGGCCAGGAGCTCCGTTCGCGGGCCCTGTCCGCGGTTGAGCAGATGCCGGGCATGAACCAGCGTCGCCGCGAAGGCGCCACGAAGATCATCGAGGAGTTCGATGACAGCAAGGGCACCATCTCGCGGCTTGCCTTGTTCACGTCGACCCCCGCCTACCTTCGGGCTTTCGCCAAGTCGGCACGCGGCCTGCAGCACACGTTGACCGCGGACGAACAGGACTCCTATACCCGTGCCATGTCCTTGACGGACGCCGCGGGTGGATTTTTGGTGCCATTTCAGCTCGATCCCGGCGTGATCATCACGTCGGATGGCAGCCGCAACGACATCCGCCAGGTGGCCCGCCAGGTCGTCGCCACCGGCGACATCTGGAACGGCGTGTCGGCGGGTGCGACGGCGTTCTCGTGGGACGCCGAGGCCTCGACGGTCTCGGACGACGCGTCGACGTTCGTTCAGCCGACCATCACCATCCACAAGGGCGCCGGGTTCATCCCGATCTCGATTGAGGCTGCGATGGACGAGGCCAACGTTGCGACCGAGGTGGGGCGTTTGCTCGTCTTCGGTAAGGAGACGTTGGAGGCGCAGGCGTTCGCGACCGGTACCGGTTCAGGTCAGCCGTTCGGGATCGTCACCGCTCTCGCTGGCTCCGCGTCGGAGATCAACGCCGCGGCAGACGACACATTTGCCATCGGCGACGTGTACACGTTGCAGGGTGCTTTGCCGGCCCGTTACCGGGCCGACGCCACGTGGCTGGCGAACAACGCCATCTACAACTTGATCCGCCGGTTCGATACCCAGGGCGGTGCCGGCCTGTGGACCACGTTGGGCAACGACCGCCCCCAGCAGCTCCTTGGCCGTAACGCTCTCGAGGCTGAGGGCATGGACTCCACCGTCACCGTCGCTGGTGCGGTGTCGAACTTCATCCTGATCTTCGGCGATTTCTCGAATTACGTGATCGCCGACCGCATCGGAATGACCGTCGAATTCATCCCCCATCTGTTCGACGCCACCATCGCCGGCACCGCACGCCCCACCGGGCAGCGAGGCTGGTACGCCTACTTCCGGGTCGGCGCCGACTCTGTCAATGACGCCGGGTTCCGCTTGCTGGACGTTCCTTCGGCCGCCTAGTCCGCCGGAGTGCGAAGAAGGGCCGGGGCCACAAACCCCGGCCCTTCTGCCGATGTCACCCATCTACAGAAGGAGCCGTCCTCATGGCGGTATTGCGTTGCACCGACCCGTTCGCGTTCACGGACCACAAGACCAAGGTCGAACGTGTCGTCCGTGCCGGCGATCTCGTCGACGACAAGGACCCGTTGGTCAAGGGCCGCGAACAGTGGTTCGAGACGGTCGAGGCGAACGTTCACCGTGTCACCGAACGCCGCCTGGGTCGCCCACGGGGCTCCAAGAACAAGCCCAAGCCCGAAGAGCCCGTCGTCGTACCGGTCGCTGTGAGCCAGCCTGTCGATGGCTGACCCGGTCAACGACATCGGCACGTACATGGTCCTGCCGTCCGCTGCCCGGACCACGGACCAGATCGTCGATCTCAACATCACCGCCAAGCGGTACCGGAGCCTGATCCTGGTCACTGACCTGACCGCGTTCGTCACCGCGGCATCGTTGACGATGAGCGTCCTGGGCCGCGACCCGGTGTCGGGTAAGACGTTCAACCTGTTGACGTCGACGGCGATCGCGTCCGTGTCCACGAATGTGCTCAAGATTGGTCCTGGGCTCACGGCGGCGGCGAATACGGTCGCCAACGACTTCGTGCCACCCCACCTCCAAGTCTTCGCCGACCTCGGCAACGCCAACTCGCACACGTTCTCTGTCGGCCTGATCCTCTGCCCCTGACCCATGGCCTTCGCCCCGTACGTCACGATCCCGGAGTTCAAGGTGTCGGTTGGGCTCACGGACACGATCGACGACGTCGAGCTCGGCGACATCCTCGACTCGACGTCTCGCTGGATCGATGACTACTGCGACCGTCACTTCTGGCAGGACGTCGCGGTGGCCCGCACGTTCGAGGCGTGCCACTGGTACGAACTCGATATCGACGATTTGGTGTCGATCACGTCACTCAAGACCGACGAGGCCGGTGACGGCACGTTCGAGACCACGTGGGCGGCCAGCGACTACCAGTTGCAGCCTGTGAACCGGCCGACCGGCCGCCCGTTCACTCGGGTCGAAGCCGTCGCCGGCCGTCGGTTCCCTATCCGTTACACCATGCCGGGTCGGGCGAACCGGGTCGAGATCACCGGCACCTGGGGTTGGGCCGCGGTTCCGAAACCGGTACATCGGGCCTGTCTCATCCAAGCCAACCGTGAACTAAAGACCCGCCTATCACCGGAAGGCAACGCCGGTCTCGACAGTTTCGGTGGCGCTATCCGGGTTCCCGCGCCGCCTGATCCGCGGGCGACGGGGAAGCTCGACCGTGGGTATGTTCGCAACCAGGTCCTCGTCGCGTGAGTGGTGGCCTGTGGATTCCGCCGCCGGGTGTGGCGTTGCTCAAGCATCGGTCCGCCAACAAGACGCTCACTCTCCCGTCCGGTGAACGCGCCAAGGTCACCGTCGACGACTCAGGGACCGTCGAACACGTCGAGACCGACGAACGTCTCGACGTGAAGGTCTCACCCCGCAACATCACTGTGAAGGTGCCGCCTGAGCGGCTGTCGGCGGTGATGGAGATGCTGCGAGCACAAGGAGTGAACGTCAATGTCCGACGAGACTGACAAGCTGCGTGCCCAATTGGAGATGGTCGAACTCGAAGAGCAGCTTCGGGTTGCCAAGAACACCGACGAAGGCGCCAGCGACGATCTCAGGTTGGCGTTACGTGAAGCTCGCTACCGATACCGGACCCTGCGCGACGCCAGCCCTGACGCTCTCGGTCCCGGTGACGCTGTCGCCAACCCCGCCGCTATCGACGGCAGCGTAGGAGTGCAGCAATGACCATTACCGCCTCAGGTCTCTATGGGCTCACCTGGGAGAAGATGTTTATTGACACGGCTGCCCAGTCGATGGAAGCCGAGACCCACAAGGTCTTGATGGTCACTGACACCTACGCCCCCAACTTCGATACCCACGACTTCCGGGACGACATCACCAATGAGGTCACCGGCACCGGCTACTCGGCCGGAGGTATCGCTTTTACGACCACCGATTGGACGATCACTCCGGCCGGCACTCTCACTTACGACTTCGCTGACCCGGCGTGGCCTACGTCGACCATCGCCAACGCGATGGCTGCCGTCACCTACTTCAACGTTGGCACCGCCGCCACCGACCAACTCCTGTTCCTGATGGACTTCGTGACCGCTGCGTCCAGCTCGGGTGGCACGTTCACCATCCTCATCGCCGCCACCGGCGCCGTCACCCTCGACTTCACGCCGTAACCATGGACGCCTATTACACGACCCCGCTCGCCCCGTTCGCTCCGGCGATCGGCGCCAACTTCAACACCTTCACCACCCAGAAGGACGTCAGCCCGCTGCCGTGTCCGATCATCCCGGCGAACGTGCTGCGGCCCGGGTCCTGTCTCAAGATCGAGGCCGAGGGGGAATGGTCGGCTACTGCTACTCCGACGCTCATCCTCGGGTTCCACCTGGGCGTCCCGGGTGCCAGCGGCATTGCCACTCTCACGTCGGTCCTCGGTGTGACCGCGGCGCAGACCCTCGCCGCTCAGACGAGCTGGCCGTGGCGGATGGAATACCGGGGAAAGTTCACCAACACCGGCTCGTCGGATGGCACCATCGTTGGTTCCGGGGATCTGGAGATCGCCCTGACGGCGATCAATGAGTATTCCGTTACGGCGGCGTTCCCGATCACCTTGGCTCTGCGGACCGTGGCGACCATCAACACGACCGTGGCCAATGCCGTCGGGGTCAACGCGGCTTTCAGCGCCTCGAGTGCCTCGAACAATGTGAGGGTTTATCAGCTCACCGCGTCGCTGTTGAACTGAGGTCCAAGTGCCCATCGCCTTTCGGGCACTGACGCAGATCGCCTCCGGTGGCGCGACCGATCCGACCTCGGCTCCGGCTCTGCCTACCGGCACCCAGGTCGGCGACATGGTGGTTTACGGCGTCATCGTCAAGTACGCGGCGACCACGATCGCGACCAATCCTCCGACCGGCTGGCAAGACCCGGCCAACAACGAAGCCAACAACACCGGGCTGACCGACTCCGGTAACGACGCCGGGAACATTCGGGCGGCCCTGTTCTTCCGAGAGTACGACGGCGTCTGGACGATGCCGACGATCGATCTGTCGGGTCTCCCGAACATCACGATGGTCGGCGCCGCGTCCTACTCGAAGGGCGCGGACGAAACCTGGGATACGCCGGTCTGCGCTACCGCTGTCGACGACACCATCGGTAGCACTGGCATCGACCCGCCGGCATCCGGTACCACCATCGATTTCGTTACTGGTGACTGGTTCGGGGCGTTCGCCGCGGTAAACGGCGATGTCGGCACCCCAACGGTGCCGATGACGGCCACCGTCTCGGGTGTCACATTCGGTGCCGCCACCACCCGTTGGAACGGTACAACTTCTGGCGGCACCGACCTTCGCGGTCACAGCATCGACCAGACCTACACGTCGGGTACCGCGTCGGCGGGCCCGGACGGCGTGTTCACACTCACCACCGGCGGCGCCAACGGCGCCGGTGTCATGGTCTTCTTCCGGTTGCGTCTCGTGGCCGACTCGTCGGGGTGGCCGACTCTGGACCGGCGCATGCCAGGGCGGATCAACCCTGACCTCCGACCCTATCTCCCCGGCCGCTGGCCCGCCCCACCCGACGCTGGCCCTGCTGCGGAGGGTGATGCCACCGTCAATCCGGCCACTATCGCACTAGCCGCTACCGTCCCACAGTCGGTGGTAAGTGTTGGCGTAACGCCGGCCACTATCGCTCAAGCGTTCACGGTGCCCCAATCAGCGGTCGATGTGGGGGCCGCACCAGCGGTTATCGCCCGCCAGTTCGACGTTCCACAAGTCACGGCCGACGGCGGAGGTGGAGCCGCCAATGCCACGCCCGCCGTGATAGCCCAAGCGTTCGCTATCCCCCAGGTCGCGGTCTCAGTGGACGCCGCGTCTGCTGTCCTCGCTCGGGCGTTCGTGGTTCCCCAGGTCGCCGTGTCGGTCGGCGTGACCCCAGCGGCCATCGCTCGGGCGTTCGTGGTCCCGCAGGTGGCTGTTTCGGTCGGCGTGGCGCCGTCGGCCATCGCTCGGGCGTTCGTGGTCCCGCAGGTGGCTGTTTCGGTCGGCGTGGCGCCGTCGGTAATAGCCCTTGCCTTTGTTGTCCCTCAGGTGACCGCCGACGGTGGAGCAGCGGGAGACGCCACAGCCACCCCAGCGGTTATCGCCCGAGCCTTCGTGATCCCCCAGACCGCGGTCTCAGTTGGGGCAGCGCCAACAACTCTGACAATCGGTCTCGCATTCCCAGCGTTCGTCGTGCTGACCGACAACCTGCCGATCCCGTCCGGTCACCCGCTCATCGCCCGCTCGGACAGCTACGGGGTCACCGCCGGCCCGGATGTCGACTTGGTCACGTTCGATGTTCACGCGGTCACAGCCGGCCCGGATTCCCATGGAGTGGAGGTCAGCTAGATGACTGGCGTTCTCCGCTACACCCGGACCGACGAGCTCGAACCTGTTTCGATCACCTGGTATCAGCCCAACGGCACCCTCTACAACTTCACGTCCGGGTGGACGTTCCGGGCCCGGATCGGCACCGGCTCCGGGTTCCTCGTCGAGAAGACCACTGGGTTCACAGGTGCGGCGACGGCACCCAACCTGTCCATCAATTTCACAACTGGCGAACTCGACGGCGTCCCGTCCGGTACCTACCACCTCGACGTCCAAGCGACATTCACCGCCACCGCTCAGACGATCACCCGCACCTGGCTGTTCCAAGTGTTGGCCGGGGTCGGCACCGACACGCTCCCCCAGTCACCCATCAGCCTCAGTGTTCTCGGTGATCTGTCGGTCGGTGGCGAAATATTCGTAGGCGGTCTACCGCTACCCGAGCTCGCCGCCGCCGACCCCGCCGAGGTCGGCCTCGTTACCGCCGGCGGGGTCACCACCCTCACGCTCTTGGATCTGGTGAGCCGGCTCATGTTCCCGAACCGGTCGGGCCGCTACTACACGAACTCCAGCGACGCTGCGACCACAGTCCAGACGATGACTCAGAACACGCTCACGTATTTCCCGGTTCCGTTGTCGGCGGGAACCGTGGACCGGGTCGGTGGCGAGGTCACGACCGCCGTGGCGTCGGGTGTCCTACGCATGGGCATCTACAACGACGACGACGGCATTCCGTCGACCCTGCTGGCCGAAGCATCCGGCACCGGCAATGCGTCGACAACCGGCGTCAAGGACCTGACCATCTCGGCGGTCATTCCCCGCAATGGGCGCTACTGGCTCGCGGCGGTCATCCAAGGCGCCGCCGGTATCCAATTACGGGCAAACGACCGCGGCACCATCTTGCCGGTCCCGGTCGGTACCGCTGCACCTACGTCCACGGGTGGGTTTCACTGTCTGCTCGACACGGGAACGATCTCGGGGGCGTTGCCGGGGACCGCGACCTTGAATGTCACTGCTAACGCCAACGGCGCCCGGCTCTGGTGGCGGTACGTCTGATGAGGGCTGCCGCATGACCACTCTCGCCCAGGTACGCGACGGCCTCGAAACCCGCCTGAACACGATCGACGGGCTACGGGTCTACAACCTCATTCCCGACGACGCCAACTACCCCGCCGCGACTATCGACCTCGTCGTCATCGAATACACGAGTCTCAATATTGGCGCTAGCCGCCGCGCCGTGTTCGAGGTTGGCCTGTTCGTCCCTCGAACCGTCGACCGCAAGCAGCTCGAGCTTTACGACCTCATCGACAACGGGCCCGGGTCAGTATTCGCGGTGATCCTCGCGGACCCGTCACTCGGCGGCCTCAACGTCAATGCCCACCAACTGGGTGGCCCGGTCGCTCTCGACACGGACCGGCTTGGGCTCACGAACCTGTACGGCCGCGCCGTAAACATCAACGTCTTCATCTCCTAGGAGGACCGCATGGCCCTACTTGTTCCCCAACAGATCGTTTACGACGGCACGTTGCCCACCCTCGGTGCGGCGGCGACGACTGACACGGTCCGACCCGATGACCGCGTGTTCCTCTGGTACAAGAGCACGCAGGGCACGACCGAGGTGATCACTGTCGTCACCCCGACGACGCTCAACGCGTTCGGTCAGTCCCTGCCGGACATCGCGGTGACGATCGCCGCGACGACCGGTGAGGAGATGATCGGCCCCATGGTCCAGGCACTCGCCGACCCGGCGACCGGGCTGATCACCATCAACATCACCGACGTCACCGGCATCACCGTCGCCGCAGTCAGGGTGTGAGGAGGATCCGTGCATCTCTACAACCCTCTGAACGGCCACCAGTTCGAGACCAACTCCGACGACGAGCTCCACGTCCAGGTGTATCTCGACGCCGGCTGGGTGCCGGCCCCCGCACCAGAACCGGCGGAACCCGGTCGGGCTCCTGAACCAGTGAAGTTCGAGCCAGTGAAACCGGCAGCCAAGACTGCCAAGAAGACCGCGTCCACCGACAAGTAATCCCCGGCCTTCGGGCCACCCCGTAAAACCAACTGGGCCGCCCTGATGGGCGGCCCTTTCGCGTCTCAGAAGGAGTGGCCACATGGCCGATTACCCGTCAGAAGGCCAAGTACGCGTCGATTACGTGGCCACCATCGCTGTCCCAACGGCACCGGATGTCAGCAGCGAACTGAGCACCGCGGTGCCGTTGAGCGGCCAGTTAATCCCCACCGGCTGGTCGCCTGCCGTCACCGAAAACGAGGTTGTGACCACGAGCCTCCTATCGACGTACATCACGTCGGTGCCAGGCACCAGAGGCGGCCCGGTCGAGCTGACGCTCAAGAAGGTCGACGTCCCCGCGAGCGACACGGTCTACAACCTGCTCAAGACGGGACCCTCCGGCAACATCGTGACCCGTGACGCCCAGGGTGGCGCGGCCGCCGCCTACTCAGCCGCTCAGACCGTCGACGTCTTCCCCGGCAAGTTCGGGATCCCACAGATGGACCCGACGTCCGAGAACACGCCCCGGACCTACAAGGTCAAGTTCTACCCATCAACGGCTCCCTCGATCGCCGTCGCTACCGTCGCCTGATGGCATGGCCTGACCGACCGCTGGGCGAACAGGTCGAGATCGACTATTGCGCCCCCCGCGGAATACCACTATCGGTGTTCCGTGGGCGGGTCGTCTACCCAGGCGAACCCCAATGGACAGGTGAGGACCGGCAGGCCATCTACGACTGGCTTGCCAAAGAAGTCCGCACCTGTCAGGGCTGCGGCCAGGATCTCGACGAGTCGATGCAGAAAGACAACGCCTTCGCCTACAAGGCCGACGGTCTCCGTTGTCACGCCTGCTATGCGGTTCATGTGGAGGCGGCACGTCTCGTCGGGGGAAAACCATCACCAACCGCGGGCTACGACCGCTATCGGATCACGAAACGGGAGGCCCCAGATGGGGGTGTCGTCGTCGCCGCAACAAATGGCAGCGAAACTCGAGCGGCTGGCCGTTGAGATCAAGGACACCCGCCGGCCGTTGGTAGCGGCGGCGATGGCAGCGAAACTAGCGTTCGTCTCGGCGAACGCTGACGTTGTCGGTCACCGGGTGCCCCGCAAGTCGAGAGGCCGCATCAACGTCCAATACAAGATCTACGGGGACACGGCGGTCGTCCGGTACACCGGGCCCGCACACTTGGTGCTGAACCCCACCTCGCCGCACACGATCCGGCCACGGCGCCGCCGCGGCAAGCGAGCGCTGACCATCGACGACGACTTCGCTGCCTCAGCGAACCACCCGGGCACCCGCGGCAAAGACCCCGGCGCCCGCCGCGCCAAGGCCGCCGCCGCCAAAGCCGCCCCCAAGGCCTACCAACGCGTCGGGATCCACCAATCCCTAGCGCGCATTTTCTGAGGAGACTCATGGCTGACCCGCAGGCGATTGTCGACGCGATCCAGGCCGGCGACTACGACGACCAGCTCGGCACTTTGTTCGACGCTGTGTTCGCCAGGGCCGCGGAGACGGACACGTCGTTCGGCTGGAAACTCAAGCTTGGCGACGACGAATGGACCGTCGAGACGGTCACCCTCCAAGAGCTGGCGTTCGCCGAGAAAGCCTGCTCGGTCGCTGGGCGCCCCGTGTCCTATCTCGAGCTCGATCCGCTCCGGTCAATGGATCACCTCGTCGCCCTCGTCGTCGCTCACCTGCACCACGTTCGCCGCATGAAGGTCGCGGACGCGTTCGACGAGGCCCGCAAGCTCACGGTCACCGACCTCAAAGACATCGTCTCGGCCTACGAGGTCAAAGCCGCCCCAAAAGCCGACAGTGGGGGACCGTCGACGACCTAGTCGTCCTGTGTATCCGGGCCTACCAATGGCCGGAGACAGTCACTCTCGCCCAGCGGGTCGGACCGATCGAACGGGCGCTTGGGGACTAGCTGAGGACGCCTGCGAGTATCCGCAGCAGCAAGAAGACGACGAACAGGGCTATCGCTAGCCCTGCGGTTACGCGGGCGCGTTGCTGCCAGATCGTTGGAACGGCTGAGCGTTGCATGGGTCCGCCACTCATTTTCTCCACGTTTCTGAGTATGCGCCTTATCGCTAACTGAACGCTAGGGCTGAGAGTCACCAGGAGGACACGGATGGCATTCACCGAAGCCCTGCGGATGCTGATAACCGCGGATACCGGGGGGGCTGTCCGCAATATCACGGCGGTCGGTGCAGCTACCGATAACCACCTCGGCAAGTCGCAGAAGACGATCGACAAATGGGGCAAGGGTCTCACCACCGCCGGGGCTGGCATGGTTGCCTTCGGTGCTGCCGCCCTGTTCGGACTCGGGAAGGCCGCCCTCGCGTCGGAGGACGCCGAGCTCGGGTTCCGCAAGCTACAGAACTCGATCGCCAACAACCCCAAGCTGTCCGCCGCGTCAGCGGAAGGGTTCCGGAAACAAGCAGACGCCATCCAGGACGTCACCGCCGCGGACGCTGACGCGATCGTGGCCGGTCAGGCGGTTCTCGCTCAACGCAAACTCGACGCCAACCAGATCAAGGAGCTCACCCCGCTAATCGTCGATCTCGCCCGCAAGAAGGGCATTGATGAGGTTACGGCGTTCACGTTGGCGTCGAAGGCCGTCGATGGCAACGCCGGGGCGTTGAAGCGGGCCGGTATCTCGATCGACGAAGCGGCGTTCAAGTCTGACGCGTTCGGTGCGACCGTCGATGCCCTGCGGTCGTCGGTTGGCGGGTTCGCTGAGACGGAAGGTAAGACGTTCGCCGGGTCGCTCGAGCGGATGAAGAACGAGCTTGGCGATGTCGTCGAAGGTGTCGGTACCGGCGCCGTGGACGCGTTCACCAGTTTGTTCAGTGTTGTTGATGCGGGCAGCGACAAGCTCAACGAGCTGTCACCGGCAGCCCAGAACGCGATCGGCAAGTTCGCCACCTTCGGATCCGTCGCCCTGGTCGCGGCGGGTGCATTGTCGTTCACGATCGGGCAGGCAATCACCATGCGGTCCCGGTTCGCTGACGCTGCGGTAGCGGTGTCGGGACTGGTTACCCGGATGGGTGGTCTAGCTGGTATTGCACGTGCGGCAGCGGGCACTGCAGGTATCGGAGCTGTCGTCTTCGGTCTCAAAGAGCTCGGCGACGCGCTCGCCCCTGCCCGGGCTGATATCAGCAAACTAGAAAACGATCTCTTGAGGCTTGGAGACTCCGGTCGGGTGGGAGGCGAGGCAGCGAGGTTCCTTGGCGAGAATTTCGACAAGCTCGGGTCGGCGTTCCGTGAGGTCGTCGACCCATCTGTCGGCGACGACATCGAGCACATCACGGATCAGGTGTTGTCTCTCGGTGGCACATTCGCTAGCGAGTCCCGAAGCCTGGATCGTGCCAAGAACACCATCGATGACGTTGATAAGGCGTTGGCGTCGCTAGCTCGACGGGATCCGGATGCCGCAGCGGCCGCGTTTCGAGCCGTTACCGCAGCTTTGGAAGAGCAGGGTTTGCCGGCTTCGAGATTGAAGGGGATGCTCGACGATTACGACGCGGCCCTTACCGAGGTCGATACGCAGTCCCGTACCGCTAAGGGCGGGGTCGATGAGCTCGCTGGTGGGATGGGCGATCAGGCCGACGCGACCAGCGACGCCGAGACCGCGTTGAAGGAATATCTCGACACTCTCTCTGGTCTGTTCGATCCGTTGTTCGGGGCGACCGACGCGTTGATGGATAACCATCAGGCTCAGGTGGATGTGATGAAGGCGGAGATGGAGTTGGCGGCGGCGGTCCGTGACCATGGGGCGTCGAGTCTCGAGGCCGCTGGGGCGCAGCAGGCGTTGACCGACGCCCAGTTGAAGGCAGGCAAGTCGGCGCTCGATGTGAAGTCTGCGACCGCGGAGTTGTCGGCGGCGGTGAAGGATGGGACGGTCAATCTGTTCGATGCCAAGTCGATGTTGAACGAGTGGGTGGCGCAGGGCCTGATTTCGCGCTCGACGGCGGCGACGTTGGCACGCCAGTTCGACACGACCGCTAAGGCGGCTAACACACTGGGCGAAACCGATCCGGAGGTGCGGGTGTCGGAGCGGGGCGGAAACGCGGTCCGGGGCACCCTATCCAAGGTGCAGCAGGCGGCGGTCAACGCTGGCCGGCAGCGCCCGAATGTGCGGGTGTCAGCTACGGATCGGGCGACGGGCACCTTCAATATCGTGCGCCGTGCCGCGGATCTGTTGGACGGCAAGACGGCGACGGTCTACATCAACGTGGCTGGTGCCGCCGCAGCCGCGAACGCGTTGGCTCGGGCTGGCCGCCAGCATGGTGGCCCGGTCCGGTCCGGTGAGGCGTACATCGTCGGTGAGAAGCACGCCGAGTGGTTCGTCCCTGACCAGGATGGTCACATCTATCCGACGGTGTCGAGACCGATGGGCGGTGTGGGCGCTATCGCTGGCGGGGCCGTCCCGACGGTGATCCGGATGGAGATCACCGGCGAGGGCGCCCTGTTCCACATGGTGAACAAGGGTATCCGTACTGGGGAGATCCAATTGGTGGCGGGCGGGCAACGGGTGCGGGTCGGGTGGTGACGTTCCCGGTCGTTGTCGAACTCGACGTCAACGGCACCTGGGTTGATGTGTCGAAACGTGTGCGGCGCATGTCGCCACCGTCGATCCGTCGTGGCCGCCCCGACGAAGCCTCCCAGAGTGTCCCTATGACCACGTCGGTGGTGTTCGACAACACTGACGGCTACCTGTCGCCCCGCAACCCCAACAGCCCGTGGTACCCGTACGTCAAGCGGGGGATGGGCTGCCGGGTGTCGGTCGACGCCGGGCCCCGTTACCTCAACCTCACCGGCAACACGGGCGGGCGGGCCACGACTCCCGACAACGCCGCCCTCGACATCGTCGGCGACATCTTCCTTGCCGTCGAAATCGAGGCACCCGTCGCTTTGCCGCCGCTCGGGACCCGCTACCAGATCCTCGCGAAGTACAACGTCGCCACCAGCAACCAGTCCTACTACCTGGCGCTGACCGCGGCGGGCAAGGTCGTGTTGTTCTGGACGACAGGCGGGACCGACGCCACCATCGCGTCGGCTACGTCGACATTGGCGTTACCCCAGTGGACGTCGGGGGCGGTCGCGTTCTCG
>Ga0209846_1000038_pt1 | contig 16103 bp, 9 predicted proteins | sample GWRWS3_20_30_FD_187244 | JGI IMG/M metagenome (GOLD analysis project Ga0209846, IMG submission 187244) | Riverbed sediment microbial communities from areas with vegetation nearby in Columbia River, Washington, USA - GW-RW S3_20_30 (SPAdes)... | ecosystem: Environmental > Aquatic > Freshwater >... | reverse complement strand
GGCCCAGCAGGACGGTGAGCAGCCCGTAGGCGAGCGTGCGGCTGATGATGCGGTCCAGGTCGTACAGGCGGTAGCGCAGGATCGCCGCGCCGGTCGCCAGCGGCAGCAGCGCCACGCAGACCGCGGTCAGCCAGCCGAGCAGCAGCTCGTTGCCGGTCGGCGCCAAGGCCACCAGGATCAGCAGCAGTACCCCCGTCAGGCCCGCCGCCAGCGCCAGCCAGCGGAGCTGCTGGCGCTCGACCCCGCGGGCGCGGCGGAAGCGCACCAGCAGCGACCCGGCCGCGACCGCGATCGCGAGGACGGTGACCACCCAGAACACGGCATCGACGACCCGCAGCGGGCCGACCAGGTCGGGGACGGCGAGCGGGTTGGCGACCGACTGGTAGGGCGGCTCGAACGGCAGCATCGCCGTGGACACCGCCGCCAGCGGCGGCGCGGCCGCCGCCACCCTGGCCCACCAGCGCCAGCGGGGCGACGGCAGCTTCCCGGTCGGGGTGAGCAGCAGGACGAACCCGAGACACGCGGCCACGATCAGGATGCTGATGCTGTGGTAGAGGGCCGCGTAGGCGGCGGCCGGCAGCGCGCCGGGCCGGGCCAGCGCTCCGTAGTTCGCGTACCCGGTGGCGGCTCCGGCCGCCGCCAGCGACAGGCCGAGGGTCAGCAGCAGCCAGCCGACCGGGTGGCGGGGGCGGCGGCTGGCCAGGACCGCTCCGACCGTGGCCGCGCTCACGACCCCCAGCACCAGGGCGGGGGCATCAAAGGCCAGCGGGGTCAACTCGGGTCTGCCGGCCTGGCGCAGCAGGCGGTCCAGCCAGGGCAGCATGGCCAGGCAGAGCAGGACCAGCGCGTACAGCCCCCATGCCAGCGCCGCCGGCCACCTGGCCCCCCTCGATGCTCTGCGGCGCATGCAACCCCCCTCGTGGACACCCATAGTGTCTCGCAGTCGCCGTCCGGGCACCGTTACGGCTACCGTTACGGTCTGGAACTCCCGCCGCGGTTCGTTGCGTCGATCGGGCCGGTCGCGAGGAGAGGGGGCTTGCCGTGCCGGAGCTGCGACTCGCCGTGCTGGGTCCGCCGCGCGTGGAGCTGGACGGCGCCGCGGTCGAGGTCGACACCCGCAAGGCGATCGCCTTGCTCGCCTACCTCGCGGTGACCGGGGAGCGGCACGGGCGCGAGGCGCTCGCCGGGCTGCTGTGGCCCGACTACGACGACGCGCACGCGCGAGCCGCGCTGCGCCGCACGCTGTCGGCGCTCAACAAGGGGCTGCGCGGCGGCTGGCTGGCCACCGACCGCACCAGCATCGCCCTGGACCGGGCAGAGCTCTGGTTGGACCTCGCGCGCTTCCAGGCGCTGCGGGAGGAGTGCGGCGGGCACGGCCACCAGCCCGCCGAGGTCTGCCCCGCGTGCCTGGCGCCGCTGCGCGAGGCGGCGGCGCTGCACCGGGGCGACTTCCTGGCCGGCTTCGCGCTGCGCGACGCCGACGGCTTCGAGGACTGGCAGCGCCTCCAGGCCGAGAGCCTGCGGCGCGAGCTGGCCGGCGTGCTGGAGAAGCTGGTGGAGGTGCAGGCGGCCGCGGGCCGCTGGCAGGACGCGATCGCGGACGGCCACCGATGGCTGGCCCTCGACCCCCTCCACGAGCCCGCCCACCGGCAGCTCATGCGGCTGTACGCCTGGAGCGGGCAGCGCGGCGCCGCGCTGCGCCAGTACCGGGCGTGCGTGCGGGTGCTCGACCGGGAGCTGGGCGTCGCGCCGCTGGAGGAGACCACCGCGCTGTACCAGACGATCAAGCAGGGTCGCGCCGAGCGCGAGCGGCCCGCGCCAGCGCCCGCGGCCGCGGCGCCGCTGTCGCGGCCGCCGCTGGTCGGCCGGTCGGCGGAGTGGTCGGCGCTGCTGGAGGCGTACGCGGCCGCCCGGCACGACGGCCGCCTGGTGGTGCTGGAGGGCGAGGCCGGTATCGGCAAGACCCGCCTGGCGGAGGAGTTCGCCGCCCACGCCACGGCCGCCGGCGCCACCACCATCGGCGGGCGCTGCTACGACGGCGAGTCCGGCCTGGCCTACCAACCGTTCGTCGAGGGGCTGCGGGCCGCGCTCGCGGGACATGCCGACGGCGCCTGGCTCCAGGCCGTGCCGACCCCGTGGCTCGCCGAGGCGAGCCGGCTCCTGCCCGAGCTGGTCGACCTTCGCCCTGGCCTGGCGCCGGCGACGCCGCTGGACAGCCCGGGAGCCCAGAGCCGGTTCCTCGCCGGCCTCCACCAGATGCTGCTGGCCGCGCTGCGCGGGCCGGTCCCTGGCGTCCTGGTGCTCGACGACCTGCACTGGGCGGACGAGGCCTCCCTGGACCTCCTCACCTACCTGGTCCGCAGGCTTGCGGGACAGCCGCTGTGCATCGTGGTCACCTGGCGGAGCGAGCAGGTCCAGGGCGGGCACCGCCTGCGCCGCCTGGCCGCCGAGGCGCAGCGCGCGGGCGGCGCCACCGTCCTGCGCCTGGGCCTCCTGAGCCAGCCAGAGGTGGCCGAGCTGGTCCTGGCGGTGGCGCCGGCCCGGGCGGGTCAGGCGGCCTGGCTGTACCGGGAGACCGAGGGCCTGCCCTTCTTCCTGACCGAGTACCTCGCCGTCGCCCCGGAGGGCGCGCCCGACGCCCCGTCCCACCGGGGAACCCCCCTGGGGTCCCCCGGACCCCCCCGGCCGCTGCCCGGCGGGGTCCGCGAGCTGCTCCAGGCCAAGCTGGGCCAGGTGAGCGAGGCCGGCCGCCAGCTCCTCGCCACCGCGGCCGTGATCGGCCGCTCCTTCGACTTCGACACCGTCCGGGGCGCCAGCGGCCGCAGCGAGGAGGAGACGGTGGCGGCGCTGGAGGAGCTGACCGAGCGCGGCCTGGTCGGTGAGGAGCGGGAGGCCGGCGAGCTGCCGGTCCTCGCCTACGACTTCGGCCACGAGCGGATGCGGGCGCTGGTCTACGAGCAGACCAGCCTCGCCCGCCGCCGCCTGCTGCACCGGCGGGTCGCCGAGGCGCTCGCCGGGCGCGCCGACGGCCAGTCGCTGGCGGCGTCGATCGCCCGCCACTTCCAGCTCGCCGGCCAGGAGACGGAGGCCGCGACCGCCTTCAAGGCCGCCGGCGACCAGGCCCGCGGCCTGTACGCCAACCACGAGGCCCTCACCCACTACCGCAGCGCGCTCGCCCTCGGGCATCCCGACGCCGCCGGGTTGCACGAGGCCATCGGCGACCTCGAGACGTTGGCGGGCGCCTACGACGACGCGCTGGCCAGCTACGAGGCGGCCGCGGCGAGCGCCAGCGCTGCGGCCCTGCCGGGCCTGGAGCACAAGCTCGGCGGCGTGCACGATCGCCTGGGCGACTGGCAGGCGGCGGCCAGCCACTTCGAGGCCGCCCTGGCAGGGTCCCAGGACGACGCCCGCAAGGCCCGGCTGTACGCGGACTGGAGCCTCACCGCCCACCGTCGGGGTGACCAGCGCCACGCGGTCGAGCTGGCCGACCGGGCGCTGGCGCTCGCGGAGGCGGCCGAGGACACCAAGGCGCTGGCGCAGGCGCACAACATCCTCGGCGTCCTGGCCGGGCACCTCGGCGACCACGCGGGCGCCCGGCGCCATCTCGAGCGCAGCCTGGCCCTGGCCGAGCGCCTCGCCGACCCCAGCTCCCGGGTCGCGGCGCTGAACAACCTGGCGCTGGCGCACGGCGCGGCGGGGGAGCCGGAGCGCGCCCTCGAGCTCGCCGAGACCGCCCTGGCGCTGTGCAGCTCGCACGGGGACCGGCACCGGCAAGCGGCCCTGCACAACAACCTGGCCGACCTGCTCCAGGCGATGGGCCGACCGGAGGACGCCATGGGCCACCTCAAGCAGGCGGTGACGATCTTCACCGAGGTCGGCGCGCCCGACCGCCTGCAGCCGGAGATCTGGAAGCTGGTCGAATGGTGAGCCGCTACGGCCGCGGATCGGCCGGTGGGCGTAGCCACAACGACGCCCGGGTCGGCTGCACGGTCTGGTCGACCACCGCCAGCAGCTCGGCCTCCAGCGCGTCCAGGTCGACCTGCTCCCGCAGCCGGGCCGCGAACGCCGCCACGGTGCGGGCGGCGTCGTAGCGGCGGCGGTTGAAGCGCCGGTCGACCAGGTCCTGTGTGCGGCGGCGCAGCGGCGCGAAGGCGGCGACCGCGGCCAGGGTGGTGGCGGCCACCGCCAGGCCGCCGGCGTCGCCGGCCAGGCGGGTGACGACCGGGAGGATGAGCAGGTAGGGCAGCACCAGCAGCCCGGTGACCAGGGTGTAGGTGACGGTGCGGGAGATCAGCCGGTCCAGGTCCCACAACCGGTAGCGCAGCACCGCCACCCCGACCGCCAGCGGGATGCACAGCACCGACGAGTACAGCACGCTGGAGACCACGGTGCTCTGCGGCAGGACGGCCCCCGCCAGCAGGCCGGCCACCGCGGCGGCGGCGCCGGCGGCGACCCAGCGGAGCTGCTGGCGCCCGACCCCGCGGGCGGTCCGGAACCGCAGCACCACGCAGGCCACCGACGCCACCATGCTGACCCCCCAGAGGATGGCGCCGGCGGCGGCCATCCCAGCGGCGACGCTGCCGGCGGGCCCGGCCAGCCCGAACGGGTTGGCGATCGGGACGTCCTCCAGCCGCGCCGGGGCCAGGCTGCCGCCCACCAGCATCAGGGCGGCCGCGGCCACGGCGGTGACCGCCACCGGCCGCCAGCGGCGCGACCGCAGCCGCCCGTCGGGCACCAGCAGCGCCGGCAGGGTGACGCCCAGGACGGTCGCCGGCGCCCAGTTGAACTCCCCGTACACGGCGGCGGCCTGGGCGACCGGCGGCAGCGGGCGGTGCTCGGCGACCAGCTCGTGGAGCCACGGCTCCATCGGGATGGTAAGCGACCACGCCAGCCCGGCGGCGGCATACAGCCAGCCGATCGGGTTGGCCGGCCGCCGCAGGGTCAGGACCAGGCCGACGGTGGCGTAGCCGAGCGGATAGGCCAGTGCCCTGGCGGCCCCTTCGGCCAGGACGCCGACCGTCAGCGGCCGGGTCACGGCCAGGGTGACCAGCAGGCCGGCGGCGCAGCAGCCGAACGCGAGCAGCCACAACGACCAGGCCAGCAGGGTCCTGCTCCTGGCGTTCGCGCGCACCGCCGCTCCTCTGCCCGTCGGTTGGGCCGCTACCGGCCGAGTGTGGCAGCTCGGCGATACGGCAGCGTTACGGCCGGGGCCGCCTGGCCTACCCGGCGGCGCGGCGGTAGCGGCTGACCGCCAGCGGCACGAACACCAGCAGGATGGCGGCGATCCAGGCCAGCGAGCGCAGCACCGGGCCGGCGGTGGGGCCACCCAGGCACAGGGCGCGCAGCGCGTCGACCACGCTGGTGATCGGGTTGACCTCGGCGAACGCCTGCAGCCAGCCCGGCATGTTGTCCACCGCGACGAACGCCGAGCTGGCGAACACCAGCGGGAACACCCACACGAAGCCGGCCGCCTGCGCCGACTCGACGTCGCGGACCGACATGCCGATGAACGCCGAGATCCACGAGAACGACAGCCCGAACGCGACCGCCAGCGCGATCGCGCCGAGCGCCGGCAGCACCCCGGCGTGGAAGCGGAAGCCGACCAGCGTCCCGACCAGCACCATCAGCAGCACCACGAACAGGTTGCGGACGGTGTCGGAGAGGGTGCGCCCGGCGAGCACGGCCGAGCGCGCCATGGGCAGCGAGCGGAACCGGTCGATCATCCCCCTGGACAGGTCCTCGGCCAGGCCGACGCCGGTCTGCGTCGACCCGAAGACCACCGTCTGCGCGAGGATCCCCGGGATCAGGTAGTCGACATAGTTCTCCACGCCGGGCACCTGGATCGAGCCGCCGAACACGTAGGTGAACAGCAGCACGAACATGACCGGCTGGATGGTGGAGAACAGCAGCAGGGTCGGCACCCGGATGTAGCGGTACAGGTTCCGCTTGGTCACCGCGGCCGCGTCGGCGACCGTCCAGAGGAGCGGGCTGTTGGGCAGGGTGGGGCTGGCGGTGCTCATGCCTTGCTCCTCGCTGGACGGCGGCGCGCCGACCCGCGCGCCGGGGTGTCGGGCTCGTCCTCCTCGGTCGCCTCGGCGGCATGGCCGGTCAGGGCGAGGAAGACGTCGTCGAGGGTGGGCCGGCGCAGGGCGAGGTCGGAGATGTCCACCCCGGCCGCGTCGAGCCGCCGGACCACCTCGGCCAGGATGGAGGCGCCCTCGGTCACCGGCAGGGACACCTCGCCGGACTCGGCCACCACCTGCGGCGCGCCGGAGCCGAGCCCGGCGATGGCCTCGGCCGCCGTGCCCGCCGCCGTCCGGTCGGTGACCCGCAGGGCCAGCAGGTCCCCGCCGACCCGCGACTTGAGCTCGTCGGTGGTGCCCTCGGCGATCACCCGGCCGACGTCGATCACGCAGATGCGGTCGGCCAGCCGGTCGGCCTCCTCCAGGTACTGGGTGGTGAGCAGCAGCGTGGTGCCGTCGTTGACCAGCTCCCTGATGACGTCCCAGAGGGCGTAGCGGCTGCGCGGGTCCAGGCCGGTGGTGGGCTCGTCGAGGAACAGCACCTGTGGACGGCCGATCAGGCTCGCCCCGAGGTCGAGGCGGCGGCGCATGCCGCCGGAGTAGGTCTTGACGGTCCTGGCGGCGGCGTCGGTCAGCTCGAACCGCTGGAGCATCTCCTCGGCGCGCCGGCGCGCCTCGGCGCCACGCAGGTGGTACAGGCGGCCGACCAGCTCCAGGTTCTCGCGGCCGGTGAGGTTCTCGTCGACGGCCGCGTACTGGCCGGCCAGCCCGATGACCGAGCGCAGCGCCGCCGCGTCGCGGACCACGTCGTAGCCGGCCACCCTGGCCGAGCCCGCGTCGGGAGGCAGCAGCGTGGTGAGGATCCGCACGATGGTCGTCTTGCCGGCCCCGTTGGGACCGAGCAACCCCAGCACGGTGCCGGCCGGCGCGGCCAGGTCGACCCCGTCCACCGCCTTGACCGCCCCGAACGACCGCCGCAACCCCTCGGTGACAATCGCGTCGCCCATCAACCCTCCAGTGCTTTGCCGATTGAACACCTCAAGTGTTCCGCGCGGCGCGGACCCCTGCAATGGGATGGGCCCCTGGGTGGGTACCCAGGGGCCCAACTACCCGGGCCGGGGGCGTCAGGCGCGCCCCGTTACCCAGGAGGCGGAAGCCCTGGTCCCGACGACCTGGTGCTCGAGGGCGAACGCCACCGCCTCGAGCTTGGAGTGCACGCCGAGCTTGACCAGGACGTTCTGGACGTGGGTCCGGACGGTGTTGAGGGACAGGAAGCACTCGTCGGCGATGCGCCGGTTGGACCAGCCGTTGGCCAGCAGGCCGAGGATCTCCCGCTCGCGCACCGACAGCGTGCGCACCCGCAGGTCGACGCTGGGGTCGCGGGTCGGCCGGGCGACCGGCTCGGCGGTGATCACCATGCCGCTGCGGCCCTCGACCAGGCTGCGGATGGCGCCGGCCACCTGCCGGCTGGAGGCGTCCTTGGCGAGGAACCCGTCGGCGCCGGCCCGCAGCGCCTCCGCGATGGTCTCCTTGCGGGTGTCGGCCGAGAGCATCAGCACCTTGCTGGCGGGCGACGCGGCCTTGACGGCCCGCAGCGTCGAGGCGAGGTCGGCCCCTGGCATGTGGGCGTCGAGCAGGAGCACCATCGGCTCGTGGGTGGCCGCGAGCTCGACGGCCTGGTGGGCGTCGTGCGCCACCCCCAGCACCGCCAGGTCGTCCTGGGCGTCCAGCATCACACCGAGGCCTTCGGCGAATACCCGATGGTCGTCCGCGAGCACCAGCCCGATCATGTTCGTCACCGTCACGTTGGCCCTCCCAGGACGCGCCATCAGTCGCTTCAGCCCGTTTTGCGACCGTTTTGTTAGGCGCCGTGGGGCCGGAAAAGATACGGCCCGTGCCTCGACGTAACCGACCTGTGACCGGCTCGTGATGGTCGAGCGGCGGACGAACGGGTGGCCGTGCCGTGGCCACGACACAGAGGGTACGGCAGTCGTCGCAGTGCGCTCATCCGGAGAAGTGAGGAGCTGCGGTAGCTGATCTCGCGCAGGTGCGGGTCGCTGGCCTGTCGGTTCCCCCTTCGGGGGGCCCGATGGGCCGGGAACCTCCCGGCGTTCCCGGACCGAGCAGGTCCGCCAGGGTGTAACGTAGGTGAAGTTGCGCCAATCGCCGTAAGCATGGGCACGGTAAGCCCCGTATCCGTAGTTCGGGGTCATGCGGCAAGCTGTTGACCACATCGATGACGTCGTGTTGGCTCGCGGCATCCGAAGGACCCGGAGGAATTGATGGCTCGCGTGTTCCTCGCCGACTGTCAGCCGCTGTTCAACGAGGCGCTGGAGGCGCTCATCACGCGGGACGGCACCAACGAGGTCGTCGGCCAGGCCTCGACGGTGCCGCAGATCGTCGGCTCCGTCAGCCAGCTCAAGCCCGACCTGTTCGTGATCGACGCCGGTCTCGCGCTCGGGATCCGTCCCACCCTGATCGAGACGGTCCTGAGCGAGCTGCCCGAAAGCAAGGTCATCCTGCTCGCCCAGGACACCGACCTCGACCTGCTCCTGCACGCGATCCGGGCCGGCGCGGTCGGCGTGGTGGGCAAGAAGTCCGGCACCCAGACGGTGCTCCGGGCCGTCCAGGCGGTGCTCGACGGCGAGGGCGTGGTGCCGAGGGCGATGCTTCCCCAGCTCTTCCGCCGGCTGCTGGACATGGGCGACCGGTCCACCGACGCGCCCCTCAACCGGCTGTCGCCGCGGGAGCGGGAGGTGCTGGCGCTGCTGGGTCGCGGGTGGAGCAACGCGCAGATCGGCCGTGAGCTCTACATCAGCCCGCACACCGTCCGCACCCACGTCCAGAACATCCTGCAGAAGCTGGAGATGCACTCCAAGCTCGAGGCGGCCACCTTCGCGATGCAGCACGAGCTGGCCACCAGGCGCATCCCCGCGGCCGAGGCCGTCCACCCCCGGGTCTAGCCGCCACCCGCGGCGACGAAGCGGACGTCGCGGGCGTCGGCGTCGGCGAACTCCAGCAGGCGCATCCCCTCCCCGGCCACGGCGGCGCGGGTGGTGCCGGACAGCCCGCCGAGCGGCTCGACCTCCAGGGTGGCGGTGCCGCGGGCCCGGGCGATCCGCCAGATGGCGACGACGGCGCCGTCCACCAGGACGGTCGGCTCGACCACGGCGCCGACGCAGACGCGCTGGCGGCGCGCGTCGGTGATGACGCGGGTGCGGTCGGCGTGGGCGAGCAGGAGGTTGTCGACCGCGGGCAGGAAGCGCGGCGGGGCCGGGGTGTCGGGGTCGGGACGGGGGGCGTCCGGCAGGTCGTAGAGCTGCCGCCCGTGCTCGTCGCGGAACGGGCGCAGCTCCGCGCCGAGCCGCTCCACCGGCTCGCGCAGCCGGGTGAGCCCGGACCAGGCCTGGATGTCCATGACGGACGCCGGCCCGAACGCCGCCAGGTGGCGCTTGACCATGCCGTCCGGCGAGGAGGCGCGCCCGCGCAGCGGCCGGCCCAGCCAGGACTCGGCCAGGACGCACGGGGTCGGGCCCCTGCTCCCCCAGGTGCCGCTCGGCGGCGGGTGGATCAGCGGCACCAGGAACTGCGCCGACCAGGCCAGCGCCCCCGGCTCGTGGTCGGGCCACCGCTCGGCCAGCAGCCTGCCGAGCTCCGGTCGGGTCAGGGGCCGTTCGGCGAGGAGCCGCCTGGCCGCCGCGGCGAGCGCCGCCGGGTCCACCCCCGCGGTGCTGCGGCCGAAGAACCCTCGCTGGCGGCGTTCGAGCATCGGCTGCAGCAGCGGCCGCCAGGCCAGGTAGTCGGCCGCGGTCACCAGGTGCTGGGTGCCGCGCAGCAGCGTCGAGCGCACCACGCCGCGGTCGTCCAGGGCCTTGGTCAGGGCGTCGTGCTCGAAGCCGGCCAGGCGGGCCCACAACCCGAGGTAGGGCGGTTCGGGGTCCTGCGCGTTCAGCCCGGCCAGCCGCTCGACCGCCTCGGTGACCGGGAGGTCCCAGCGGCGCAGCAGCAGTTGCCGCTCCAGGGTGGCGCGGCCCAGCGCGCGCCGGCCGAGCACGTCGTTCGCCACTACGTCCCCCGTGGGGCGGCCGCGCGGATGGCGCGCCAGACCCGCTCGGGCGTGAGCGGCAGGTCGACGTGGGTCACCCCGAGGTGGCGGAGGGCGTCCACCACGGCGTTCTGCACCGCCGGGGTGGCCCCGACCGCGCCCGACTCGCCGATCCCCTTGGCCCCGAGCGGGTTCCGCGGGGTCGGGGTCTGGGTGCGCATCGTCTCGAAGGCCGGCAGGTCGGCGGCGCTCGGCATGGCGTAGCTGGCGAGGGTCCCGGTCAGGCAGTTGCCCTGCTGGTCGTAGCGGACCTCCTCGTACAGCGCCTGGGCGATCCCCTGGGCGACGCCGCCGTGGATCTGGCCCTCGGCGAGCAGCGGGTTGTGGATGCGGCCCGCGTCGTCGACCGCCAGGTACCGGCGCACACGCGCCAGGCCGGTCTCCACGTCGACCTCGCAGACGGCCAGGTGGGCACCGAACGGGTAGGTGGCATCGGGAAGCTCGAAGTCGACGGCGGCGTCCAGGCCGGGCGCCGCGCCGGCCGGGCGCCTGGTCGGGTCGGTGGCGGCGCTGGCCAGCTCCTGCCAGGACAGGGCGGTGCTGGGGGCGCCGGCCACCCCGAGCCCTTCGCCGGGGAACACGGCGACGTCCTCGACCCGCGTCTCCAGCAGGTGCGCGGCCAGGGTCCTGGCCTTGTCGAGGACCTGCTCGGCGGCCTGCAGGACCGCGCTGCCGCCGACCTGGAGCGAGCGCGACCCCATGGTGCCGTCCCCGCTTGGCACCAGCGCGGTGTCCGAATGCACGACCGTGACCTCGTCCGGGTCGACGCCGAGGGTGGCGACGACGAGCTGGGTGAAGGCGGTCTCGTGGCCCTGGCCGTGGGGAGCGGTGCCGGTCAGGACGGTGACGCGCCCGTCCGGCTCGACCGCGACCGCGCCGTGCTCGGAGCCGAACCCGGTCACCTCCACGTAGACCGACAGGCCGACGCCGAGCTGGCGGCGGTCCCCAGCGCGGCGCCGCTGCGCCTGCTCGGCCCGGAGCGCGCGGTAGCCGGCGGCCTCCAGGACCTGTTCGAGGGCGGCCGGGTAGTCGCCGGAGTCGTAGCGGGCCTTGGTGGGCGTGTCGTAGGGGAGCTCGTCGGCGCGGAGCAGGTTGCGGCGGCGCAGCTCGGCCGGGTCCATGCCGAGCTCGCCGGCGAGCAGGTCGACGGCCCGCTCGAGCATGGCGGTGGCCTCCGGCCGGCCGGCCCCGCGGTAGGCGGCCACCGGGGCGGTGTTGGTGACCACGCAGGCGGTGGCGACCTCGATGCGGGGGATGCGGTAGACCCCGGAGGCCATCAGCCTGGTGGTAGCGGGCAGGTACGCGGCCTCGCCGGGGTAGGCGCCGCCGTCACCGACCACCCGCGCCCGCAGGCCGGTGAGCGTGCCGTCCCGGGTGGCGCCGAGCTGCACCTCCTGGACCTGGGCGCGGCCGTGGGTCATGGCCACCATGCTCTCCGAGCGGCTCTCCACGTAGCGCACCGGCCGGCCCAGGCGCCGCGCGAGGGCGGCGACGACGACCTGCTCGGGGTAGGTGGCGATCCTCGCCCCGAAGCCGCCGCCGACCGCGGGGGCGACCACCCGCACCCGCTCGGCCGGCAGGCCGAGCGCCTCCGCCACCGTGTCGCGCACCCAGAACGGCGCCTGGCAGGGGACGAACAGGGTCACGGCGTCCCGCTCCGGGTCGGGGACGGCCAAGGCCGCGTTCGGCTCCAGCGGCACGGCCGCCAGCCGCTGGTTGACGAAGCGGGCCGTCACCACCACCTCGGCCCCGTCCAGGGCGGTGGACGGCCGCGGCCAGGCCCGCTGCTTGGCGAGGTTGCTGCCGGCCTCGGGGAACAGCAGCGGTGCCTGGTCGTCGGCGGCCGCGAGCGGGTCGACGACCACCGGGAGTGGCTCGTAGTCGACCGCCACCGCCTCGACGGCGTCCAGCGCTTGCGCCCTGGTCTCGGCGACCACCACCGCCACCGGCTCGCCGAGGAAGCGGACGGTGGCCCCGGCCAGCACCGGCCGGGCGAAGGCGGCCGGGGCGCTCCCGGCCGGCATCGGCGGCAGCGCGAGGTCGGCGGCGGTGAACACCCCCACCACCGCCGGCATGGCGGCGGCGGCCGTCGCCTCGACGACCAGGACCCGGCCGTGGGCGAGCGGTGCCCGCACGAACGCGGCCTGCAGCGCCTCCGGTGCCGCCAGGTCGTCGGTGTAGCGTGCGGCCCCCGTGAGCAGGGGCGGGTCTTCGCGCCGGCGCATGGCGCCGGTCGTGGGGTCGGTGGTGGTCATGGCGGGACGAGCCTAGGGCAACGCCCGGATCTGCGCTGGTGAACGGTTCGGCGAGAACGCTTGTCAGTAATGTGCCTATTTCACCGTAGATTTGCTTGAATATGTTTAAGTTCAGTTGGGTTGTCCGGGTGCTATGTCCGGACGATTGTGGGGGGATGCGAGTCCGATGAGGTCGTGACCCGTCTCGGGCCCTGACCCGGGGGCGAGACCTGCGGGGGGCGGAGCGGCCGGCCGCGAGCCTGCGGGTGCTATCGTCCCCCGGTTCCTGGCCCATCCGCCGCATCGAGTTCGTCCTTGGGCGACCGCGTCCGGTCGCGGCGTCCGCCGCTTGACGAGCAGCAGGGAGGCGCAGTGGTGATCGTTGGCACGCTTGCTCTCCAGCGCGGGAGGGCGCTGGCCGTGGCGTTGGTGGGGCTGCTGGTGGTCGCGCTCGCCGTGGGCGCCCCCGCGGCCGGGACGCCCCCGTCCGCGGCGACCTCCGGGCCGGTCGAGGTGATCGTCCAGAAGTGGTGGGCCGCCGACCGCGGGCCGGAGCTCGCGGTCCAGCGGCTGGGCGGCAGGGTCACCCGGGCGCTGCCGATCGTGGCCGGGTTCGCGGCCACCCTCCCCGGGGGCCGGGCGCTCGCCGACCTGGCCGGCGAGCCTGGGGTCCGGACCGTCACGCCCGACCGCGAGGTGCACGTCCAGGGCATGGCCACCGGCGCGCAGATCCGCTCGGTCTACCCCAAGGTCGTGCAGGCCGACGACGCCTGGCGCCGCGGCGTGACCGGCCAGGGGGTCACCGTCGCGGTGGTCGACACCGGCATCGCCGACGTGCCCGACCTCGCCGGCCGGATCGTCCAGGTCATGCAGGGGCTCGGCCCGCCCCAGCCGTGCAAGAACCTCTCGGGCGAGCTGGACTGCGACGACGCCTACGGCCACGGCACCTTCGTCGCCGGTGTCATCGCCGGCAACGGGACCAGCTCCGGCGGCAGGTGGAAGGGCGTCGCGCCCGCGGCCAGGGTGCTGTCGGTGAAGATCGCCGGGGCCAACGGCGCCGCCGACGTCAGCAACGTCCTGGCCGCGATCCAGTGGGTGGTGTCGTTCAAGGACGACTACGGCATCCGCGTGCTCAACCTCAGCCTCGGCACCGACTCCACCCAGACCTACCGTGAGGACCCCTTCAACTACGCCGTCGAGCGGGCCTGGGACGCCGGGATCGCGGTGGTCGTGTCGGCCAGCAACCTGGGCCCGGAGCCGGGCACGATCGCCAAGCCTGGCGACGACCCGTGGGTGATCACCGTCGGCGCGACCGACGACCGGGGCACCAGGGCCCTGAACGACGACCTCCTGCCCGACTTCACCGCCCGCGGGCCCACCGCCGCCGACCTGCTTCCCAAGCCGGACGTCGTCGCCCCCGGCGCCCACATCATCTCGCTGCGCGCGCCGGGCAGCACCGTCGACACCACCTATCCCTGGTACGTCGACGGGTCCTACCGGCGGGGGAGCGGCACCTCGATGTCGACCGGCATCGTCTCGGGCGCGGTCGCGCTGATGCTGCAGGCCAACCCCACCGCCACCCCGAACCGGGTGAAGTACGCGCTCACCGCCACCGCCAGGGACGCCGCCTCCGACGACCCGCTGGCGGTCGGCGCCGGGGTCGTGGACGCCTACCGGGCCTCGTTCTCGGCCCCGCCCGGCGAGGCCAACCAGGGCCTCGACCACTCCAGCGGCTTCGGCAGCCTCGGCGGCAGCCGCGGGTCGGTGCAGACCCAGGCCGACGACCCGGCCGCCACCGTGCTCGGGTCCATCTTCGGCGCGACCCTCACCGCCCAGCTCCTGCTCTGGAACCCGGGCGTGTACGTCAACGCCAACTGGCGCCCGGCCGACTGGTACCTGTCGACCTGGGCGGTGTTCCGCTTCTACCGCCTCGGCTGGTACGAGTCCGACTGGCCGGGCAACCGGTGGCACGGCTCGACCTGGTACGGCCAGGAGCAGGAGGAGACCTACGGGTCGACCCTCCCCGGGTCGGCCTGGTGGGGCGCCTGGGAGTAGGCGTGCAACAGCTCGTCGGCCGCACGACGGGGAAGGCGCGGGAGGGCGCCTTCCCCGTCCCCGTGCTGCTGGTCACGGCGGCGCTGGCCGCTATCGGCGTGGCGCTCGCGCTGCTCGCCGAGCACCGCTTCGCGACCGGCCTCGAGCCGTCCTGGCCGACCGTCGCGTTGTTCCTGGTGCTCCTCACCGCCGCCGGCTTCCCGACACTGCAGTTCCAGTACCGCGACCAGGTCGACGCGCTGGACCTGTTCGAGGCGATCCTGACCCCGGCGGTGTTGGTGTTGCAGCCCCTGCTGGCGGTGGTGGTCGTCGGCGTCGTCATCGCGGTGTCAGAGGGCATCCAGCGCATCCACCCGGTCAAGGCCTGCTTCAACGTCGCCCAGTGGATGGCCGCCACCGCCGCCGGCAGCCTGGTGCTGGCCGCGTTGCGGGACCGCGCCGCGGCCCCGACCGGCCGCGACCTGTTCGCCCTGGCCGTGGGCATGGCGGTGATCATGGCCGTGAACGACCTCGCCTTGATCGGGGTGCTCTGGCTGACCGGCCGGCAGCCGCTCCGTGCTGTGCTGAACGGGGTGCGGCCGCTGGTGGTGCCGGTCTGGATCGTCGGCGGCGCGATCAACCTCGCCTTCGGGATGCTGTTCGTGGCCGCCTACCGGTGGATGACGTGGACGGCGGTGCTGTTCCTGGTCCCCCTTGCGGTGCTGCACTGGGCGACTCGTGGCGCGGCCGCCCTGCGGGTCGACCGGGCCCGGCTGGCCGGGATGCAGCGGGCCACCCACGCCCTCGGGGTCCCGATCGACCCGCGCGACGCCGTGCCGGAGTTCCTGGCCGAGGTGCGCCGCTGCTTCGAGTCCGAGGTGGCCGAGCTGGTGGTGGTGTTCGAGCAGCGCCGGGTGGTGCACCGCAGCCGCGAGGGGACGACCGGCGCCGAGCGCCGCGTCGAGCAGGCCGGCCAGGACACGCTGGCCGGCGAGCTGATGCGCGCCGGCAGGGCGGTCAGGGTGAGCGCCGCCGCCGGCGGCGGGCAGGCTGCGGCGCGGTTGCGGGAGGAGGGTTGGCGCGACTGCATCGCCGCGCCGGTGCGGGCCGAGGGCAAGGTCATCGGCGTGCTCTGCACCTACAACCGGACCGGCTTCGAGGGCTTCGAGGAGGGCGAGCTGGCGGTGCTGGAGGCGCTGGCCGGCGAGGTCGGCGCCGCCATCGAGAAGGGCGAGCTGCTGGAGGCGATCCTGGAGGAGCGCACCAAGCTCAGCGAGATCGTCGACCACACCTCCGACGGGATCGCCGCGCTCGACCCGGACGGCAGCGTGTCGAGCTGGAACCGCGGCTTCGAGGAGATCACCGGCTACCAGGCCACCGACGTGGTCGGCACCCGGGGCCTGGCCCGGCTGCGCCCCCGCGACGTGACCGGGCGGGAGGTGCAGCTCGAACGCTGGGCCGACGACCAGGGCGCGCTGCCGTCCGTCCTGGAGGTGCTCCGCCCCAACGGGGAGGCGTGCTGGGTCGCCTGCTCCTGGACGCGGGTGCCCGCCGGCGACGGGCGCCCGCGCCGGCTCATCCTCACCTCCCGCGACATCACCAAGGAGCTCGAGCTCAAGCGCGCCGAGAAGACCCTGCGGGACTCGGCCGCCCGCTTCCGGGCGCTGGTGCAGAACTCCTCGCACATGGTGATCGTGCTGGACGCCG
>Ga0209846_1000037_pt1 | contig 16301 bp, 19 predicted proteins | sample GWRWS3_20_30_FD_187244 | JGI IMG/M metagenome (GOLD analysis project Ga0209846, IMG submission 187244) | Riverbed sediment microbial communities from areas with vegetation nearby in Columbia River, Washington, USA - GW-RW S3_20_30 (SPAdes)... | ecosystem: Environmental > Aquatic > Freshwater >... | reverse complement strand
TGGCGGCGGTCGGGCGGTCGGCGCGCCTCCGGGCGCGGCCTGGCTGGGGGGGTGTCAGGCTGCCGCTCATCAACCCTTCCGCTTGGTGACCTCGTCAGTCAGCCGGGGCACGACCTTGAACAGGTCGCCGACCACGCCGAAGTCGGAGATGGCGAAGATCGGCGCGTCGGCGTCCTTGTTGATGGCCACGATCGTCTTGGACGTCTGCATGCCGGCACGGTGCTGGATCGCCCCGGAGATGCCGACGGCCACGTAGAGCTGGGGGGATACGGTCTTGCCGGTCTGCCCGACCTGGTGCTGGTGAGGGTACCAGCCGGCGTCGACGGCGGCCCGGCTGGCGCCGACCGCCGCGCCGAGCGCGTCGGCCAGCGCCTCGACCAGCGCGAAGTTCGAGGGGTCCTGGAGGCCGCGGCCGCCGGAGACGACGATCTCGGCCTCGGCGACGTCGGGCCGGCCGCCCTGCTCCTGGACCACGTGGTCGGTGACGCGCGAGTTGTCGGACCGGGCCGTGCGGGGGGCGCCGACCTCGTGGCGCTCGGGCTCGGCCGGGGCCTCCTCGACCGGGAAGGAGTTCGGCTTGACCGCGAGCACCGGCGTGCCGGTCCGGACCCGGGCCCGCACGGTGGTCGCCCCGCCGAAGACGTTCTGGGTGGCGACCAGGTCGCCGTCGAGGTCGACGACGTCGGCCAGCATGCCCCAGCCCTTGCGGGCGGCCAGCCGGGCGCCGGCGTCCTTGCCGCCGGGGGTGGCCGCGACCAGCACCGCGATCGGCTCGGTACGGTCGGCGGCCGCCTCCAGGGCGTCGGTGAGCGGCTCGCCGAGCTGGTTGGTCCAGCCCTCGCCGGTGGCGGCGAAGATGGCGGTGGCGCCGTAGCGGGCGAGCCCCTCGTTGGCGGCGTCGAGCCCCTCGCCGACGAACACGGCGACCGGCTCGCCGAGGCTGCGCGCCTTGGTGAGCATCTCGTAGGTGACCTTCTTGGTGGCGCCGTCGTCGTGCTCCACCAGCACCAGCACCGCGGCCATGTCGCGTCAGCCTCCTCTCAGATGAACTTGTGGCTGGCCAGGAAGTCGGCCAGCTCCGCTCCGGCGGTGCCGTCGCCCGGGTCCTTGACCTGCACGCCGGCCTGCCGCGGGGGCCGTGGGGCGAAGTCCACCACCTCGGTGGTGGCGCCCGCCGCGCCCACCTCCCCGGGGTCGATACCCAGGTCGGCGAGGGTGTACTCGGTCACCGGCTTGGACTTGGCCGCCATGATCCCCTTGAACGACGGGTAGCGGGGCTCGTTGATCCCCTTGACCACGCTGACCACCGCCGGGCCGTCGGCCTCGACCACGTCGTAGCCGGCGTCGGTCTCGCGGTGGATGCGGATGGTGGCGCCGTCGACCTCGAGCTGCTTGGCGCCGATCAGGCCGGGCCAGCCCAGGTACTCGGCCAGCGCGCTGGGCACCAGCGAGGTGCGCGCGTCGGTCGACTCCGAGCCGCAGAGCACGATGTCGGGCTCCACCTGCCGGATGGCCGCGTCCAGGACCCTGGCGGTGTTGAGGGCGCAGGAGCCGTGCAGGGCGTCGTCGTGGACGTGCACCGCCGCGTCGGGGCCCATCGACAGCGCCTTACGGACCGTGGCCAGCGCCGAGGCCGGCCCCATGCAGAGCACCACGACCTCCCCGCCGGCCTTCTCCTTGAGCCGCAGGGCCTCCTCGACCGCGTACTCGTCGACCGGGTTCAGGATCGTCTCGACCGACTCGCGGTCGAGCGTCTTGTCGGCGGGGTCGAGCCGCTTCTCCGCGGCCGTGTCCGGCACGCGCTTGACGGTGACCAGGATCTTCAACGCTGCCTCCAAGGATGCGAGACCGGGACCGCTCGTCCGGGCCGCCGCCCATGATGCCGCAATCCGGCGCACTGTCCACCGGGACCATAGTCCTACCCGCCCAGGGACCTTTGGCACCGCAAGAGAGGCCTTCCGCGCCTATCGGGGCCGACGCGCGGAACCGCATCCTTGCAGCAGTCGTCGTCACCACGGCATCTGGGGGGCTCACACTGCGTCATCTGCTCGGTCTCGTCGCGCTCGCCACGGCCGCCGTGGTCACGCTCACGCCGTCCTCGCCCGCCCAGGCGGAGACCGCCGCCGACTGCTACGCCAGGCTCAACGCGGTCCGGGTCCGCACCGGCCTGCCGCGGGCGTCCTCCAGGACGCTGCCGGCGCTCGCCAGGGCCGCCGCCAGCGCGCCGCCTACCGGGTGCAGGTCGACCCTGGCGACAACGCCCAGGTGCGGCGGCTCCCCGACCGCGGCCCGTTCGGCCCCGACGCCACCGCCCACCGGGAGACGCCCTCGCTGCGCGCGCTCGGCTACACCGGCGTCAACCCGTGGGACCGCACCAAGGCGGCGGGCCTGAAGGCCGGCGCGTGGCGCGCCCAGTACGAGGACGTCGTGACCGCCAGCGGCATCGGCGCCGGCGCCCTGGACGGCGTGCAGAGCTGGGTCGACGCCCCCTACCACCGGTTCCCGCTGCTGGACGCCAACACCCGCCACGTCGGCTGCGCCGCCCGCTCGCGGGTGGTCGGCGGCCGCGTCTACTCCGCCGAGGTCCTGGAGATGGCCGCCACCTGGAAGGACCGCGCCAAGCGGATCACCGTCTACCCGGCTCCCGGCCAGACCCGCGTGCCGCGTTCGTTCGACCGGTTCCGGGAGCGCCCGACGCCGTTCCCCGGCGCCGCCGCCACGGTCGGCTACGTGGCCAGCCTCCAGGCCGACGGCTACCACGCGCTGAAGGTCACGGGCATGGCCTTCTCCCGCGGCGCGAGCCACATCCCGGTGGCCGTCCGCACCGCCGTCGCCTCCCGGAGCGCCGCGTCGAGGCTGCCGCGCTCCTCGGTGGACGGCCGGCTCCCGGCCAACGCCTCGATGCTGGCCGCGACGGCGCCGCTGGCCGGTCGCACCGTGTACCACGTGCGGGTCTCCGGGTACGTGCAGGCGACGGCGGGCGGACCGTGGACGAGGCTCCGCACCCGCGCCTGGTCGTTCACCACCGCCTGAGCCCGCACCACAGCGAGCCGCTCGCCGGACCCCGCGCCGGTGGGCGGCTCCCCACAACGGCCCCGCCGGCAGGGAGGGCGGCGGCCGCGGCGGCCTCCCTCCCGGTGGGGCCGTTATAGGCTCGGCCCATGAGCCGCCGATCACGCCGCCGGCAGGGCCTGGTCGTCCCCCTGCCGCCACCGGCGCCGCCGCACGCCCCAGGCGAGCTGCGCCAGGACCCGCTCGGCGGCGGGTGGGTCGCCATCACCGCCGGCAGGGCGGCCCGCCCCGAGGCGTTCCTCGCCGACGAAGGCCCGGTCCGCGGCCCGCTCGGCTGCCCGTTCTGCCAGGGGAACGAGCATCTGACCCCACCGGAGGTGTGGGCCGACCGCGAGCCGGGCACCAGACCGGACCGGCCCGGCTGGCGGGTGCGGGTGGTCCCCAACAAGTTCCCCGCCTTCGCCGGCGAGCCCTTGGCCTCGCCCCGCAACAACGGCGGGCTGTACCGGGCGGCGCCGACGGCCGGCATCCACGAGGTCGTCGTCCACAACCCCGACCACACCGCCACCCTCGCGGACCTGCCGCAGCCGGCGGTCGCCGGCGTGGTGGCCGCCTGGCGGCAGCGGCTGGCGGCGCACGCGGACGGGCCGTTCGGGGCGGTGATGGTGATCGTCAACCAGGGCCGGACCGCCGGCGCCTCCCTGGAGCACCCGCACAGCCAGGTGTTCGCCACCGCCGGCCGACCCGAGCGCGTCGCGGCCGAGCTGGACCGGCTGGCCGGGGACGGCTGCGCGGCGTGCGCGATGGTGGCCGCCGAGCGCGACGGACCCCGGGTCGTCGAGCGGGCCGGTGGGCTGCTCACGGTCTGCCCGTGGGCGTCGTCGGTCCCGTTCGAGGGCCTGCTGCTGCCAGAGCGCCACCAGGCCAGCCTCCACGACGGCGACGCCGCCCCATCCACCCGGGGCACCCCTTGGGGTTCCCCGGACCCCTCCGTGGCGGCTGCGCTGCACGGGCTGCTGGGGCGCCTGCGGGACGCGGCCGGCGCCCGCGCGCCCTACAACCTGGTGCTGCACACCGCCCCGCCCGGGGTCGACGACTTCCACTGGCACCTGCACCTGCTGCCCCGGCTCACCACCTTCGGCGGGTTCGAGCTCGGCACCGGCATCGTGATCAACGTGGTCGACCCCGACCACGCCGCCGCGGCGCTGCGCGCCGCGCCCGGCTAGCGGCCGCGGAAGGCGGCCTTGCCGGGGCCGTTGGCGACGAACGAGGCCATGCCCTCGGCGGCGTCCTCGGTGGCGAACAGCGACTGGAAGGCGTGCCGCTCCAGCAGCAGGCCAGCGTCGATGCCGACGTCCAGGCCGTTGTCGATGGCCTGCTTGGCGGCGCGCAGGGCCAGGCCGGGGCCCTTGGCGTAGCGGGCGGCGGCCTCGCGGGCCTTGGCGTAGACCTCGCCGGGCGGGTGGACCTCGTCGACCAGGCCAATGGCGTGGCATTCGGCGGCGCCGTAGAAGCGGCCGGAGTAGATCATCTCCTTGGCCTTGGCCGGCCCGACCAGGCGGGGCAGCCGCTGGGTGCCGCCGGCGCCCGGGATGATCCCGAGCAGGATCTCGGGCTGGCCGAGCTTGGCGTCCTCGGCGGCGAAGCGGAAGTCGGCGGTGAGCGCCAGCTCGCAGCCGCCCCCGAGCGCGTAGCCGGTGACCGCCGCGATCACCACCTTGGGGATGCGCGCCAGGGCGGTGAAGGCGCCCTGGAGGTCGGCGGTGCGGGCGGAGATCTCCGCGAACGTGCGGCCGTCCATCTCCTTGATGTCGGCGCCGGCCGCGAACACCTTCTCGCCGCCCCACAGCACCACCGCGCCGACCCGGTCGTCCAGGCTCGCCTGCCTGGCGGCCTCCCCGAGCTCCTGCTGGACCTGCGCGTTGAGGGCGTTCACCGGCGGCCGGTCGAGCCGGATGGTGCCGACCCGGCTGTCCTCGTCGACGTCCAGGCGTACGAACTCTCCCATCGGCGGTCCCTCCACTCGGCTCGGGCGCGGAATTCTACCGAGACGCTCAAGGCGACGGCGTGACGGCACGAGATGCTCTACTGTGGGCAACGACCGGGTCTGCCCGAGTGTCCGTTCGGACGCGTCGCACCGACTCGGTCGAGTTGTGTCAGGACCGACGCAAGGAGCGCGGCACGTGATCAAGCAGAGCCCGGTCAAGGGCAAGGACAAGGTCAAGGTCAGCTTCATCCTCCCCGGCGAAGCGGTCACCGGCACGGTGTCGGTGGTCGGGGACTTCAACGGCTGGGACCCGACCGTTCACCCGCTGCGGGCGCGCAGCAACGGCACCCGTAGCGTGGCGGTCACCCTGCCCGCGCAGCACCGGTTCGCCTTCCGCTACCTGGACGAGTCGGGCCGCTGGCTCGACGACGACGCCGCACATGGCTACGAGGAGAACGGCGTCGGCGGCGTGAACAGCGTCGTCACCACCTGACCGTTCGCGGTCGCCCCGGGCCGCCCAGGCTCAGAACCTGGGCGGCTCGGTGTACTCCCCCCAGACCCGCTTGAGCGCGGCGGCCATCTCGCCGACGGTCACCTCCACCCGGGCGGCGTCGACCAGCCGCGGGACCAGGTTCTCGTCGGTGGCGGCCGCCCGCTCCAGCTCGGCCAGGGCGGCGTCGACCTTCCCCTGGTCGCGGGCGGCGCGGCGCCTTGCCAGCTCGGCCCGCTGCTGGTGCTCGACCTCGGCGGAGATGCGCAGGATCTCCAGCGGGTGGTCGTCGGCGGTGACGTACTTGTTGACCCCCACTATCACCTTCTCGCCCTTCTCGAGCTGCTGCTGGTAGCGGAACGCGGCATCGGCCATCTGCTGCTGGAACCAGCCCCGCTCGATGCCGGCGAGCACGCCCTCCAGCATGCGCCCCTCGCCGAAGCCGTCGATGCGCTGGAAGATCTCCTCCGCCCGCCGCTCCATCAGGTCGGTCATGTGCTCGACGTACCAGGAGCCGCCGAGCGGGTCGATGACGCTGGCGACGCCGGTCTCCTCCGCGATCACCTGCTGGGTGCGCAGCGCGATCGCCGCCGCCCGCTCGGTCGGCAGCGCGAACACCTCGTCCAGTGCGTTGGTGTGCAGCGACTGGGTGCCGCCGAGCACGGCCGAGAGGGCCTCCAGGGCGGTGCGGACGACGTTGTTGTCCGGCTGCTGGCCGGTCAGCGACACCCCGGCGGTCTGGGTGTGGAAGCGGAGCTGGCAGGCCTTGTCGGTCCTGGCGCCGTAGCGCTCCCGCAGCCAGCGCGCCCAGATCCGGCGCGCCGCGCGGAACTTGCCGATCTCCTCGAAGAAGTCGACGTGCGCGTCGAAGAAGAACGACAGCTGCGGGCCGAGCACGTCGACGTCGAGGCCGCGGCGCTGGCCCAGCTCGACGTAGGCGAACCCGTCGGCCAGGGTGAAGGCCAGCTCCTGGGCGGCGGTCGCCCCGGCCTCGCGGATGTGGTAGCCGGAGACCGAGATCGGGTGGTACTTGGGCACCTCGACGGCGCAGAACTCGAACAGGTCGCCGATCAGCCGCAGGTGCGGCTCCGGCGGGAACAGCCACTCCTTCTGGGCGATGTACTCCTTGAAGATGTCGGTCTGCAGGGTGCCGTCCAGCTTGGAGATGTCCGCCCCCTGGCGCTCGGCCGCGACCAGGTACATGGCGAACAGCATCGGCGCCGGGCCGGAGATCGTCATCGAGGTGGTCAGCTCGTCCAGGGGCAGCCCCTCGAACAGGACCTCCATGTCGGCCACCGAGTCGACGGCGACCCCGCAGTGGCCGACCTCGCCGAGGGAGCGCGGGTCGTCGGAGTCGCGTCCCATCAGCGTCGGCATGTCGAACGCCACCGACAGCCCGCCGCCGCCCTGCCCGATCAGGTACTTGTAGCGCTCGTTGGTCTCGCGGGCGTTGCCGAACCCGGAGAACTGCCGGATCGTCCACGGCCGCCCCCGGTACATCGACGGGTACACCCCGCGGGTGTACGGGTACTGGCCGGGGAAGCCGATGCGCTCCGCCACGTCCTCGCCGGCGCGGTCCAGCGGGCTGTACAGGGGCGCGACCTCCTCGCCGGACAGGGTGGTGAAGTCGGCGTCGCGCTCCCCCTTGGCCGCATACTGCTCCCGCCAGCGCTTGCGCTGCTCTTCGAGGTTCTCGGGCATCGGCGTCCTCCGTTGGCCGGACGAGCGGCTCACCCGATTGTAGGCGCGGCCGCCCTCAGGACCCGCCGCCCGCGGCCGTCGCCAACCCGTCAGGAGCGCGTCACCGTCAACCTCAACCTGAGGTGGACGGTGATTCCGATGGCAGTGACGTCCCTGGTCAGGATCGTGGAGGTCCCGGGGTTGGGGTAGGTGATCGCCAGGTTCACCACCCGGGTCCGCTGCGGGTTGGGCTGGACCTGGTGGAAGAAGCGCAGCGCCAGCGGCGACCCGGTCGCTCCCGCGGCCAGCGCGGCCGACGGGAACGCGTACGGCTCGGCGGCGGCCGTGGGGCCCGGCACGCCGGGCCCGAGCGGGGTGTAGGTGGTGCCGAGGAAGCCGGTGGCGATGCCGGCGGTCCCGTTGGGGATGTCGAGCCGCAGGGAGCGCACCTCCAGCACGACCCGGCGGACCAGCCGCCGGGCGGTGAGGGTCCCGCTGGCGCCCTCACGGCCGTCGGCCGCGCGGCCGACCACCCGCATCGAGATCGCCCTGGTGGTCTTGGCCAGGGTGAGCTTGACCGACCCCTGCGCGGACGGACCGGGGAACGGGACCTCGTTCCCGCTCGGGCCGCTGAAGCCCCAGGCGAGCACGGCGGTGACGGGCTGGGAGGCCTCGTAGCCGACGACCAGCCCGTCCTCGAGGCGCCGCACGAGCCGGGCCTGGACGCTGATCCCGGTGGTGGTGCTGGTGGTGGACGACGCCGTGGTGGAGCTGGAGGGGGCCGGCTCCAGGGTGTCGGTGGTGGCCGGCGCGGTGGTGGTGGTCGGTGCGGCGGCCGCGATCGCCGGTTCCGGGGCGCGGGCCAGCACCAGGCCGCCGGCGACACCACCGGCCGTCGCCAGCACGGCCAGGACGACAAGGGTGATGAGGGCGCGTCTGCTCATGCGCTGGCTCCCGGCCGGGGGCGCTGGGGGGCGCCTGGAAGGGTTGGCGGGCGTAGCCTACCGCGAGCATGGACGAGGGACTGCTGCCGGCGGCGGTCAGGGACGCCGCCGCCGACCGGCGTGGCGGTGCGACCGAGGTGGCCGCCAGGGCGCTCGACGGCCTGCTGGAGGTCGCCGGCGACCCGCGGCGGCTGGAGGCGGCGGTGGCGGCGCTGCTCGCCGGCCAGCCGGCCATGGCGCCGGTCTGGCACCTGGCGAGGGCGGCCCGCGGCCCGGACCCCCGCGCCGCCCTCGCCGGGCTGCGCGCCCGCCTGGGCGCCGACGCCGACGCGGCCGTCGACGCCGCCGCCGCGTGGCTGCGCCCACGGCTCGCCGGAGGCGGCCGCGGCACGGTGGCGACGGTGTCGCACAGCTCCCTGGTCGACCGGGTCCTCGCCCGCCTCGGCCCAGGGGCCGGCGGGAGCCCTGGCGCCACCGGGGCCGCCGGGGAGGCGCGGCCCGTGGTCGGGCTGGTCGGGGCCGACGCGGTCGGGCCGGAGGCGCTCCTGAACGCGGCGGGCACGGGCGAGCTGGCGTCGCGGCTCCCGACCCTGGTGGTCGCGACCGCGATCAAGCTGCTGCCCGGGGAGGCGTTCGCGCGCCTGGCCGGTCCCGGCTTCGAGGCCGTCCCGCTGCGCGCGGTGGCCGCCGTGGTGGTCGGCCCCGCGGTGCTGTCCCCCGCCGAGGCCGGGCGCCTGGCGGCGAGCGGTTAGCTGAGCGCGTCGCCGAACTGGTCGGCCGCCTCGGCGGCGCCGCCGAGCCTGCCGGGCTCCGCGCTGAACAGGGCGCTGCCGGCGGCCGGCGGCGCCACGGCCGGCGACCCCACGGCGCACGCCACCGCGACGACCATGACCAGACCCACTCGACGCATCCCAGACCTCCGCCTGCTCGGTCCCACGGGCGTGCGAAAGTTACCAAGCACGCGACCGGATCCCGAAGGAGGGCAACCGTGACCCAAGCCCCCAGCCCCGCGCTGTCGGTGGCCCTGGCCTACTACCACGCCTGGACCGGCAAGGACGTGGACCGGGCGATGACCCACGTCGCCGACGACGTCGTGTGCGACTCACCGCTCGGCCGCATCGAAGGCCTGGAGGGGTTCCGCGAGTTCATGGCCCCGTTCGCGGACATGCTGACCAGCGCCGATCTGATCGCCGCCTTCGGCGACGACCAGACGGCGGTGCTGATCTACAACCCGCACACCACGCTGGTCGAGGACGCCCCCAGCGGAGAGTGCTTCACGGTCGAGGACGGCAGGATCGTCCACAGCCTGCTGATCTTCGACCGGACCCCGTTCGACGCCGCGCGCCGCCTGGCGACCTGAGGGCGCCTGCTGGCAACGGCGCGTGTGCGCTCGGCGTGCTCCCGGGGGGCGGCGCCCGGGAGCTGGGCGAAGATCTCGAGGCCGCGGTCGTTCTTCCCGTCGGGCGAGAGGTCCTTCCATCCCTGGATCTCTGCGAGGGTCCGCTCGGCCCAGCTATCGACGGTGTTAGGGCTTGCCGCGGACCCCGGCGAGGAGCTGGTCGGCGGCGGCGTAGGGGCCGAGCTTGCCGGCGGCGACCTGCGCGGCGAGCTCGTCGAGCGCCTCGCCGCGGCGCAGCCCGCCGAGCTCGGTTCTCAGGAAGTCGAGCGCGACCTCCTCGACCTCGCGGGCGGCGCGGCGGCGGCGGCGGCGCTCCAGGTCGCCGCCGGCCTCGAGGTGGGCGAGGTGGGCGGCGATCGCCTGGTCGAGCTGCTCGACGCCGTCGCCGCGCTCGGCCACGGTCATGACCACCGGCACCCGCCACGGCCGGGCCTCGCCGAGGTGGAGCATCTGCCGCAGGTCGCGGGCGACCACCTCGGCGCCTTCCCGGTCGGCCTTGTTGACCACGAACACGTCGGCGACCTCGAGGATGCCGGCCTTGGCGACCTGGACGGCGTCGCCGAAGCCGGGGGCGAGCGCGACCAGGGTGGTGTCGGCCAGCCCGGCCACCTCGACCTCCGCCTGGCCGACCCCGACGGTCTCGACCAGCACCACGTCGCAGCCGGCCGCGTCCAGGACCCGCACCGCCTGCGGCGTGGCCCATGCGAGGCCGCCCAGGTGGCCCCTGGTCGCCATCGAGCGGATGTAGACCCCGTCGTCCAGGGCGTGGCGCTGCATCCGCACCCGGTCACCGAGCAGCGCCCCGCCGGTGAACGGCGACGACGGGTCGACGGCGAGCACCCCGACGGTGTGGCCGGCCTTGCGCCAGCCGGCGACCAGCGCGGCGGCCAGGGTCGACTTGCCGACCCCCGGCGCGCCGGTGAGGCCGATCACCTGGGCCCGGCCGGCGAGGGGGTTGAGCGCCTCGGCGGCCTCCCTGAGCTGCTCGCGGTCGCCGTCCTCGACCAGCGAGATCAGCCTGGCGACGGCGCGGCCGTCGCCGGCCCGGAGCCGCTCCAGCAGCTCGCCGACCGATCGACTCACCCGTCGACCCGGAGCAGCAGGGCGTCGCCCTGCCCGCCGCCGCCGCAGAGCGCGGCCGCGCCCAGCCCGCCGCCCCGGCGGCGCAGCTCCATCGCCAGGGTGAGCACCAGCCGGGCGCCGCTGGCGCCGATCGGGTGGCCGAGCGCGACGGCGCCGCCGTTGACGTTGACGATCCCCTCGTCCAGCTCGAGCTCGCGGGTGGAGCGGAGCGCCACGGCGGCGAAGGCCTCGTTGATCTCGACCAGGTCCAGGTCGGCGACGGCGACCCCGGCGCGCCGGCAGGCGTCGCGGATCGCGCCCGACGGCTGCGAGTGGAGGCTGGTGTCCGGCCCGGCCACGGTGCCGTAGGCGACGATCGAGGCGAGCACGGGCAGGCGCTCGGCGGTGGCCCGCTCGCGGGAGGTGACCACCACCGCGGCGGCCCCGTCGGAGATCTGGGAGGCGTTGCCGGCGGTGATCGTGCCGTCGGGGGAGAACGCCGGCCGCAGCCCGGCGAGCGTCTCGGCGGTGGTACCCGGCCGGATGCCCTCGTCCTCCTCGACCAGGAGCGGCTCGCCCTTACGCTGGGGGACCTGGACGGGGGCGATCTCCTCGCGCAGCGCGCCCTTGGCGGCGGCCGCCGCCCGCTCGTGGGAGCGGGCCGCCCACTCGTCCTGCGCGGCGCGGTCGATGCCCAGCCGCCGGTTCACCTGGTCGGAGAGGCCGCCCATGTGGGCGTGGTCGAAGGCGTCCCAGAGCCCGTCGTGGATCATCGCGTCGACCAGCTCGGCGTGGCCCATGCGGGCACCGAAGCGCGCCTTGGGCAGCAGGAAGGGCGCGCCGCTCATCGACTCCATGCCGCCGGCGGCCAGCAGCCCGGCCTGGCCGAGCTCGACGTACTGGGCGGCGGTGGCGATGGCGTTCAGCCCCGACAGGCAGACCTTGTTGACCGTGAGCGCCGGCGTGGTCATGGGGACCCCGGCCCTGACGGCCGCCTGCCGTGCGGTGATCTGGCCCTGCCCGGCCTGCAGCACGTGGCCCATGACGACGTGCTCGACCGCGTCGGGCGCGACCCCGGCACGCTCCAGCGCCGCACCGACCGCCAGGCCGCCGAGCTGGACGGCGGGCAGCGACGCCAGGGCGCCGCCGAAGCGGCCCAGCGGCGTGCGCGCGCCGGCGCAGATCACAGGTTCGGTTCGCTGGAACATCGGTGTCCCCCTTCGCGTGCGCTCGTCCGAGTCTACCGCCCGCGGTAGGCTGGCTCGGTGAGCCTCGGGTTCGTCCACGCCTGCGAGCAGAACCACCTGAACCTGTCCACCATCGGCGGCGGCGGGGTGGTGCAGCTCCAGGCGGGCAAGGTCGTGACCTGCCCGCTGGACCCGCTGTGGATCTACAACTGGGCGTTCGGGGTGCGGCGGGCGTTCGACCTGGAGGCGGCCGCCGCCGCCTTCCGGGCCGCCGGGCGCGACTACGTCCACGTGCTCGCCTCGCCGTCGTCCCATCCCAGCCTCCCGGACGAGCTGGCGGGCCTGGGCTTCCGGCACACCGAGACGCAGGCCTACCGGCGCACCACGGGCACCGGCGCCGGCGCGCCCGGCCTGCTGGAGCTCGGTCCGGACGGCTTCGACGGCTTCCTCGGCATCTGGCGTGCCGCCTGGGGCGAGGAGGACGGCGACGGCCGCGAGGAGGCCTACCGGCAACGCTTCCGGGACCCCCGCAGCCGCCCCTACCGGACCGCCGACGGCGACGGGGCGTTCCTGCTGTTCGGCTCCGGGACCACCACCCAGCTCTGCCATCTCGGGGTCCGCCGGACGGCCCAGGGGCGGGGCCTCGGCCGGCGCATGCTGGAGCTGGCCAGCGGCCTGGTCCCGGCGGGCCGGCCGCTGTGGCTGTTCACGCAGGCGGGCGGGCCCGGCGACCGGACCGCGGCGGCGGCCGGCTGGACGCTCGACCACACCGCCACCGACTGGATGCTCGACCTGCCCCCGCGGGACCCGGGGACCTGACCACGGCGAAGGGACGGCGCAACGTGCGGCTTGGACGACTGGACCACGTCGGCATCGCGGTCACCGACCTGGCCGCCGCCCGCGACCTCTACGAGCGGACGCTCGGCCTCAGGGTCGTCCACGAGGAGGTGCTTCCCGACCAGGGCGTCCACGAGCTGCTGTTCCGCAGCGGCGACACGTTCGTGCAGCTCGTCGCCCCGCTCGCGCCGGACACGCCGGTCGGGCGCTTCCTGAGCAGGCGGGGCGAGGGCGTCCACCACCTCGGCTATCTGGTGTCCGACGTCACCGCCGCCGTCGCCGAGCTGCGCGCCGAGGGGGTCCAGGTGATCGACCCGGCACCCCGGACCGGGTCCGGAGGGACCGTCGTCGCCTTCGTCCACCCCAAGTCCGTCCGCGGCGTCCTGGTGGAGCTGGTCGAGGAAGGCACCGGCCACCGCGGCACGTAGCGAGGGGGGCAGGAGCCGGTCCTCCCCTGCCCCCCTCGCGCTGTCGCTCCGGCCGGGGGATCCGGAGCGTCGGCTAGCCGGAGAGTACTAGATGCGTCGATATGTTGTCACCGCAGGGCCGGGATCAAACCCAGATGGGCGCGAGGAAATCGAGCAGCGCCTCGTTGACGACCTCGGGCCGCTCCAGGCTCGAGAGGTGGCCGGCCCGCTCGACCAGCAGGAAGCGGGCGTCCGGGATGGCGGCCGCCAGCTCGCGGCCGACCTCCGGGGCGGTGACCGTGTCCTCCTCGCCGGTGACGACCAGGGTGGGGACGGCGACCCCGGCGAGCACGTCGGTGGAGTCGGGCCGCGCCGCCATGCCCCGCTGGGCGCCGGCGACGGCGCGCGGGTCCTGCTCGCGGACCAGGGCGGTGACGCGCTCGACCAGCTCGGGACGCTCCTCCAGGCTGGTCTTGCCGAGCACCCGCGGCAGCATCACCTCGGGGAGGAAGCCGGTGCCCTCGGCGAGCACCCGCTCCGCCATCGCCAGGCGGTCGGCCCGCGCCTGCTCGGTGTCGGCGCCGGCCTTGGTGTCCAGCAGCAGCAGGCCGCCGAGACGGTCGGGGTGGCGGCGGATGAACGCCAGCGCGACGTAGCCGCCCATCGACAGGCCGCCGAGGATGACCCGGTCCAGGCCGCGGTCGTCGAGCAGGCGCGCGACGTCGTCGGCGAGCAGGTCCATGCCGGCCTCCTCGACCGCCTGGTCCCTGGCCGCCCCGAAGCCGCGCAGGTCGGGGACGATCACCTGGTAGCTGCCTGCCAGCGCCTCGACCTGGGGCGCCCACATGCGGCCGTCGAGCGGGAAGGCGTGCAGCAGCACCACCGGGGTGCCGGTGCCGCTGGCCACGGCCGGCGGCACCGGCACCGGTTCCGGCGCTGGCTCCGCGATCGGCGACGGCGGCTGCGCCTCGCTCTCGGAGGTGGCCTCGGGCTCGGACATGGGGGCTCCTTGGGGGGTTGGGGGTCAGGACCCGGGACTCGGCGGCCTGGTGCCCCACTGGACCGGGAGGGGGGGCGCTTCCAGGCCGAGGGCGCGCAGGAAGCCCACCAGCAGGCCTGCGGTGAACCCCCAGACCAGCGTGCCGTCGACCCAGAACACCGGGCTGGGCAGGTCGGGGAAGCCTCTGGCGCGGACGGCCTCCTCGCCCAAGATGCGGCTGAAGGGCAGCGACTCGTGATTGGCCGGGTCGGCGAGCTGGCGCAGGGTGGGCCGAAGGATGCCGGCCACCTCCGCCGGGTTGGGCCACAGCGGCGCCCTGCCGTCCCAGAGGCCGACGACCGGCAGCACGTCGAAGTCGGACACGGGCAGGTAGGCGCGGTCGAGGCTGCCGAGCACGCGCACCGCCGCCGGGTCCAGCCCGACCTCCTCCTGCGCCTCCCGCAGCGCGGCGGCGACCCCGTCGGCGTCGCCGGGTTCGACCGCCCCGCCGGGTAGGCCGACCTGGCCGGGGTGCTGGCGCAGGTGGTCGGTCCGCTGCACCAGCACCAGCTCGAGGTCGTCGGCCTCCTCGACCGGCGCCAGGGCGAGCAGCACCGACGCGGGCACCCCCGTCGGGTCCCCTGGGACCACGAACGGCAGCCGGGCCACCCGGTCGAGCAGCGAGTCGGTCATCCACCCAGCATAGATGTCGCCGGGGGTCACGCCAGCAGCCCGCCGTCCACCACCAGGGTCGCCCCGGTGATGTAGCTGCCAGCGTCGGAGGCGAGCAGCAGCAACGGCCCGGCCAGCTCCTCGACGTCGGCCCAGCGGCCGAGGGGGACCTGGGCGACCAGGGCCCGGCTGGTCTCCGGGTCGGACCACATCCGGCGGGTCAGCTCGGTTCGCACCCAGCCGGGGGCCAGGCAGTTGACCCGCACCCCGAGCGGGGCCGCCTCCACGGCGAGGGTGCGGGTGAAGGCGATCACCCCCGCCTTGGCCGTCCCGTAGGCGGCCAGCCCGGGCGTCGCGGTGAAGCCGGCGATGCTGGCGACGTTCACGATCGACCCGCCGGCCGGCAGATGGCCGAGCGCGGCCCGGCAGCCGACGAACACCGACTTGAGGTTGAGGGCGAGCACCTTGTCCCAGCCGTCGCTGCGCGTGTCGACGACCGGCGCGGTGAAGCCCTGGCCGCCGGCCACGTTGACGACCACGTCGAGCCGGCCGGTGGCCTGCAGCACCCCGGCCACGGTCGCCTCGACGGCGGCCTCGTCCAGGACGTCGGTGACCGCCACCAGCGCGTCGGGGGCGCCGGCCTGCCGGGCGGCGGCGGCCACCTCCTCCAGGTCCTCGGCCGAGCGGGCGGCGAGCACCACCGTGGCACCGGCGGCCGCCATCGTCAGCGCCGCCTGCCTGCCGATGCCGCGGCTGGCCCCGGTGACCAGGGCGGTGCGGCCGTCCAGCCGGAAGCTGTCGCCGAGGGTCATGCTCGACCCTGCGGGGTCCGCCCGACGAGCGCCCAGGCGCCGGGCAGCAGGCCGGCCCGGACGCGGTCGCCGGGCAGCACGTCGGCCAGCACGAGCTGGCGGCGCGGGCTGAGAGCGCTCTCCGAGACGGACAACTGCTCCTCCTTCCTCTGCTGCCCAACTCTACGTCGCCGGGGGCTTTCGCCGCGCGGCCCGGCGCAGCTCGGCGAAGCGCCGCTCCCAGCAGGCCTTGTGCCAGTGGCGGCGCTGCTCCGGCTCGCCCTCCGGCCACACCACCAGGTGGAGGGTGCGCGGGAAGATCTCCTGGTTGCAGCCAGGGCAGCGGTACACCTTGAGGGCCCGGTAGGGCTGCACGAAGCGGAGATGCCAACCCTCGGCGACCCACTCCAGCGCCAGGGGCTCCCCCCGGAACCGCCACGGCGAGTCCATTAGAGACCCAGCAGGCGGACGGCGTTGTCCCTGGTCACGCGGCGGAACGCCGTCGGCGACAGGCGCTCTGCCCAGGCGGACAGGACCTTCTCGGCGCCGAAGAACGGGGCGTCGGAGCCGAACAGCACCCGTTCCGACAGGCGGCCCTCGGCCTCGCGGACCACCTCGTCGGGGACGTAGCGGGGCGCCCAGCCCGACAGCTCCAGGTGGACGTTGGCCTTGTGGAGGGCGATCGCGATCGCCTCCAGGTGCCAGGGCCAGCCGAAGTGGGCCATGATCACCGGCAGCTCCGGGTAGCGGGCGGCGACCCCGTCCAGGTGGATGGGGCGGGCGTAGGCCAGCTCGATGCCCTGGCCGCCAGGGGTGCCGGCGCCGATGCCGCTGGTGCCGGTGTGGAACAGGCA